>Ga0163217_1101359_pt1 | contig 11031 bp, 12 predicted proteins | sample SynspAceP_FD_185933 | JGI IMG/M metagenome (GOLD analysis project Ga0163217, IMG submission 185933) | Saline lake microbial communities from Ace Lake in Antarctica - Synechococcus sp. Ace-P (PacBio error correction) | ecosystem: Environmental > Aquatic > Non-marine Saline and Alkaline > Saline ...
GGGAAAAAGAAAGAGGGAATTAGGAAAGGAGAATTTTAGCCCGCAAAGCTCATCCCAAGCGACCCCCCAGAACCATCGACATTTTTTTGCGCTTTGGTCGATAAGTTGGCAGAGAATACCTCTGACAAATTTATCCCGCAAACCCCTATTTTTTTTGAAGTCCTGATTCGGCAAAGGCGGAAAAAGGGTCTAATGCGTTGTTGCTGCGGGAGGACTCCCCTGGTGAAAACGGCAAGGTTGCCCTGGCCAATGTCCCCGTGGTCGTAACCCGCAAAGTCTTGCGCGGTGAATTGGCCCTGGATTCCGCACTGGGGGTTGTTTGGTGATGCTGCGGCTGGGCCGGAAAGAGGTCCCCAGTCTGGGACCGTCCTCACCTGGGGGAGGAGGTTCAGTGATCCCCAAGCCTCTCCAAAACAGAATTGGGATATGGGGCGCGCAAGCTGGTGGAAGACATGACTTCCGAGTGGACTGCAGATGATATCGGGACAGCTTCGAGAAAAAGATCAATGAAGCTGGTGGAAGAAAAAAGCCAAAGCCGGCAAGAATTGAAAGTGTTGAGCAGGAATGACGAAGGTGAAGGAATCAGCGGCCGGCACAGCCGATGGTGGTGGAGTCTGACCGAGTTGCTCAAGCGCAGCCCTGGCTCGTAAAGGGCAATGGGCAAGACCAAGGCCTGCGGCTGGCGAAAACTGCAGCCCTAAAAAGCGCCAGCGCGCTGCCAAAGCCGATTCAGAAGAAATCGCAGAAGAAAACCTGCGCGACGTTCCAGCAACTAGTCCCTATCTCCTTCAGGCGTTCTGATTTATGGCCAAGCCGGTGAGCGAATACAATCGTAAAAACGTGATTTTTTTTGGCTATTACTTCCGAGGCCGGCGGAGGAGCCGTCGAGCGCACGCGCCCGCAAACAAGAGGCCTGATGCGCTGAGCTTTGTTATTTCAGAAGCACGATGCCCGGCTCTGTTCATTATTGATTTTCCGCCTTGAACTGTGACGGCACCGTTGAAAAGCTGGGCTGTGGCCAAAAGGCCCAAGCCTGGGGACCCGGCTGACAAGCGGCCTTGCGGTCCATGTGGGAAGATTCACCCGTTAAGCTATCGGTAAATTTTGAAAAGGCAGTATTCCGCAAGGGGCAGTATGGCGGTGGCGATGTCCAATCGTCCTGGGACCCGCGGATGTGGGAGCCTGAGGGTGAAATCCGCTGAAGGCATGACAAAGCCGGGAAACTGAAGTTTGGTCCGCCGTCGGCCGAGAAAACCCAGGGTCGCTGGAATCTGGTACCGGCACAAGGCTCAAGGGCAGCGGTGTAAACAACAGTGGCTACTGATCAAGGGCAGGAAATCAAGATGGCTCGACCGGCCGGTGATATGATCCTTGGTTGCTGAGCGCCCGGAAAGCCGTTTTGAGCGGAGAGCTGCTGGCGCGCGACAGGGACGCTGGTGCTTCCTGAGCCGAAACGCAGCAACCTTGGAATCAGGATTTACCTGCTGGCAAAAAGCAAAAGCACGGGGCTCCGCTACAAAGCCAGCCCTGTCGCTGGAACCTGCCAGGCCCGCCAGCCTGCCGGACCAGTTGAAACCGCCAGTTGGCCACCTTGTCAGTGCACCGCCCCCAGGCGATGGTTTGTATCGAGATCAAGCTGGATGGTATTCGGATGCCTGGCGCGTATTAACGCGATACGCCAGGTTTGCGGTTGTTCAACCGCAGTGGGCATGAAACTGACGGCGCGGTTGCAGGCTCAGGCCAAGGCTATCGCGATTTGAATCTCGGTGATTCGTGGCTCGATGGTGAAATCGGTGGTACTGGATAAACAGGGTTGCCTGATTTCCCAAGGCGTTGCAAAATGCCTTTGATGCCCGGAAGCACCGAGCGCATATTTATTACGTGTTTGATGCCCCTTTTTCTGAACGGCCAGGATCTTCGAGAAGCTCCCTCGGAGCAGCGTCGGGCCGAGGTCGAGCAGCGCGACTTTGATGACGAAACCGGCGTTGATCCGGTTCTTCGCAAGCACTGGACGGCCGACTACCGGCATATCTATCAGAGCGCCTGTTGCCATGGCGCTGGAAGGCGTATCGTCAAACGAGCAGGCCAGCGAATACGTCAGTGCTCGGAGTGCGGATTGGATCAAACTGCAATGCCGCCTGCGCCAGGAATTTGTGATCGTCGGCTAACCCTCGCCCAAGGGCAGCCGTAGCGGCTTTCGGCGCGTTTGCTGCTGGCGGTTCATGCTGAGCGGGAGACAATGCGTTGCGTCTAGCAGGCCGCGTAGGTACTCGGGAATCAACCAATAGGTTGCTCAAACGCAACTGGAGTCCACATTGGCCAAACTGGCTCGCAAGACCCCTCCGCCTTTGGAAAGCCCTCCGGCCATACCTCGTCAGGATGGAATTGCATTGGGTCACGCCCAGCTGGTCTTGCGGAGGTTTGAATTCGCCCAATGGACCAAGGGCAGATCGTGCGCCAGGCGGCGCGTTTTATGCGTTTGCGCGAAAGACAAGCCGCCGAATCGATATTGTGGCGAAACGACCAAATACGCCGCAGGAGGTTGCGCTCGGGGCAGCCAGCGCAGCGCCGGAGAGCCGCGCTCGCACGCGGCCAGGCACAACCAGGTCACAGGGGATTACCCATCAGTCAACCCCGAGCGCGTCATCGACATCCCGCAGCGGCCGCTCACCAAGCTTGAGCTGGCAGCCCTTTTATCAGCGTATTGGCGATTGGGTGATGCACGCATATCAGCGGGCGAGCTGTTATCGTTATACGCGCGCCGGAAGGGCGGGAAGGCGAGCAGTTTCTTTCAGAAGCACGCCGGAGCATTTATCCCAATCCCCGAGATCCGTCAGCTGAATTAAATCGCTGGATCCAGGGCCACGCGCCGTTAATCGCAGATCGATTCAGACAAACAAGGCGCTAGTTGGGCGCAGTGCAGAATGGGGTGTATTGAGATTGCACACGCTGGGGCTCGCTTGAAGCCAGTCAGATTCGGCAAGCTCCGGGACATATGTTTCTGGACACTGGATCCCGGACCCGAAGCCTGCCATGGAAGGCCATGGCTGGAGGCCACTCAGCTGTGTTGTCCGGTGCTCGAACAATTGTGGTCTGGATGCGGTGGTTGAAGACCAGCGGAGGCAAGGGCTTTGCATGTGATCATCCGCTAGCCAGGCAACTGCATTGGGAAGGCAGTAAAAGGGTTCTCCAAAGGCATTTCCCGAATTCCAATGGCGCGCGAGTTGCCTGAGACGTTTTGGTCAGCAAGATGGGCCAAAATCGGGTTGGCAAAAATTTATCGATTTAACCCTGCGCAACAGCCGCGGGGCAAGCACAGTGGCGGCCTATTGCGGTTCGCGCCCGCCCGGGTCCTTGCCGGTGCGTTCCCATCCGCCGTGAAACGAACCTTGCCGAATTCGAGCAGTGCCCAACAATGGACAGTACTGCAATCTGGAGCAAACGGCTCGAGCGAATTGCAAAGGCGATCCTGGGGCGACATTGCAATTATCGCCAGCGCAATCAACCAAGGACATGTGGCAAAAGACTGGGGCTGCAGAGTACCAAAATATGCTTGGGCCGCTCCTCTGTGTACTGATGGGGTCAAAGGACTGGCGCTGATGCAGCCTGAGCGCGGCCCTGTATGAGCTCACACGCTCCTGGAGGAATGCTGTGGCCTGGCTGGTCGACTGTGGCCTTCGCCTGTGGGTGCTCTCCAGCGTCCCGCTTCATGAATTTGCGGTAGGTGCTCCGGGTAGTCCACGGCTGATAAAAGCGTCAGATTTTTTCCCGCAATAGGCAGCGCAGATACCAATGGCGCCTGGAATTGGCTGAACTGGCCCCAGTAAACCTCAGTTGAATTACCTTGTTGTTTGTGTCCGGTCCACTCTGCAGTTACCTTTATCGGCCATCGCCACAGCTGCGGGACTTTTTCCAGCAGCCGGTCCAGCTCTCGCGAAGCCGGTGCCAAGGAATGCGTAAAGTCGGCCAGAAGAATACCGAGCCGGGTGATGGATGAGGTGTGTCCGAGTCCAGTTTTTCTGAAAGGGTTGCTCGATAAGTACTGCCAGCGGGCACTACCCAAGCGGCGACATCCCAGATGCGCACGACGACATAGGTGCCGGTAATTTCTTCCACGCGCCCATTCGTTTTCCACAATCACTCGTATCTAATATCGGATGGGCTGGGTGATAGCGGATCTGCAAAGCCGGCAATGATAATTTGCCCAGCACTCGGCTTGGCGCGAAACCTACTGCAGGCCCTGCAGGCCAAGCCGGAGGCGAGCAATGACCGGTGCCCACCTGACGTACTGCCGGAAAAGGTGGTGAGCATGCTGGCAACGCCAAACAGCAAGTACGAAGAAACTCATGGTACGCACCAACCAGGCGCGTCTGGGTTTTGGTATGCGCCTGGCTCGCAGATTGTCGCTGAACGTCTACGCGGATTGGTGCGCGAACTATGGTTTTCTGCACTGACTGCAACGGCGCGGGATGCCGATTCCAGGTACACGGCCGATGGTCGCCAGGGAGGTCAGATGCGGCATGCCACCCAGGAACGGCGTGAATGTTCAGGAGCGCCAGCCAGATGTCTGCAGCCCAAGCAGCGTAGCAGTAAAGTAATCGGATGGGATAAGTTCCCGTTGCATTTGATGCAGGTAGGAAAAGCCGCGAAAGTGATGCGGGCCAGGGACGATGCTCGATCAACTTTGCGAGCAATCCCAGGATCAATACGGTCTGCGCTGGCCGCCAGCAAGAGTTGAATTTCTGGTGTAAACACGGAACCGACCATTCTCTATCATGCCCCGTTTGGAGACGCCACGTTCAGTCGTGGCCGGCGAGCGATGGCAACCGCGCGCCGCGGCGATACATGCGTTACGGGTGACGCCGCCGCCACGCAAGAAGGCCTTGTGAAGCGCCTGATCAGGAATTTGGTATCGATTTTCCCGGTCCTGCCACATGCGGGCGTAGCGCGACCGTTTCCAGCGCGCCCTGGGCATGTACGTTGGCAAGGTTTTGCGGTCCACCGCTTTTAGAATGTCGTTGCGTGGCAGGTGACCCTGATCAATCAGACATGTCGAGCTTTTGAAGCGATGTACGAAGTCCGCCAACATCTTTCAGGTTCTTACCGGCACAAACGCTTGTACAGTGTTGTTTATCCGGCAAATCCAACACCACCATTCAATCGCCGTTGGGGGTCGTCTCGGTGGAGATTTTGTATTGGCGCATCAGGTGGCGAGTTTCAGTTATTTCAGGAATCGTGCAATGGCCAGTCTCCATTGTTAACATTGAAGTAAATCGACGGCCCTGAATGATTAGTATTCAACTGCTCCGATGAACGGAAACGAAAAGCAGTGCATATGTGCACGATTGTCCAGCGCTAGCCCCGCGAAATAGAGATATTAACTGACGGCTTTTTTATAACAGGGTAACAGCGTCTCAAAAAAACGCTGCGATTCGTTCGACCGAGGCGTATTCAGGCCGGCGCCAATTCTTCGGAAAAAACGTCCGGGGTCGAGCTCCTCGTATGCCAATGGACAAGCTACGCCTTGCAGGCAGCCCTTGCAACTGAGTGTAGAAGGGATCTTCCCCATCGCCATTGGCAACTTACTGCGTGTAGAGGCAGGTAGCGAGCCTCCAGTGGCCAGCTTGGCGCAACGCCTGTTCAACTTATCTGGACGGAAAGCCAGCTCCCCAGGTGCCGCTCCACCATGTCCGGTAGGCTCGCTCCTGGGCGTACCATCATGTAAGGCGGGTTGGCGATGATCAGGTCAGCTTGTCTTCGACACTTGGTCGAGCAGGCTGCCGAGCACGGGCGTAATATTCTCAGCCCGGCCACCGGGCATTTACCGGTCATGCTGCAATGCCTGGGTTGATGTCCGACGGCCAATACCGCAAGTCGCGGCTGCAGTTGGGCAGGGCGATAGCTCTCCCGCCCTGAACCGCAACCCACGTCAGCAGCTATTGCCAATTGGCCGCTGGATTGGCTTTCGCAGCCAAGCGCTCGATACGCAATGCACGAAATCGGTAAGGTGTCCAGGACCAAAGAACACCGACTCTGGCACTGCTGGTCCGATAGGCGGAAATGGCTAAGAATCGCACGAGAACCCTGGACCAGCGAAATGGCTGCTGCGCCAGCCTCCGCCCAGGGCCGCAGAAAGTGCCCGCCTGAGCATCAAGATCGAAATCCTTCAGGTTGCAACCATGTCGCGTAAAAATGGTCGGCTCCTCAGCCGAACACAATCGCGCAGGTCCCGTGCCCAATTTTAACTGCTCATAACGCTCATTGTTATAGCATGGTTAGGGGGCTGTCACTGTGGTAAAAGCATAATCGTAGGAAAACCGGAGCTTGGCGCGAAGAGCGACCTAGTGCCCTGAGTTCTTCCTTTCAGAAGGCGCGTCGTTTGAAGCATCCCTGGTATTAGACCCGCTGCATGCATAACGATGTCTATGCCTCCGGTTTTATATTATTTCGTGATGAGAACATACGGAGCCAGTATGATCCTTCGGCGTAACCGTGTCGAGATGGATGATCATGCTTGAATCAAGCGCTGCATACGCTCCAGCGTGCGGCAAGGGTCCTGCAGCTCCTTCTGCACGCATCAAGCGCTTTCGGGCAACAGGCTCCAGCTGGCAATTGGCTGCCGATCTTGCTGTAACAGATCGCCGTGTCCGTCGCTGGGACTTGCTGCCTACTGCCCCGCGCTGGTTTGAAGTGCGCTGCTAGCGCTCTGAGTCGCTAGCGGTTGTCTGTGCCAACCAATTGGGCCATCCACTCATGATTCAATCGCTGTTTCGTACTCGGTGAAGACCCCGAACAATCAATGCATCCGGGCCGATATCAGGTGCCAGAAGCGGCTCTGGCCGGGGTCAGTCCCGCGCTTGATCCAGCCCACGCGCCTGCAAGGGCCTCAAGAAAGCCAGGCATTTTGACCAGGCTCCGCAGCCACTCATTAATGGGGGGGGGGGGGGGGGCGGTACGGCCTTCAAGTTTTTGCAATAGTCGAGTGCAACCTGCTGGCAAAACGCCTTGCGCTCGCAGCATTCCGCACCAGCTCGTCTGCAAGCTGAGTTGCGGATAATGTCGTTGCTGCCGAGACCCCAGTTTCGTTTGAGCTGAAAGCCCGCGCGTATCCCGCATAGAATTCCGTTCGAGCCAATGGTCCGGAAACTGTGCAGCACGGCCTGGGGACCGCCTGGCGCGCATGCCCGCTTGTGGCATTATCAATAGTCTACATGCAGAGTGAAAGTAGTAGGGAATCGATATCCAGCTCATGGAGTTCGAAGGCACTGATCAGCAAATGCAACGGCACTGTTCGTTAGCCAGATTGTAAACCGGATGCGCTCGGGCATGGAACTCGTCGCCATGATAGAGCCAGTGCCAGTTGCAGGGTGCCCTGAAGGTAGTATCCGTCGCCGAGTGGCGCCGGGTTGTCGCAGCCGTGTTTTGGCCAATAGGTTGCCGATAGAGACGTACATGATTCATTCTGCGCAAACACGTCCGCCCAGTTCTTCCAGATAAGTCCGAATACACGGGTGAAAGCGGATCCTGCCAAGTGGACAGCGTGCTATAAACCAGGCACCGTCCACCAGTTTTGGTCGGCGCCACGGCTGGAGAAAAGATACAATGCATGTTGCCTTGCTGTAAAAAAAGCGCCCGGGTTTGCCTGCCTGCAGTTGCTCAGATAGCTCGCGTTAACTGGTGGCCTACTTCGCGCGTTTGGCGGTTACCTCAGTCCTTCCAGTGCGCTTGATATTAAGCGGGCAGTTTCACAGGGCATTTCATCGGTAATACTCAGATTGTTCCTGAATAAAAGTCGCGCAGGCGGCACGCTGTTGCTCTGATCATCAAGGTGCAGTAAGTAGTTGGTCAATAAAGCGTTCGGTATTCGAGAAAATACTGCACAAGGGCCGTTGCTTTGGCGTAATGATTGTGGGTGTCTTGTCCAGCATTCTCTGGTTCTCCGCGTACTTGTCATGCAGGGCGAACAGACTTGCTTTGTTAGTATCTGAGCAACATGGCGCCAATTAAATTCAACCTCATTTTCCCGTATTCAGCCAGGCCCCCGTTTCCGGCCCTCTCGTCCAGTGCTGACCATCGGTTTTCGCTTTGCTCTATCAGTGAACCCTGCGACGCAGTTTGGATCGCTAGCGATGATGCCCTGCGTAGCCGCAAATAAATTCCCTCTGTACGAGGAGTTGAGTCTGGTTTGTTAACGCTTGAGACCCGACGTCAGGTAGCAAATCTTCTTGAAACTAGCAGGTAGGCGCCCAGTCCCCCTGATTTAATAGGCATTCCGTACAGGAGAAAAAAAATTTTCAGCATCCAAAATGACTCAGGACTCAGAACCCCAACCCGCGCAAGCAATTCAGACCGCAGCCTGGCTCCCGAACCGAGATGTGTCTCAACCTGTCTACATCTTCCGAGGCGCTATCGTGGTCGGGCCAAATTTGGCAGGCAAGGTAGCGATTAATTAACCGGCGCTGAATAGCGGCATAGGCAGGGCAGTAGCGTGCACTTCGCCGCGGGAAGGGCGCATCAGGGCTGCTCAGCTATCTAATGAGCACGAGGCCGCACGCGTCACCAGTGAGGCGATCGAGCAGGAGGGTGCCCCGTGATCAGCCATGCCGGCGATATCGCCGAGCTTGGCAACCTGCCAGGACGCTGGTCGACAAGCGCTGCAAGCGTGGGGCCGCATAGATGTGCTGGTCAATAACGCCGGCAGCAGCAATCCCTCAGGAGCAGCTTGAAAGATATCACTGCTTGAGGCAATGGAAAAAAGACTTCAAAAACCAACATCTTCAGTAATGTTCAGTTGACCAAGGCCACGCTGCCGACCTGAGTCAGGGCGGAGGATAATTAATACAATCCTCTGTTACCGCTTATAAGGGCGAACCCGTGCTGTTGATTAATTCGGCCAGCAAAGGTGCCATTACCTTCCTTCACTCGTTCCTTTGTCGATCATTCTTGCTTCTTCGAGTTCCTCAATGCCAGTGGCCCTGCCCCATCTGGACACACGCTGATCCCCTCGACTTCACCTCTGACACAGTCTCCGTATTCGCGGAATACGCCCATGGAGCGACCTGGAACAAGCCGGCGAGGGTGGCCCAGCTACGTCTATCTGGCCCTGTGAAGACGCCTTCTTACGTGAGCGTCATAGTACTGCAATGTCAATGGTGGGACTGTTCTTCATGCTGAGTGGGCATGTCGAAACCGGCTCCAGCCCCAATGATTCGCGCCTTGCTCGGCCCGTCGCAGGTTATACGCCCCTTACTTCAGAAGTGAAATCCAGAATGAACATGACTGATTCCCAGCGCTGAATCTCTTCCGGACATCCTGGCCCGTTGGCAGAAGCGCTGCCATGCACGCCTCGCTATTGAGCCGATCCGCCCGCAGTGTGAAGGCGGGCGATTTTCCGGCCAAGGCTGTGGTCCATGTTGACGGCTGTCTCTGCTGGTGGTTTTTTCGATGGCCATGATCCACCTGGCGGGATTTGATCTGCGCTTTCCGATAGTCATGGCAGCGCACGCCGATGCAAGGCGCAGGGCAATGATCACTGGGGCGCTGAACTGGAGCCCGCACCGGGCTGGGCTGTTTCTTTCGCATGAACCTGGATAGAGTTTCGAACACCTTTCAGATGAGCTGAAGGAAAGAAACATCAGGCGGGCTTCCAGTGAATGAGTTTGCAAGAGTTGCCCTGTTTGATTCGCTCAGCCGCCGCGCAGGCCCCCGCAGCCCACCGATATGATGCTTGAGCTGGCTGCCGGAGCTGGAACGCCAATAAGTGGTAACGAACCGGCTATTGGCGTTCCTGTTGGAAACCCCGGCTGACCTTGGCCGCGATGGCGCACTGCCGCTTGCGCCCACACGTGGACCGCGCAGCCCTGTGCAGGCACTGGAAAGTCGAGCGGGTGCCTGGCGCAATTTTCCAGTTGGTATGAGCTGTTCCCGCGCTCGCAACGGATGATCCCCTGCGCCAAGGTTACCTTTGCCGGATGTGGCCGCGCGCCTGCCTGATACAGTCCAGATGGGTTTGACGTGCTGTATTTCCCGCCTAATCCACCCTATCGGCCTGTCAGCATCGCAAAGACGAAACATACACCCTGATTGCTCAATCTGATAATCCCGGGCAGCCCCTAATGCGATCGGTAGTGCCGAGGTGGTCACGATGCCATCCCACCCTGAACTGGGGCACATGAACTGAAGGATTTTCTCGCTTCTGTGGGCAAGGCGCGCGAGCACGGGTGGAATTGCGCTGGAATTTTCCATTCAGTGTCACCCGATCTATCCATGATTACCCAGCATCTTGGCCTGTTCAGTTGGCGCCCGGACGGCAGTATCCGCCATGCGGAAAACCCCCCGAAGAAATATGAAGAGATCGTCAAGTGTGGATTTTTTTTATGCTGATGACCGCTATTCCGGATCTGTGGCTTGCGCTGCCGATGTCGTCAAGGGTTGGGCTACGCATGGTCACGCTGTTCGTGTCGATAATCCGCATACTCAAGCCATTTGCCCTTCTGGGTGGTTTGATTGGCGAATTTGCGGCGAGATTTTCCCGATACGAATAATTCCTCGCCGAGGCGTTACTCGGCCAGCGATGATGGCGCGGCTGGGCAAGTTGGGCTTCAGCCAGAGCTACACCTATTTCAACCTGGCGCAATAACCAGGACGAGCTTCAAAGCTATTTTTGCCGAATTGAATGACGCGCCCTGGCGGGACTGTTACCGGCCCGAACTTCTTCGTCACCCCACGCCCGATATCAAATCCAGATTCTGCACGAATCCGGTCGGGTCCCGTTTCTGATCGCGCGCGCTGCGACCATGGGATCGGGATTATGGGGGTATGTAATTCGGCGCTTCGAGATTGCCGAGGCGGCGCCCCATTCCGGAACAAGGAAGAGTATCTGGATTCCCGGAAAAGTATCAGATCGCCCGCGCGATTATAAGGCGCCGGAATATGTCGCGAGATAACCCGGCTTGAATCTGATTAAGGCGGGAAAACCTCTGCACTGCATAACCCATTTGGGTTCAAGGCCTACACGGCCCTGGAACGACA
>Ga0163217_1113944_pt1 | contig 11031 bp, 7 predicted proteins | sample SynspAceP_FD_185933 | JGI IMG/M metagenome (GOLD analysis project Ga0163217, IMG submission 185933) | Saline lake microbial communities from Ace Lake in Antarctica - Synechococcus sp. Ace-P (PacBio error correction) | ecosystem: Environmental > Aquatic > Non-marine Saline and Alkaline > Saline ...
ACAAAAAAGAGGGAGGAAATCCCCCCCTGGTTCCCATTAAAACAAGAGAAAGGGCGTACCCCTTGGAAAATGTTTTTAAAATTTCAAAATGAAAAGGGTTCTTTTTTTTTCCAAATGGCACCCTCCACAATAACTTCCCAAATCCATCCAAATTCCACCTTCAATCCCGTTTTTTCAATTTTTCTTCTTTCAGATCATTTTTTCATGTCGCCTATTTTTTTTAATAAAGTTTAAAAATTAAAAAACAGTTAGAATTTCAAATGGGCTTATTCACTAAAGACTATGATGGTCCAATTATATCCTGATTAATGTAAAATATTAAGTCTTTTGGATAGGCCCCGTTGTTTTTTTTTTGGTAGTACGGCCAGATTAACGGGTCCTTCATTTGGGGTGGTAAAGACCTCTCTTGTAAGATAGACCTGTAAATTGGCCCAATCGTTTATAATTTCTTTATAAAATCTTCATGGTGAATTAAGTCCCTATGCTTCGCCCCCCCCCCCCCAAATAAACCACCCCAAGTTTTAATTTAATGATTATAAGGTAATTGTATTTGGTTGTGGTTAGTTTGTCGTCATTGGTGAATTTAATGATCAAACTTCGGAATACTTCAATAGATTCATTATTGGTCAAGGCACTTTCTTATTTCTTTTGTATTCTTTGGTGATTATTGCCAAAAACCATAGGAAACCCTTAGAATTGCCATTTTGGGAAACAGGGCATAGGTAAAATCTCAAGAAGCAATATTTTCCCTATATTGAATTTGAGTCGACCATAGATACTTTCAGACCAGGTTTTGTCATTTTCATAGGAAATGGATACTTGCTGTAAAGCATCAAAACATTGGCAGAGGATAATAAAATACAATTTAAACCAATCCGCTATTTGAATGTATTTCCTACATATGTTGAATGGGGCGCATTACCTGTGCTTGGAAATTTCCCCTTTAAGGCAAGAGATAATAAGATCGGGCCTTTACCCTATCCCAAGATATCAAAAAACGTCATCTTTCTTCCAGATCGTACCTGAAGAACTGTTGATTTGTTCTCGAAGCTCCTTCTTGACGAATAATAGGTGCCATAGGTGTCAAATAAGAAATGTAATTCCTTATAAATGGCATTACCTATAAAACACTTGCTTCCTAAAATGAAGTATTTTTTGTTCATTCTACTCACCTCCTTTTTTGGCAAAACTCACCGTTACTATTGTTATACTCTTATAAAAAAGGGGGCTTGAACAATGGTAGAGGAAACTATATTTTTTTCCTAATTTGAAATAAGATTTTTACCTTCCATTTTGAAAGACTGGGCAGTGGCGTACATATCCCATTCCAATTCCTTTTTCGCCATGGATGGAGACATGGGTTTCCCGATGTTAACGAACCGCTTACTTTCTGGCCTGCTTGATCAACCAATATCATAAATCGTTGTCTTGGGAATTTCCTTTTTCATCAATTTTCAAAGGCACCACCAAGTTTTTGGCTACCCCTTCTTCCTTCTGTTTCTTCAAGGCTTCGCTATTCACAAAATCCTTAGTGAATTTGTTATCCATCCAAAGATAGAACCGGCTTCCAAGGCGAGGTGGGAATCGTTAAATAATCATTAACCGTAAACAACAGTAACCCATTTCCATGCGTAAGGTTGGTCCCCTAGGCAGCAAGGCCAATGGGCTTTTAAAATGTTAAAAGGGAGCCCCACTTCAAAAACCTTATTCCATATCTGGTTCTACTTCTTCATTCTAACAATATATTTCAAAGCCCCGCTGAACCTGTATATCCTGTGGCTGAAATAATTTACATGCTCAATTCCTGCAAAGTCGGCTACGCTCAAAAGGAATAGAACTTGATTGCGCTTTAAGTCTATTGCAGTCAAGGCTTGCATGGCTTCCACGGGCTTTTGGACCTGTAATGCCCAAAAGGATACCCTTCCGATATATTGCGCATATCCTGCTCAAAGTCGTGTTGTAAGGCTGCTTATACTGGTCCCAATCTTTTCATATTGGAGGCATTTACTACCAACAGATATTTTCTTCCTTGAATTTTATACGACAATAAGATCATCCTACAATGCCTCCTGTTCTTTTCGTTAGGTAAACAACTGTATTGGGCCTTTCCTATGGTTAATTTTCGAGGCATCAATTTGAGGTTTACTTTTTGTAATTAGGTCCAATGCCTTGGGGCCACCTATTAAAAATTCACACCATAAATGGATAGAACATTCCAAAACAACGCCCACCGGTACCCCCTTCAAACCAAACTTTTTTCCGTTAGACGTTAGACTTGATGTTCGCATAGCATCTGCCTAGATCGTATATACTATACCCAAGAACTCGAATCACATTGGGAAATCAGGCTCGGTCACTTATTATTCCTCCTTGGAGAATTGGACGGAAAATTAAAAATCCTTGGGAAATCGAGATACAAGATTTTGGCGGCCATAGATAGCATGTGAAAAATGTTCGTAGCACAGGTAATAGATTTGAGGCGAAAAAGTGCTAGTTATCCTCCGGTGGGTTAGTTTATCATCTCTCTTAAGCCGGGTCATAAGAAATAATGCCGATTAGATCTAATCTCAGAAATTTTGAACAAAATTTAATATCGCACGACTCTCTATATAGATATTTGGCCAATCAACTTTAATTGTTGATATTATTATTGTGAGAAATTTAATACTGCTCAGTAGAACTCGGGAGTGAGGTTTTCACATGTGCTGAGACCTTTCGGTTAATCTCGCATATATGTAGCAGCATCTCGCACAGCGAAGCTCATTCGCTCCTCGGTAAATGTGTGTTGTAGAGGTTATGATTTTTCTACACTCAGTATGATATGAAAGGCGTCACGTTTGCGCATCTATTGCGTACGGTCTAGGAATTGATCCATCTACCTTAATATTTCTCTCTTAAATACATTTTACCTTATGCATATAGTGGTTATTGAAATAATAATACCCGTCTGTGTCTGTATTCTCTCATGTGTATATTGATTATCTGTGTTTTCCTTGATGGCTGCTCTCTGATTAATTGTAGTCAGCGCATTAGCACCAGGTAGGGGATAAACAACGCAGTCCAATTAATATATCGTGGAGCCGCTTGCACATGCAGTGTTCATTGAATGATGGACACGTGGAGAACACTAGGTGTTCAATAGAGGTTGTCGAGATGTTTGGATCTCATCTTGTCGCTGATAGAGCACTCACATCGCGAGTCGCGGGTATGTTTCCACGCAAGTATAATAATATAGAGACACGTCGCGCCTGCGCCGGCGTAAGCGGAGAGTCTGATATGGGTACTTTCGCGCGCTGTTGCTATGTTGACATAGTTATATAATCGCATTTCTGTATAGTACTAGCTGTGATATATATAGTGTGGACAGGTTCTAGCTCACGTGCACACACAATGGATAATTCTCGGTTTTGTTCTGGTTATCATATATATATAGAAAATGCATAAGGTGAAACTGATCTTCGCGGGACTTGCCGCCATAACTTCCACTAAGACGAAAGTGCTAATGACTCATGTTCCCCTTTCCCGGTATTATTCGTTTCCGCTCTAAATCGGTACAAAGCCGGCGATTGTAGATTACGAAATATCGTCCCGGCTCGACACCGCGATCTGGATCGGTTGACAGCACTCATGTGTCGTTCGCGTAGAGCCGGCGGCTCTAGATAAAAGCCTCTGCTCTTAATTGCGTTGACCGTCGTCTAGTAATTGGTCCGCATGGGTTAACGCAGCTCACCTTTTCTAGCTTGAGGATACGGCCGTTGATTCTCTTCGCTCTCTCGAATATGTCTGCACCTGTTGCTCTTTGTTTCTTTTCTCGTTGATTCCAATAATGCACCTTCTTCGTATGTATACATGAGTATCTTGACGGTCTGTACGCGATACTGTGAGTGCATCAGTAGGAGTTTTAAAGACGCAAATCTCTAATTCATATAAACTTTCTCATTTCCGGTGGAGTTTATCATCAAATCGGCTGAAACCGAACGAGCTGATCCACGACACTTAGAGAGCGAGTCTTGCTATCTTATAACGTTTATAATTTTCTGCAATCGATTAAGTCGTCCGTCCCTGAGGTTTTGGAGCTTAAGCATTTGCACATATTTTTCTAAAACTTCAGTAGACCTGATCATAACCATCGAGTGTTGTTTAGTGCGTTATAATCAGATGGGTATTGATTTTCTCTTAAACTCTTACTAGAATCAATAAATATCCGCAAGGGGTCATCATTATCTCGAAAATCATTAATTGGGGAACGAAAAAGCAGCATTTTCAAAACTTGGAGAAAATCAATATCGGAACTTTAAACTCTTCGGCATTAAAAGGCAACGTCCAAAACAATTGGTTTTTTTACCTTCACTCCTAGTCGTTTTCCGTTCCATTGGTTCCGCTTTTTCATCACGCTTTTTGGGGCGTATAGCACTTCGTCATATTCCATCCCATTATTATCGCTTTGCCTTTCTGAATAAATAAGCAAAAGGGAATTGGCTCTTTATAGGCTGTTAATTAATAAAAATCCGGATCTTGATGATATATATAATCCACCATCATTGGCTATTCCTTACCGGAGCGGCAAAAAATACAGCAATACTATTGGAGGCATGGCCTACGTACTTCCTGACGGCCTTCCTTTATAAAATACCGAAGGCGAAATCGTTTGGGACTCCTGGCTTGGGAAAAAAGAAACACAAAAAGGAAAAAAGAAAACACTATTAAAATTTTTCATAACATCTCAAATAAATTTAAGTTAAAATAATCAATTCCAAATACCGATATCCACTGACCGTTACACTATTGGAAAAAAATAAACTTTCAACAAAAGATGGCAATTGCATAATGTATTAACAATTTTCAGCAATTGGACGCACTCACTACTTAAACATTTATTTCCCAATGTAATCAATAAATTGTGCAAAACAAAAGTGTATAAATTTTCACATCTATTAATTTTTCGATATTTTTTACCCTTTAATAAATTCAAATGGAAAAAATAAACAGCACTGATAAGAATTCACGAGGATAGGCGCCAAAATGGTGCCCCTTTTTGCAGGATATAATAATGCCTGTTTCCTATGAGGGGGTTTAACATAAGAGCATGAACAGTCGCAACGGGGGTGGCGTGTTTTTTGATGTATCCCCATACTGGGTGAATTTTTTAAATAAGGTGGCCCCAAGCATTGGACCTAATACAAAAAGTAACCTCAATGAATGCATCGAAATTAAACCATAGGAAAGGCCAATACAGTTGTTTACTAACGCAACAGGAGGCATTGGTAGATGATCTTTTGTCTATAAAATCAAGGAAGAACAATATCTTGTTGGTGCAAGTAATAGCGTCTCGCACAGCACGTTATTAGCAAAGACGGTTGCGCGACCATATACGCAGCTACCACACTGATCTTCGGAGGATATGCGCGCACATAATAAGTACGAGAGGATAGGGTATATCCTCTTTGGCCATCACGGGTCCAAAGACCGGGTGGAAGCCATGGAGCTTGACTGCAATAGACTTAAGCCGGCAATCAAGTTTCTATTCCTTTGAGGGTAGGCGAGCTTTGCAGAATTGAGCATGTAATTATTTCAGCCACAGGATATACAGGTTCAGGGGGCTTTTGAAATATATTGTAAGAATGAAGAAGTAGAACGATATGGAATAAGGTTTTTTGAAGTTGGGGCTCCTTTTTAACATAAAAGCCTTGGCTTGCTGGCTAGGGACACTTACGATTGGCAAAATGGGTTAAACTGTTTGTACGGTAATGATATTTAATCGATTCCACCTTCGCTTAGGAGCCGGTCTTGGATGGATAAACCAATTCACTAAGGTAATTTTGGTGAATAGGAAGCTTGACAGAAACAGAAGGAAGAAGGGGTAGCCAAAAACTGGTTTTGCCTTTGAAATTGATGAAAAAGGAAATTCCAAGACACGATTAATGATTTGTTGATCAGCCGGCCAGAAAGGTAGGGGTCGTAAACTCGGGAACATGTCCTCCAATCCATGGGAAAAGGAATTGGAATGGGGATATGTCCGCAACTGCCCAAGTCTAAAATGGAGGTAAAGATCTTTATTCAAATTCAGGAAAAATATAGTTCCTGCTACCATTGTCAGCCCCTTTTATAAGGTATACAGTAACGGTTGAGTTTGCAAAAGGAGGTTGATAGAATGAACAAAATATCATTTTTAGGAGGCATAGTGTTTATAGGTAATAATGCCATTTATGTAAGGAATTACATTCTTATTTTGACACTATGGCCGCCTATTATTCGTAAGAAGGAGCTTCGAGAACAATAACAGTTTCTTCAAGGTACGATTGGAAGGAAGCTGAGGTTGTTTGATATCTTGGATAGGGTAAAGCCCGGATTCTTATTAATCATCTGCCTTAAGGGGAATTTTCCAAGGCACAGGTAATGGCCCATCAACATATGGTAGAAATACATTCAAACTAGGGATTGCTACTTACTCGATTCGTGCTCAGGTGTATTAGTGCTGGTTAAATAAGTGGCTAGTGTTTTCTGCAATTTACTCCACTGGGCATATCTGATTCCAATACAAATGTATATATGTAGGTTGAGCTTCCATCCTATGAAAATGACAAGAACCTTGTTCGCGCTGAAGTATCTATGGTCGATAGACTCGAAATTAAAATAGAAATATGCTTTTGAGGTACCTGTTCCAGAGCTTAGGGAGGATATGCTAGTGCTCTGTCCTATCTCTCGCGCACTGGTGATTAGGCAGTTATAAGGAGGATAGAGAAGATGTTAGATTTATGAGACGGGTGATTGTGGTCTATGCACATCGAGCACTGATATGTGTTTAGATATCGAGAGGATGAATAGTATCTCTATAGACGCAGATGATAGCTCATTGTCATGGAGCGTTGCGGTTGATGTGCATTATGGGGTGTGTATGTCCTCTGAGATATCGAGATCGAAGATTATGTGGGCATGATATCAACACAACAAAGTACATTACGTATAAATCTAATAAAATGGGGTTTTTTTCTTTGGTTTAGTGTGACAGGACTCTGATAGGGTGGTTCTATTGCTGAGAGTTTATACTCCAGCACCATGTGTATCGGAACGCGTATATTGAGAGGTCTTACAGTGAGAATGAGACTGAAACGTGAGTGATTGTCGGTATGTTCATATAGCCAGATAAGATAGGATGATGTGACGCTCTCTCTCACCATTAGAGCGGTGGACGCGTGTGTGGATGGGAGGTAGGACAAGTTATCATATAGAGAGATAGTATACGATACTGTAAGTGTATATAGATATAGAGTGATGGTAGGGAGTGAGGTAGAGCGCACATTAGATGTCGCATATGATGTTTAGTAGTGTGTGATATAGCGTGATTAATATAGAGATATATCTCTCAGTTCGTAAACTTTTATAAATAAATTAGGCGACATGAAAAAATTCTCTGAAGAGAGAAATTAATAAACGATTGAAACGGAATTGGATGGGATGGGAGTTGTGGACAGATTGGTGCCGAAGTTGAAAACTTCATGATTGGAATTTAAACTTTCATCAGTTCAAGGCGGCGCCGATTTGCACAGATGCTGGTGAGGCAGTATGCTGAACAATTTCGCTGGCTTCCTAGTTTCTCCTCAGCGGCAGGTTGTTTAGCGAAGTGATGATAGAGTGTTGTAATTATCTCATCGTTATCGTAGAGGAATGGATTATACTGTACTAGTATAGCCTCGTGATAGGAGGATCACGTAGATGGCTCGTCGAGGAGGTCTCGTGCGTGAGATTGGCTATTATGGACGAGCTACGTTGGCATTCCATGAGGTGCACAGAGGGTTGCGCAAGATCCATAGAGGTAAGCAGGACAGATAAGTTTGGTGGCGGCCAGACGGGGCATCACGGCGCGGTGGAGAGGAAGGAAAAGAGAGGAGGAGTTCTGGGGTCATGTAGAGACGGGTCTGAAGATGTTTTTAAATTCATGAGAGTTTTGCAGCGAGCAATAAGCTGCCATCCATCACAAGATTCTTGATACGGTCTTCGTCGATTCCAATTTTCTTCATGCAGATAGATTTTTATGGGCTATTTTTTTATAAAGTTTTAAAACAGTAGAATTCAATGGGCTTATTCACTAATGCTTATGTATGGTCAATTATAGTCTGATAATTAAATTATTGAAGTCTTTGGAATAGGTCGTTGGTTTTTTGGGTAAGTAGAGGCCAGGATAACGGTCTTCGATTTGTGGTAAGGACACAACTTCTATGAGATAGATTACTGTAAGTTGCCAGATCGGGTTTTTTTTTTTAATAAAGAACTTCTTCATGTGTGGAATTAGCTAAATGGCTGTTCAAATGACGAAGGAGAGCGGGCCAGTTTTAATTATGATTTATTAAGGGAGAGATAGATGTTGTGTTAGTTTGTCGTCATTGGGGTGACATTTATGGATCAAATTCGGGAATACATTAAGTAGATTCATTTGGTCAAAGGCAATTTCTGGTTTTTTGAGTTATCTTAGGTGAATTAGTTGGCAAAGTGAACCATTAGGAACCCTTAGAATTGGCGATTTTGGGAAACAGGTATCGGCTAAAAGCATATTTTTCTGTATTTTAATTTTGAGGTCGACCATGAGGGATACTTTCAGACAGGTTTTGTCATTTCATGAGGAATGGGATAGCTTGCTGTAAGGCATGGTAGAAAAATTGGAGATAGGATATTAAATAGAATTTACAATCCTATTTTTAGAATGTATTCTACATAATGGTTGATGGGGCAATTAGCTGTGCTTGGGAATTCCCCATAGGCGGATAATAGATGGGCTTTACCTTCGCAAGTTCAAAACGTCATTTCTTCCAGATCGGTACACTTGAAGAACTGTTGATTGTTCTCGGACACTCTTCTTGACGAATAATAGGTCATTAAGGTAGTCGATAGAATGTATTGCTCCTTATAAATGGGATTACCGTATAGAACACTTGCTCCTAAAGGAGTATTTGGGTTTTCATTCTATCAGCTCAGCTTTTGCAAACTCAACGTTATACTGATTGTTATACCGTTTATAAAGGGGGGCGATGAAATGGGTAGCGAAAGGACTTAATAATTTAAGAAGAAGTATTAGAGAATAAAACGGATTTTACCTCCATTATTTGGAGGACGCTGGGCGAGTGGGGGGTACAGTAGATCTGCCATTCGCATTGCCGTGTTGTCCATCGGGGGAGGGGGCATGGTCTCGCGATGTTCCGACCCCTATTTCTGCGCCTGCTTGTTTGAATACACAATATCATGATGGTGGGTCTTGGAATTCCTTTTCTCAATGTGCAGAAGGCAACGAGTTTTTTTAGACTACTAGCCTGTCTTCCTGTCTGGTTTCTTCAAGCTTGCTATAATTCATCAAATCCTTAGTGGAATTTTGGTTATCCAGTCAAGACGGCTCCAAAGGGCGAGGTGGAATCGTTAATGTATATTACGTAACAAACAGTAACGCAGGATTTCAGTGTGCCTTTAGAAGAGCCAAGGCAATGGGCGTGTGTATAATGTTAAAGGACCACTTCAACAACTTATTCCATATTGTTTCTAAGTTCTTCGATTACTTGACAAGATATATTTGCTAAGCCTCCTGAAGCTGTATAAGACTGTGTGGCTGAAATAATTGTAGGGAGTGCTCGATTCTGCAAAGTCGGGCTACCTGTAAAGGAATGAACTTGCTTGGCGCTTTAGATCTATTGGAGTCAAGGGGCTTGGCATGGTTCAACGGCTTTTGGACGCCTGTTAGGCAAAAGGGAATAGCCTTCGATATATTGCGCATATCTGCTCAAGTCAGTGTTTGTAGCTGCTTATATGGTCCAATGTTTTCAATGAATTGAGATGGATTTTACTGCAACAGCTATGTGTATCTTCCTTGCATTGTTATAGGACATAAAGACATCTACAAATGCCTCTGGTTTCGTTAGGTAAACATGTATTGGGCCTTTCTATGGTTAATTTCGAGGCATCATATTGAGGGTTCTTTATTTGTATTAGGTCAATAGCTTGGGGCGCACGTTGGTAGGAATTGCGCCAAATATAGGGGATAACTATAACGCGAAAAGCGTGAGTGTGCGTATTCCCCGCACATAAGAGTCTTCTGGCCGTTGGGACTGTTCATGCTCTATAACCCTATAGGAACAGGCATATTATATCCTGCAAAAGGCACCATTTTTTGGCGCTGTGCCTGGTGAGAATTTAGTTGCTGGGTTTTTTCATTTGGGGATTTATTAAGGCGTAAATATCGAAAATTAATAGATGTGAAAGATTTATACACGTTTTGTTTTGCACAATTTAGTTGTTAATATGGGAATTTAAATGTTTAGCTAGTGAGTGGTCCAATTTTACTAGAAGTAGTAGAGTATACGGTGCACTCATAATTGTATCTTATCATGTGAGTAGAGTATTTTATTGGGACATATGATGTAGAGTGTGCGGAATGGTAGTTGGGAATTGATTATTTTTTACCTTAAATTTTTAGAATGGTTAATGAAAAATTTAATAGTGTTTCTTTTCTTTTTTGTGTTTCTTTTATTCAGCGCAGGGAGGTCCAAACGATTTTTTTCTGCCTTTCGGATTTTCAATAAAGGAAGACGTAGGAAGTACGTAGGGCGAATGCTCAAATAGTAATGGCTGGTATTTTTGCCGCTTCGCGGTAAGGAATAGGGCCAATGATGGTGGGATTATATTATATCATCAAGAATCCGGGATTTTATTTTTAACAGGCTATAGAGCCATTCCTTTTGGCGTTATTTATTCAGAATGCAAAGGCGATATAATGGCGGAATATGACGGAAGTGCTATAGCGCCCAAAGCGTGGATGAAAAGCGGAACTAATGGAACGGAAAAGACATAAGGAGTGGGGGAAGGGGTAAAAGAAAACAATTGGTTTTGGACGTGCGCTTTAATGGCCGAAGAGTTTTTTTAGTTTTCCGATTATTGATTTCTCTCCAAGTTTGGATGTGACTTTTTTCGATTTCAATAATCGATTTTTCGAGATAATGATGACCCTGCGGATATTTTTTTGATCTAGTAAGCGGGAGTATTTAAGAGAAA
>Ga0163217_1009574_pt1 | contig 11030 bp, 7 predicted proteins | sample SynspAceP_FD_185933 | JGI IMG/M metagenome (GOLD analysis project Ga0163217, IMG submission 185933) | Saline lake microbial communities from Ace Lake in Antarctica - Synechococcus sp. Ace-P (PacBio error correction) | ecosystem: Environmental > Aquatic > Non-marine Saline and Alkaline > Saline ...
GTAGCACAAAAAAAGAAAAAAAAAAAAAGGGAGGAAATGAGAAAATTTTTTTCCAACAAATAAGGTTTCCCCCAACCCAATGGATTCTTCCTAATCAAATCGCATCCCAATGTGAAAATCTTGTCATCTCCATTTCCCAAATCAGTAAAATAGCCCGGTTGTCTTCCTGCTTTTACCATCTCCCCGTCATGGATCGACGTGCGGTTTTTGCAATTTACCTCCTCGCTTCATATTTTCATGTCTGCGTGGTATCTGCTCAATGAAGCGTCCCTGGCGAACCAAATATTTCGAAAAATGTTAAGAAGGTAGTATTGGGCCCAATTGCGTCTGAAGTGCTTTCTTTGCCGAACCTAATTTTTTCCCCTTGGCAATTGTATATGCAAGTTTCTGTGTCTGAGGACATGGAATCCTTTACCTCCTCCGACTACGCTATTTGCTGGGTTTTTTCGTCTGTGCAACCAGTGCCAACTTTTTGGAGCACCCCAAATATCTTTGCCTCCTGCAGTTTTGACAAGAAAGTAAGTCGTGGCGTTTTGCTCGTTTTTTGGCCACTTGTTTGCATGCGCTGAATTGATTTGACTCAGCGTAGGATAATCAGCCGATTTTGCGCGATTGCGGAGGCCGAAAATTCCCGTTTATAGCCCACTAAACCAGCTCCAGTAATAGATTTTCCATAAATGGATTGGGGGTTATATTTTATAAAAAATTTCTGATTTTTAATTTAAATACTACTAAAAGTTTAAGAAAATTTACCGAAAATCCAAGTCTCTCCTTTTTGCTGCGAGTCAATTTAACAGGCTTTAATGGACATTGCTCGGATAAGTGGGATTGAAGGATGGAGATCTTGGAATGGAACAGAAAATTTTGCTTATTTGAAAAGAACTTAGTCTTAGCCAATATGTTTTACCTAAAAATCGCCCTTGCAGTTGCTTTTCTTCCCTCGAATGGAAGCACTCTTGCGAGACCAAACGTCTCGTTGAGTTGTTCCTTCGGATTTGATCTTGATTCATATTGGTAAAAAACGGATTGAATATTTGGAAAATGCAATTTAGGAAGTGTTGCGCGACATGCTTGGACAAAACCGTACAACGATCCATCTGGAAGCAAGGAAAACCTGTTGAAAATGATCTTTAGAGGCCTTAAAGAATCCAATGATTATCTTTTGGTCGCGGAGCCAATGAACAGAGGAAGGTTTTTCTAAAATATTTATATGGATGTTGTCGGAAAGAAAAAATCAATCCGAAAATCACCTTGTTCCGTATTGACTTTGATCGACCCTAAGCCTCGAGAACGAGTAGCTTTTTCAAGTAGTTTTAAATGGACCTTCAATTAGAGAATCACCATTCTCATGTGCAAAAGGAAGATTTTTTCTAGAGAATTAAGGCAGAGCAAGTAAATGTTTGAATGAAATCAAAAATGTAGTGGTCTCCCAAATGGGAGCTGCTGGCGAGGAACGCTAGGGTGATGAAATCGGCGCCAAACCCGGCGACAATTGGTTTCAGGATGATCTGGACTATGGTGCAAGAGATTTTAAAGAATTGAAACAAAGATTTTGAAAATCAAATATCGAAAAAGTAACCCGGAAGGGAAGTGGGCGATTGAATGGGCCGCTTCTGTGAAAAAATCGATGCTTGAATCGTTAATTGGTATCGGATGAGTCAAAAACTTACTTTCTTCCGACGATGTCCCTCATGACTTGGAGGATCCTGCTAGCACCTACCTTGGCGCAATCTTTATCCTTAAATTTAAACCTCCATGGAAACGCTCACAAAGAGGTTCATTAATCTGCGTCCTCCAGCTTGCCACTATGCCTTTATATCGCCCGGGTTTTTGCCCGAAGGTGGCCTCACAGTTCAAGCAGCCCTGCTGTTGTGGAGGAAACTTAGCAGGATTATTAAATTGGCCCATACGATATTTTGGGATCTCTTTTCCGGTAGTCAAGAATATCTTTTCAAAAGCCCCTCACATCCCGATGAGCAATAATTCGCAATTAGATGGCTTTGTTCAGATTGCTGTAGGTTGTTGCTATTATTCATTGCGGGCTGGAAGTTGAGCTGCAAGTGGTTTTGGAACCAAGGGATAAAATGCCCTGAAAGAATTGCCGTAGCGTCTATGCTTTGCCGATCATTGGCGGGGTTATCGTAGCCTATGCTTTCCGGAGTTCTTGGCGTAGAATATCAATACCGAATCGTGGGCTTCCACCTTCTTTGGATATCCGATTTCCATCAACAAGCGCTGGCAGTATCGCCCGAATTCAAATGGACTTTGAACTTAATTCAACACCACACAGGTTTTGATATTGCCGGCAGCGATGATTGTCGATGTTTTTGGGTGGATTGTTTTTTTCAGTTATTCTCTCAACCTTCACGATTCTGGAAGTGGAGATTAGGCGTCTGGCTCGAAGTTTGACACTTTCTTCACGTTTTCATGCTAACATTGGGCCAAAGGAAACTTAATCAACAAAACGTTTGCCATGGATCAAATAAAGCTGGCATGCCGGGAGGCCTTACTTCGTATCCTTGGCAATTTGCTTTTTAGGCCAGCATCTTTTACTGAGTTTATAGGGAATCATGCCATTTCTGGAGCTTTATTATTGGCGTGGCCTTAAGAATTTCAGAGCTTTGAACTGAGAAAGCCAAAGAAATTCTTCACCACCGTTTTATCAACAATATTTTTGCGCCAATCTTTTTTTGTATCGATCGATCTCAAAGTGAATTTCATTGGCCGCCTTGAATTCCTGGAATCGTAGGTGTGGTAGTTATGTAGGTTCTAGTTGACCAAATAATTGGGGAGCTTATAGCGGAAGGCCGATTGGCCAGTTTAACCTCGCAAAAAAACGAATGGGTTATTGGCTTTGGACTGAGGTAACGCGTGGGAGTATGGATATTATCCTTGGGCTGATCGCATTGGAAATGGATTGATTACCGAGCCCCTGCCTTTATGGCTGGGATTGCTTGCAATTAGATTTCCAGTGTGAGCAGTGTCCGTTAAAATGGGCGGGCTGAAAACGGTTGAAAATTTAGAGAACAAGACCTTTTAGAAACTAAGAAGCAAATATCAAATTTTAAGCTAGCAAGTGGAGCGCATCTAGAAAAGCGAAAATTTCTTCCGTCAAGAATTTATTTTTTAAGAAATGGATTATTTCGGGGGATGAAAACTAAAATCGAAAACGCTGAGAAGCAGGATAATTGAACTGAATAGATTGACTTTAACCAAACGAATCATGCTGCATATTAAAGAGATGTCTTAATCAAAACTCTTAAATCTTACATCCTACAAAATCCAAATTAGGCAAATCCAACTTTCTGCCTTATTTTGGGTTCCTCAGATCAAATCGTTTTTTTAAAAACACCAATCATGTCAAAATCCGGAAAAGACCGGCGTCCTGCTGGTCAAACTCTGGGCACTCCAGATAGTCTGCCATGGTGACCGTACGAAAGTACCTTCGCGAATTTCTATATGATGTCGTGTCATCGACTTTCCTTTTATTCCAAGATGGATGTTGGTCAATTTCGATCATAGCCCCATTCCTGCTCAAAAATCAGCCCTGGAAGAATACCGCAAACTCTGGACGGAATCGTGGATCGCCTCTCATGTTTCATTACCCAAGATCTAAAAAGATAAACCTGGTCGAAAAACTAGCATCCAGAGGAATAACTTAGTCAGTATGGCTATGCGCTATTCCAAACGCCAAGTATGAGAGGCTGGATTAGAGGAGCTGATGAAAGCCAAAGAAAAAAGACATCATTGTTCTTCCTCTTTTTCCACAGTATGCCATCAGCGACGAATGGATTAGATAGATAGTGTGATGGAGACTCCGCTCGTGGCTGGCAAGATTATCTGAGATTTCATTTATCAATATTTTGTAGAGCAATCCCTTTTCTCCACAGTTGGCTGAAGCTTGTGCCAGGAGATGATGCGCGAAGCAAGGATTACGACATATTCCCTTTCTCCTATCATGGAGCTTCCCGAGCGTCAATTCGACAGGTTTCCGTGGAAGGCTTACTGCCAATTGGGCGCGCTGTGTAATAAATATTGGCCCAGGAAAATCAGTTTTGCTACCGGGGTCAATGCTTTCCACACTACCAGACAGCTGGCAGCAGAACTTTGGCTTACCCTGAGAAAAAGTAAATGAACTTGCTTCCAAAAGCCGTCTGCGGGAATGGAATGCCAGGATTCAAAAACCCCTATACGGAGGACATTAATAAAGGAATGTGGCTCAAAGGGATCTAAAACGTATCTGGTATTTTCCCAGCTTTTTGTTGCAGAATTGCTAGAGACAGACAGTAGAAGTTGGCCAAGAGACAAAGAGAAGTTTGAGGAATTGGGTGGCGAGCATTGGGATCTCAGTTCCAGTCTAAACTCTTCTGATCTTGGGTGGAATGTGCTGAAGGATGATTGTGGCAGTAGGAATAATCCGGTTGTTTTAGTTATCATTCCAGTTTTGTCGATTGAGCACAATTAATATAAATTTATGAATTAGGCATGGATTTAAGGTTTGATTTTGATCAAAAATCTCAAATTGCTTGGATATCTTTTTTCCCCATCTCCAATTTTATTCCCTAAACCTAATATCCCCTCAGCCCAGTTTTGAATAAAACCCCCAACCACCAAGGTTTCCTGATCACGGGCATCATCTTGATCGCTGTGAACCTTCCGAACCTCATCTCTAAAATCGGTTTTGGCCTTTGAATACCATTCATCTCGTGCCGGATTTTGGGGCTCTCAATGGCTTTGGCTGGATCCTGAACTACCCACCTTATTTGACGTTTGCGACTTTTCCACTTTCTGCTGCCGCTATAGGAAAACGATGGGAAGGGAAGATGCGATCTTGTCTGGCCAATGATCTTACTTGCTTTGGAATGAATCCCTTCGAGTCTTGGAGGATATTGCAGCTGTTGTTGATGTGGACAGGGATTCGGGATTGGAATTGTGAATTGCGAATGTGCTATTGATTCCGTTGAACAAAAGTAAGGCTTCACAGAAACTGGGCCTGATGACGGCTAAATGGGCAACTATCTAAATGTCACTTTCGCAGCTATTGCGGCAACGGGCCTGTCCGGTGCCTCTTGCATAGATTGGATCTGGGATGCGGGCTCTTTTAGCTCTTGGTCAGTATTTTCCTCATTGCTTGGGGCGCTATGGATTTCTCGATTCGGGGACAAAAGCTGGCTTGGATTCAGTCAATCCCGCTGCCAAGAATGGTTCTTGGAAATCCAAGCTAGCCTGGCATGTGCAACTTCTATTTATGGGTGCCAATCGGTGCTGTACTTTACCTAGGCTTGGCTTCACCAGACATGTTGATTTCAAAGAGGCTGGAGTCCTCGGTGGAGGCAGGAGCGGGTCCGCGTGATGCAACTCTTGGGCTTGATCGCCTCCTCATTTTGCACGGCGATTCTGATAAGACAAAACAGCAATCCGCTTTTTACACTAAATCGTTTGGAATCATGTATCTTTTTTTTGGATTCACCGCGATTATTCTTCCCCACCTTGAGTGGCTCACCTTATATCTCCCCTGGAGCAAATCGGATAGGAAACGGGGAGCGAGTCTGAGCATTGTGCTACACTTTGATTTCACTAACGAAAACTGCCGAGGATACGACAACCTGCAAATTTCAGCCATGGTCAATCGTCAGGCATTATTTAGCTGGCTTGGGGGGCCAATGCGATTGGGATTTCCCTTGATATATTTAATAATTTGGAATTTTCTAGATTTTTTTTTATGCTTTTTTTCAACTGTACAGTTTTATCTATTTCGGAATTTTTGGCTGCAGGGCGAGATTTGAAGATCTAATAAAAAGATTCCTTCCACCTTGGTTAGAAAGGATTGGGTAATTTTAACAGGAATCACAAGCCTCAATTTGTCATGCAATAGTTCTTTTCAATCCTTCGTCGTAATTCCGACAAATTATTTAATTTATCCTTGATCATGCCTTTGGCCTGATTTTTTTTTGCGCTCGGGTCGGGGGCGGGGGGGGGGTTGGGGGGGGGGATGTGTCTATCCAATAACCCTTCGGATTTAATTTTATGAATGAATGGGAAAAAGAAAACATTGCTCCTTTTCTTGGGTTTCTTCGAAGCGCTTATTTGGTTTGCTGCGATCGGACAGATTTTTTCAAAATAATTTTCAAAAATCCCATGTCTTATGTTGCCTATGCTGCCTGGCTTTTGTTTTGAACAGGGCTTATGTGGGAATGTAATTTTGAGGAGAAGCGTAAGCACTTGCGAAGAGTGGCTGGTACGGTGATACCCCAAATCCACTTCCTGAATTGAATGGAAGTATATGAAGGGAGCAGGATTTCCGATTTTACAAAATGTCGGAGCCCGAAGGAAGATACGGGAAGGTTCAGCTACCTTTACGGTGATGAAGCGGGATTGCATTGAGGAGGTTAATCGCGAAAGTGAAAAGCTTGGACGCAAAGTCCTTGCTATACCATCCGAGAAGTGTGAACAAAAGAGTCTCCGAAGATGATCTGATGTGATGGATGAATAAGGCCGAGAATTTAACTGAGCTTTTCAGCAAAGCCAGGACTAATGGGCACCATAGCTGGTTTTCAGTTTCACAGTTTTTCGAATCAATGCAAGACCGATGTCGATGAGATCAGTACAGATGCGGTACTCTTAGGCCATTAAGCCGAAGCTGACGAGCCCAAGCATATTTTGTATATCGGTACAGGACTGGAAATAGATTGCCCTGATGCTGGCGCAGCCGATTATCTGAAAGCAAAAAATTGAAAGTCGGTAGAGGCTTTGATGAACAAGCAGCACATTCCAAGCGGGTGAGAATTTTTTGCCGAGAAGTAAAGTTTTGATGCTCGGCTGACAATTCATCAAGAACGTGAAATCCAAGACTGCTACTTCAAGAGGTTGATTTTGATCGTCAAGCAATCGCGCCTATTTTGACGGCTCATTGGAAAGCAAAGGAAGGACGTATCAAGCCTTGCATACCGATACGCTTTCATTTGCCAGATTTTTAGTGAAACAGGTGACCCGAATTAATTGCGCATTCGGAAGATTTGGGATGATTCTACCTCCGTTATGAGTCTGCCGTCTTTCAAGAATTGGCTCTGAAACAAGGTTTGTTTTTCACAATCAAAAATTTTTCGACAAAAGATAAACCCTGAAAGCAGGTTCAACGTGAAATTGGGTACAGATAATTTTCCTTGAAGAAAGGCAAGCCTTAGAAGTTTGATATTTAATTAAAAAATAAGCCTGGGAAGTCCTAGTGAGTATTATTCAAGACTCGTTTCTGATTTCTGTGCTGATTTTTAAACATATGATGTTCGATTTTTAAGAACCCTTATAAAGGAGAGTTAGATTTTTATTTTGCTTGTATACGGGAGTAGGTTTTTATTTAATTTTTGAACACCAATTATTATAGCTAATGCGAAATTCTTTTTATTAAAGGCATTTTTTGTAAATGCCTTTTGCTCTCAATGGCTGTACGGAAGGAGGAAGTCAGGCAACTAACTCTACTTGTCAACTGAAGAAGTCACTTTATACATAGTGGTGAGCAAGTCCGTATTCTTGTAGATTGATTTCAAATCAGCCTGTAAATCTGCTTCAGATCATGGTTTACCTGAGCCAGGAATGCAAATTTTTTGCAATCTCGCTCCGGATATATATTATCGATTGTGCTAAGGATGGCGCAGTGCAAATCATCGGACAGACTTTTGCCTCCTTCTCGCAAAATATTTTGCGAAGCGTTTATGGATATTGGAAATCGGGATTGATTTTTGGACAATGTGGTCGAACTTGAAACCCTCGGCCTGCAGGCTTTAGATAGCTATAGCGCCAGTTTTGGTACTGCCGGGTAAGGAGACCCATTTTTATTGGGAAAATACTTTACCAAAGACACCCAAAGTGTTTTTTTTGGGAACAGAGCCCGGCTCGTTCTTGAAGATCTAATTTGAATCTCGTCTTCGGTGAGAATTTCCAGCTGCAAAAGGAAGCTTCAAGTGTTCCTATCTCGAGTCCCACCCAAGATCAAAAACTTAGTCTTTCCATAAATTCTTTGAATATATCAACACGGGCATCATCATCTTGAGGTTTGCTCCATTTTCCAGAGCCAGTTTAGATTAATCGAAAATATTTCCTTTCCGCAAATGGTGGGTTATTTTTACGTGGGATTGGGAGCGATCGACAACTCAGCCCTGTACACTAAAATTCCAAGTTATACATGCCTGTCACCAATCAGTGGCTAGAAATGCAGAACTTTCCCTGGTAGCCGCCTAGAACATTCGCTTTTTGCTACGACAAATTTATATTGGAGGGGGAGTGGCCTGAATTGGGAAGAGAGCCCTACACTGTTGAATCTCATCTTTATGGAGAGTTACTCCAGCTGGTTTCAAAGCGATAAAGATTTTGGCATTTCAAAGCAGGGAGTCTTTGGCCGCCGAGCTTTTAACAATGAGCAATGTAATGTCTCATTGGAGGTAAGGAAGGGAAATCTCCTAGCTTTGAGAAGATTTACAATCCCACGTCAGAAACTTGGACTACTCTTGGAGACAGTCCCGACGCAATTTCACTAAGAGATATGGCAATCATTTTTGTCTATCAGAATAAATTTTACTGTCTAGGTTCTGATAAGCGTGCTTTAATTTCTTTGATCCTGTGAACAGCTCATGGACGTCAAATCAGCAATTTCAGGAGCTATTGGGACAGGGCTTTAATGGATTTGTCACAATAATCGTTTCAAAAGCATATGTTGGAGGATACGGCAAGGTAGAATGAAGTAATGGGAATTGAATCTTATGAAATTTCAAACTGGGTATCCAAATCATCCTGATTTCCCGAACTCCTCAAGGATCACTGCTGGGTAGTTTTGAAAAAAGATGGATTCTCTATATCATGCACAGCAGGACATTAATTTGATTGGAACATTCTCCCCATTGAGCGTTTACAATTCGATCCTAACGGTATTTAACAGGTATTTTTTATGAAAAAATTTTTACTAGCTAATTTCCTATTTACCATCTCAATTGAGCTTTGCTCAAAACTCAAAGTAACGCCGTGAGGTAGTAGGTCGAGATATCGGTAGCTAAAGGGGATCAAAATCTCCGGTAGAATTATCGATGAGTCACTGGTGAGGCTTAGTAGGTGCTACAGTGACTGTCCCTGTAATTAGACGTCAACTCGAATTACATGACAATATGGGGCTATTCGAATTGACACTAGATCGAGCTGAGTACAATCTTATCTTTAGATTAACGTAGGCTATGAGACTGTAACTACCCAATCAACATGCGGGTGGTTGATGTCGAATCGGTTATTCAAAATGATTAAGAAGATTTCCCAATTGGATGATGTGTGGGATTTCGGAAGAGATCCTGCAGAAGAATATTCGAATCGACTGACATGCGGTGCGATCACACCTTCGTATGAATTCGATCAAGAGCTCTCCGCCATTTTTTGGGAGAAGTAGATTATCATCGATCCATGGCCTACGCCTTCCAGGTGTCAGCCAAGTAGGAGAAGCCTTGCCGCCGGACTCAATGTAACGAGGTTGGAGGAGCCGATCAAAAACTTGATTTTCAAATTTGCCGGGGCAACCCTATTTATAACCCCTCAACATTTGTTTGGCTTTGTTCACTCTCCTTCAATGCGAGCTTGGTCCAATGAGTTTACAAAACACTTTAATAAATCTGTTAATTCCATCAAGGTTGGAGGAAGAGGGTCCTCTATTTGGATATCACGCCAAAAGCTGGTTCTATCTCCTAAATGGGGGGGTGACCTTATGGTTTAGTAATTATTCTGGGAAAAATGGATCAACGGGCCGCTTGTAAATAGATAAGGTGTTCCATCCGTGGGAGGTTCCGAGGATCGATATCAATTGTTTCTTGGTGCAGCTTTCTAAAATCCACTGAATTTGCGAAATAGCCAAGCAAATTTCTATGATGGAAAACTTGGGAATCTCAGCACCGAATCAATGAAAAGAACGAATTTTACTCTATCGATATTACACAGTTTACTGATGACTTCGCTTTCGCATGCCGAACGACCCAACGTTTTCCTGGAAAAATAATAGTTCATTGTCCTTGTAATTGGAAAAGCCCAAGTGAACGATAAGTTAAGCTGTGCATATTTTTGGGATACTACACACAAATAACGATTTAACAGGCAATTTTCAATCGGTCTGGAATCAGTGACTTCGATTTGAATTTCTGGCATCCAAGACTTTGGATTCAAGGGATACTTTCAGCCTTAAACCTCTTCAAGAAGGGACACGAATTACCAATAGGGAAGCAGACAACGAAGCAATTGAACATTGCAGCCAGGCGAATTGATCCAGGGGCTAGAGCAGGATATTTACCCAAGAAGTTCAGAATGCATACGGAAGATCCAGGAATCGGCTTTCCATTTCCAGCACGAGTTGAAGCTGGGAGAAAATTCGGGATGAACTATGGACTCCGATACTGACACATATCAATACCTCGTGCTCGTAAACGGTACTTCAATATGCAGAGAATCAGCCTATTTCTTGAAATGGTTTCTGCATGGTGAGACTTCTTATGCCAAAGAGAAAAGATCCACCAAGCTTTGATGGGCTTGCGCCAAGAGCTTCTATGCGTTTATTCCATTTCTCTAAAAACAGCTCTAAAGAGTCGGGTATAAGCAAAATGTACCAAGTTTAATCCATTTGATTTTCGAACGCCAGCCACCATAGGCGCCAACTCGATATTTGGAAACTTGCGGATGAGTTTCTTAAGCCTCAGATCGTAGATCAAGTGTCCTAGGGTTTATTACGCAAATTTCAAGCGGAAATATCTTTGAGACTTCTGTTGAAGTGTACTATACAGATATCCAAAATGTAGTGGAATAATAAGAATGGTGCGAACTTGATTCTCCCAGAAATCATATCGAAACGAATTGTGCCGGCACAAGTCAAGCTTATGGTGGTTGAAGTCTATGTAAAAATAGATCTTTGGTAGTTTGACAGCTGGATATCTTCACCTAAATTCGATGAAGTTTGCGAAGAGGGTATTGACTCCATATGAAGCAATGAAAATATCAAATGACGGGGAAGTTGC
>Ga0163217_1059141_pt1 | contig 11030 bp, 16 predicted proteins | sample SynspAceP_FD_185933 | JGI IMG/M metagenome (GOLD analysis project Ga0163217, IMG submission 185933) | Saline lake microbial communities from Ace Lake in Antarctica - Synechococcus sp. Ace-P (PacBio error correction) | ecosystem: Environmental > Aquatic > Non-marine Saline and Alkaline > Saline ...
CCACAAGAGAGAGAATATAAAGCAAGCGGCCCCCCTTTGGATCCAAACCGGGTCCAGCAGGGTAGCTTTGGGCCAAAAAAACAAAGGAAAAAAACGCTTTTTGCCGGGCTGGCGTTTGGTAAATCCAATTGATCGCCCCGGCAAATAGCGGGTTTTTGGGCCACACCAACCCACCCAAACACGATAAACTGATTCGCCAGCCGCCAGGCCTCCCAGCCAGAGGCCAGAACTTGCCCAGCCGATAATCCGGCGCAATTCGCCAACGAATTACCCCGGTGGAACAGATTCCCCGTAAGATCACCGTAAAATGATCACAGCGTGTAACCCTGATTGGCAACGTTCAAACAATTGGCCCAGCGAAAATTTCCGCGCTTGGGGGGCCATCAACGGTGTCAGTCCAATGCACAATCTCCGGGCAAGAGCTTTGGAATGGAGCGCTTACGATCTCACGCCGTGATGGCTTCGCGCTTGTTACAAGGTTGTTCCAGGCCGATTCGGCGTATCCGATATTCAGTGCGAAGAACACCGCCCCAGTCGGCCATTCCACAACGCCAGCCACCCACCAGCCGTGGCGCCCTTGCCAGCCCGGTTCTTTGCCCGCAGTTAAAAATCCAGTCACGGCCAGCTTAGTAATCATGATGGTTTCCTTTGACCAGGCGTTTGAATCCTCGATCCTGAAGGTTGCAAGCTCATTGCCATATAATGCTTGCAAGAAAAAACGATCCTTGTTTCATAGCCCGAGATAGCGCAGCGCGCCATCAATTCCAATAGCGCCACTCTCGACACTGGGGTCGGCATTTGCGTAATTCGAAGTAGCAAGATACTCGCGCGCCTGCCCTTCGCCCAGCTTGGCCAGCAAACTGCTTCATATACCCAACACGGCAAGAAATTGCGCATCGGATGAGCGCAGATCCTGGTCCTGGTTGTGGGCGGTGCAAAAATCGGCGCTCGACGCCAATCCCAGGGGAACAGCTGGAACTCATCCGGGACGGCAGCCCGGCGTCCAGCGCTAATCAGCGCATGCCGCTATCTTGTAGGGTAGAGGCGGGCGAAAAAACGGCCCCGTTCGCGCCGCTGCGCATCAACCACCAAGAGCTGGGGTCGCGTCTCGCGCCCTGGTCAGCCACCACACGATGGTGCCCTTGGCCCTGGTGTTTTATCAAACCACCTTGGCCCAAGTCAGGCGCTCCTGAGCAGCCACATCCGCCTGCGCAAAAGACGCGACCAGACAACCCACATCAGTACCAGACTTCGGTTATAACAACATCAGCAGCCTCTTATTACCCTCTATTTTTTTTTTTTGTGCAACTCGCACCGTCTCCGGCCGTTTGCCACGGCGGATACGAATATTGAGCAAGCTCCACGCCAATGGAAAAAGCCATGGCAAAATAGATGTAACCCTGGGAACGTGTCGCAAAACTTCTGCCATCAGCGTAAAGCCGATCAGCATCGGAAAGGACAGCGCCCAAGCCATCTTGATGGTCGGAATTATTATCGCAAATTCCGCAATCGGCCGCGCCGCAACCCAGCATCACCTAACCGACAGCACCGATGGCAAAATGACCATGACCGAACACAATGATCGACCAGACCTACTGCCGTTATCACCGAATCCAGGGAAAATACCAGGTCCAAGCAGCCATCTGGATAATCATGCAGCAAAACTGCTTGAGCCACCTTAGGCGCCACGAATCACTGACTGACCAGCATCAGGCCTGGCATGCACTCCATGGGTCGACTTGGCGGAGCAGAAACAGGCCACCGATAATCAGCACCAGGTCACGCCCGAGATAGCTTGATCAAAAACAGTAAAACCAGGGCTCTACCAGGCCGATGAATCCACGCCAGAGAAAACAATAGCCCCAGGCGCGTCCAGCATCGCAAAGCCATACCCAGCTTGCGCGCAAGATCGCGTTTTCTCTGGCGGCAGACGACCGATCCATAGAATGGAAATGAAGATGATGTTGTCGATGCCCAAGACGAATTTCCAGCGGCGACCAGCGTACCCAGCGCAATCCACGCCTCGGCATTAATCCATTCAAACATGAAAGTGCTACGCGCTTAACACAGGTTAAAAGCGACTCTCGCGTAAAGCGGGCGAGCAGTCATGCTTTATCGCAGCCTTCATCGGAGCCATGCGTTAAATCATCGTAGCGCTGCGCTCCTGGGCTCGAAATGCCTCAAGGCTTTGAGCTTGTAATCCGGTCTTGAACCCAAACCAAATCAAGGTCAGGCAGATCAGCAGAAAAGACCAGCGTCATGCCAACGCTAACGCCAATATGCAACGTCTGCCACCTGCATAAAAGCTCCAGCGAAACCCGCTGATCAGGTTACACCACCGGGTTTGAACGGGGTCCACCGTCTGCCAGAACGGGCGGCAGCATGGATGGAGTAAAGCTGCCGCCCAGAAAACGCCAAGCGGGGTAACGAATCATCAGCGGAATGTCTGCATTTCTCGAAGCCATCAGCGCCAGATACCGATGAAATAAAACCGAAACAGCCTGAAGGTAATGGCCGTGAGGCCAGAAAGCCGAGGCATCCAACCGGGTGCTGATTTCGTAAGGGACGAAACAGCCTGGCGGTCAGCAGTATCAACAGCCCCAGAATCACCGATTTGGGGCCGCCGCGCGACATAGGCCGATGACCGATTTCGGCTGGCGATACCGGCGCTGACAAGTACCTGTCGTAAATGGGTGCCCAGTGAAACTTGGGCATATAGAACCAAGGAGGCATTGGAGATGCTTTCGTTGAGCAGCATCACATGATCAAGCCGGGAATGATGAGGCGCCATAGCTTACGTTACGCCCCGTCTATTTCCGCCATGCGCGAACCGATGGCTTGCACCAAACACGAAAAAGGTACAGCGAAGGGTGGAAATGACCGGCGACGCGATACTTGCAGCAATGGTGCGGCGCCAACGCGGCGAGTTCGAAGTGTAAAGATTTCGCCCAGATTCCGTAGAAATTCCATGGAAGTCCACCTGTACTGACGGGGGTGGCGGTAGTCGAGCCACCCTGCCCGTTGACCATTCAACAAAGATATCCTCGAGATGAGCTCTGGCCTGGAATGCAAGAATCCCTTGAAATCGATTCCCTCCTGAGCCATCGCCCGCAGCCAGGCAGCGATTCCGGTCCCTGTTTCCTTCAGCGCATCAAAGGTATAAATTCAGCTCGGTAGCCCTATACGACCCAGGGTCAGCGGGAAATTCCACGCCAGGAGGCGGGAAGCGTTACCAGAGGCTGCTGGCAGATGGGATGCTCAGCTGCTTGGTGGCCGAGCTTGCGCAATCAGCGCGGCCTTGTCGTCGATAAGAAATGATCTCGCCCTGGCGATAAAATGCCGATGCGATCGGCCATTTCCTCCGCTTCTTCGTTGTTAGTGTGTGGGTTTGAGGATGATGTCACACCGCTCTCAGCGCAGACGCCGTATCCATTCCCCATATCCCCGGGCAGTTCACGTCCACGAACCCAGCGGTGGGCTCATCAAGGAAGAGGCACATCAGGCTCGTGGGGACAAGGCGCCTTGCGATCAAAAACACCCCGCCGTTTCAATGCCACCAGAGAGCCCCATGAATCTTTTCAATCACGCTTGTCCCACAGTGACATGATCGCGCAGGACCTTCTCCAGGTGCGCATCAATTGAGCGCTTCCTTGCCGACAGACCGCGACTCAAGGCGCATGGTCGCCCAAACCGTGTCGAACATGTTAATTGGGTCAGCTCCCTGGGGTACAGGCCAATGGTCCCTAACGCGCCGCGCGTAGTCGCGCACGATGTCATTGCCAATTGACGCAGCACCTTGCCGCGAGGTCGCATTGACGATGCCGCAGATAATACTGATAAGGGTGGTCTTGCACAGCACATTAGGCCCGAGCAGGGGCCAGTATTTCGCCACGGCGGATAGTCAGATCAACGCTCTTGAGCGCCTGAATAACCTGAAGCGTAGGTCTTGGGTAAGACCGCTGACGGTGATAATAGGGTCCACTGTGCCTCCTGGGAGATGTGAAACGAAAAAGTCCTCTATCATCTATGTCCCGGCAACCAAAGCGCAAGCTAAGAGCGGTTTATTGCGTCAGGATCGGGCAGGACTTATTACGGAATCTGTCAGAGGCCGTATCAAAAGGTGCATCTCTGTTCTCCACACATACCCCGTAGCGCAGCAGATACAGACCATTTACCGCCCGCACCATACCTGGTCCCGGTCAAGCTGAAAAGGTACCGGGCCGCTCCCGATTTTCCTGGGAGTCAAGTTGCAATGCGGCGTGCGTGCGCCTCAATTCATCGAATACGACAGACCTTTCGGGGCAGGTCTCGCTGTGCAGTTCTAGGCAGAACCGAATCGGCTGGGCAGTTGTGGCAAAATCAGCAGCCAGCCGCTCGATCTCCGACAGGGTAACCTGCCGGCAGCTATCGAAACAAAACCAAGAAAGGTCTGCTGAAAAATGCTCGGTGGTGACCTCGGCGCCTGGCCTTCCCATGCTGCTTCACTCTGCTCCTGCAGCGCGCTTTGCCGGTGCAGGCGCACAATTGCTGGGCATTGACGCCGGGGGAATTCACCGCAGGTGGCATTTGTCGCGCGGGGGTCAAATGCGGTGGGATCTGCAGCATAAAGCCCGCCCACTCAGCAGCACTGCCAGGGCACAACGCTGAGCAGCAAGCCTGCATACTTTCCTGGCCTGAAACTGAAATACGGAATCGACAGCACCCCTGCACTAGGAGTGAGCTGCTTGAATTCAATCTCTTCCTCCGATAACCCCGGCACCTTGCACCAGGGACTGATCTTCGAGCGCGATTTTAACGGTCGTGCTATGTCGAATGCCATACTGCTGACAAGCGGTTTTTTTTACCACAGGTAGCCAGCCTCCCCGGCTAGCCACGCCCGGCGAGCAGCATCGACAGCACCGTTACCGGCACGCCACTGCGAGCAAAATCGGGTAAACCCCAGCCTGACTCCCCTGCCGCCGGGCTCCTTCTACCACGATAAGAATTACCACGCTTGGCCAATCAGTGCAGGTTCCCCGCCCAAGGGTAGACATCACGCCAGGCCAATCAAACTTAGCTCCATCAGTTCTGGCCATAAACGCCAGCAAAACAGGATCAGCAAAAGGAACATTGGCCGATCAGGTTACGTAGCTACCAAGGATAACCCAGCCAGCACTGCAATCCCTTCCGGCAGAGAAACCATCGACAGTCAAACCTCGCGCCAGCGCCGATACTTCGGGTACTGCCGCAGCCGCCCCCGTGACCAGAAACAGACCCACAAACAACAGGAAGTAAATTTCCAGTCGACCTTTTTCGACTAACGTGCTTTTCCACGCTTGCGCGATAGCATGACGCAGAACGGCAACATAATCAACGCTTGAGATTCCATTGGAATGGCAGCGGAAAACAACACACCAACCAGCGTCGCAGCAGGGGCTTGTAGCGATAACTTCCTGCCTCTCCCCGCTCTACCGATTGCTTCATCACGACAGGACCAAGTGACTGCAAAGCGTCTGCAGCCACTGCCACCAAGATAACCGCGTAGACCACCACCGAGCGCCATGAGCCGCGGTACCAAAAAGTTTTTTTTTGCAAAAACCCCCAACCCCCCGGGGGGGTTTAAGCCCCCCCCAGAAAAAAATCCAGCGCAACCGGCTTTGGCCAATCAGAATATTTTGTGGATTGCCGAATCCAAGGTCGCCACCGAACCGCATTGCAGGACAAGGCCAGCGGCCAGCAGAAAACGGCCGCGGTCCAGGCCACGCTGGTTCAATGTCTGGCAGAGCAACGGCGTTAACGCAAAGGCGACAATGTCGTTCACCAGGATCGCCGAGAGTAGCCCGCCCATCGCCACCAACACCAAGCAACAGCCAACGCTGGCTATGGCGTGACGCTCCAGCAGCCCGGTCACACGCGCATAAGCCCCCTTTGAGAAATCAAACTGTGCTGATACCAATCAAGCGCAAACAACAGTAATACCGCTCCTCCGTCCAGATACTCCAGGGCCCTGCACCAGGAGAGAACTGCTCCCGAACCAGCAGCAAAGGAGGCTGCCGGCGATGGCAATCCAGGCCCAGCGATCAACCGCAGGCCCGAACCCCGCCCACTACCGCATGCCAAGATAAGTGACAACAAAAGGCAATCGGTAAAACCAGATGGTCATTACAGCGTACCCGTTAGAGTTGATTCAGCGTTAACGCAATAAGCCCTGGCAAACTCAGAACAAAAAACTCCCCCGAGTGGCTAGCAAACGGGGACGGATCTTTCTGCTGTTTTATCAGCCCGCGGCTGATTTTGAACCCATAACGCGGGAAAATGCCACCTGAACCAGGCCAGCCGTTCAATCTTCCGAGCAATCACAATTCTCGGCGTCTTCATATACGAGCTTGCCGCGACTTTCTCAGTGCCCCATAGTCCACGCACTGACCTTGCCTGCTTGCCCAAACGGTGAAACCGCCAGGGCTGGCGAAATCGTTCGCAGCATAACTTTCGCGGGGTAAGCATCGAGGGCGATCCGGATCGTTTCTTCGGCAGCATCCATCGGCGTTGAGGAAGCCATGACCAAAATCGGACCAAATACGCGCCATCCACGCCTTGCCGCCGGGTAAGGCGCCAGCCCTCAGCCACGGCCGCGTTGTTGGCAACAAACCACAGCGCAATGATAGTGCGCAAAGTCTGCTATGCAGGCCTGATCACGCGAGCAGAAACTCGCCATCTGCGGTTGAGCTGGGTTTCCAGCCGGCCCACAGTGCCGGCCACTGCGACCCAGTGCTAACCGCAGAGTCCAGCCGGCTGGCAGTAATACCGCCGAAAAGAGTGCTTGCGATTCCGCCATAAAAGCCTTGAACCATCGCCCTCGGGTGCGCCAGCAAAGCGCGCCCGCCCAACCCCTTGGGCTGCAGTTGATTGCTACATGACCATGCTGGAACAGCAACCTGATCAGCAAACTGCGCCATGACGGCAGCCAGGCAAGCTTCCTTGCCTTCGGGAAACAGCGCTGGGGAACGGCCTTCCTGCGTTCCAGGACGGCGGGCAAATCAGCGCGGTATCGCAATAGAATGTCAGCACCGATCTGCAATCACTTGGCGTGGCGACGGTAGCCGCCGGTCAGGGCGGTCCAGGTCAGGCTTGGGGCAATCCCGCAGAATCATCACCGAGTGCCAGGCCCTAGCCCCTTGAACCCAACATCAGGCGGGCCTTTTCGGCAAAAGGCGATTGCGGTAGTGGATGTAAAAATCAAATCGGTCATCGGTGCTCTCCTGTCAAAGTGAATCCAGCTTAGCCGCCGTGGCGTTCACCGGCTGCACAGCTACTCGCCGGAATTGATAACGATGCATTGAATTGACTGATCAGTCTTTTCTTGGCTGACTTGCGGCAGGCCCTTTAATCGCCCGCTTCCTGGCGGACAGCGCAATCGGAATGGGTCGGCGCAGCGCTCGCACCAACACCAGTGCCACCGCAGGGCTGCGATTGAAAAAACGGGCACCCTTGCCTGCTGTGCTGCAACAGACGCGCTGCGGGTCAATACTGATCCCGGGTGGTATAAATGGCCATTCAGCGCACGACCATGGTAGACCCCACCAGATTTTCCCGGTGCTGGTCGTGGTAGAGCTGTGTTCGGGCGTTTGCACTGGCATACTAGCGTTCTGGAACCCTTGGAGGTAAGCCATGTTTATACAGATTTTCAGCACCGGCGGCAACCCTGGACAAGGTCTTATTTTGATGCCTGAGCTCGAATACCAGATCGGCGAACCGTTTGCCGCAAGAGCTGCTTGAACAGGGCCGAGTAGGCGTTGAGTTTGCGGTCGAATCGCTGATGAAAAAGGACAGTCTTGAGCTGGACGATCAGCGATCGTGCGTTGATTCACGACAAGGTCAAGGCCTGCCCGCAATTGAGCATATTCTGATCACCCACGGTACCGATACCAAATGAACGGTGGACCGCCGCCGGGCTTGGCCCGAATATTTGACGGTAAAGTCATAGTGCTGACCGGGCCATGCAGCCGGCGCGCTTTCGCGATTCAGACGCCCCTGTTCAAACTGGGCCTGGCCGTCGGCGCAACTGAAATACCTGCCAGCTCGGGCGTGTATAATCGCCATGAGCCGGGCCGGGTGTTCCCGGCCGACGGTTGTCTACGCAAGATCCGGGTTGCGGGTCGGTTTGAAGAGCGCTAACGGCGGTTTTAACGCCGTGCCCGACGCCCACGGTGATCTGATCGATCTCGGGTTGGCTTGGCCCACGCCTACCGGCAGGGATTGACCATTCTTTGCCGGCAGGTAACGCCACGTGGCACGCTGTCGAAGCCTGCAGATCGTGGCCGACCATGGACACGCGGTTCATACACTTCCGGACCAATTGCCAATCAGCGTTGCACACCTTGAGGACGCGGCAAGCGGCAAATCTGCCGTCTTCGACAGGTAGGCCTTCGCTGGTGGAGAACACGAATTTGCCGCTGGTGATATCTTACCTGGCCACCGCCCAGATTGGCGCAGTAGATGCCTTCTTGACTGACCTGATGATGTCTTACCAGGATCACTTTCGCCAGCCAGCATATAAAGTGTTGGTCATACGCGGCATCGGCAGATGGCGCCATAGGAATTCGCGGCGGCCGTTAACCAGGTCGCTGCACGCCCATCAATCGTGCATTCAGCGTTTGTCCTGCAATGTAGCCCTTGAGATGGCCATTTTCGTCAGCGTGGTGCAGTTGGTCTGGTTGCCCTCCGTCGCTCCATGCTCAGCGAGCCGCGACGCCCCGGCAAGGTGCGTCCTCACGATGGTGCAGAGGGCTGGAAGCGACCTTCTCGCCAACGCGGGCCGCTGTAGGCGGAGCTGCCCTTTGCGGTTGAAGTCCCTTCAGCCCGTGACCCCACTGCCTCGTGCAACAGGACAACCGGACCAGCCTGGGCCCATGACCACGGGCATGCTGCGCTGGCGCGAGACCGCATCCATAGATTGACCACCGCTTTGGCGCACGGCTTCACGGGCATAGCCCAATGGCGCGGTCTTCGGCTTCGAAAAAGCGATAATCAGTACGCCCGCCGCCGCCGAAGCTGCCACGTTTCGCGCCGGGCCATTATTGTTCGATGATGACGCTGACAATTCAGGCGAATAACGGGCGAATATCGCCTGAACCAGGTACCGTCGCTGGCGGCCACCAGCACACGGTATCGTGCACACCACCGAGGCTCACGCTGACCTGGGTAATGCGTGGATCCAGGCCCTGCGCGTAATAAGCGCTCGCGCGTTGCCAGAACGGTGCACCTTGTCAGCCCCTGGGGCATGACATCCAGCGGTTGGTCTGCCTTTATACAATGGCTCGCTGCTTGCCTGGTTTCACAGGCCTGCAACGCTACCGGTCTGACCGGCGCGAGCAATCGAGCGCGCGGCGCCAACGGCCTGGCTCAAGGCCGGCAATGCGGATATCGTTACTGTAGGCAAATCCCGGTCTTCTTCACCGGACTGGGCACGCACCCCAACGCCCTGATCGACATTTGAAGCTGCCGTCCCTTGACGATACCGTCCTTCCAGCACCACAGGACTCACTGAATCTGATGCTTGAAATAACAGGTCCGGCAGCGTCGACGTTCTCCTGGCGCGAGACGATCTGACCGACACCTTGGCGATGGAATCTGGCGTGAGTTTTTCCGCTGGCATCCAGCAGACGATGTTCACTTGGACGAGCAAGGTTTACTCATGGTGGGTGCAAACTCCTTGCAAAGCCCGGGACGAGCGTGGTCCGCAGCGGCAAAAGCGAACGGTGCTGCGGCACCGGCATACGCTGGCGGCAGCAGACTTGAGGTAATCCAAGGTCAGAGGGCCGCAAAACCCCCCTCCCCTTCAGTAATGACGTGCTGTATCCGCCCCAGGGATCAATCAGGCAACTGTGGCCAAAGGTCTCAACGGCCACACGGGGTGAAGCCCACTTCGATTGGCCGCCAGTAAGTAAGCACTGGTTTTCGATGGCGCGCGCGCGTAGTACAACCTCACCAGTGCGCGGCACCGGTCACAGCAGTAAAGGCCGAAGGCACCACAATTCAGGTCCGCACGGCCGCTCAGAGCCAGATAAGCTCGGCGAAAGCGCCAAGATCATAGCAGTGCCTCAAGCCGACCCGTCGACGGCGTAACCATCAATGCATACCCACCTGATCGCCGTAATCATCAATCCCGCGATTCCTGATAACTGCGCTGGCTGTCAGCGACCCTCACACATCAAACAGAATTGCAATTTGTCGTAGCGGGCCTACTTCCGGCCCTGGTCATCAAACACCAGACAGGCGGCCATGGCCTTTTTCCCTGGCTCACGCGGCAGTGAATACTGCCGCCCACGCAGCCACGAACACCATGCTGCGCGCCTGTTTCGGCGAGAATAGCGCTGAAATCGGCCGCGCGCCGCTGATTCTCTCCTGCCGCCACATCGGCCAGATCGGGGTTGCCGAAAACCGCAAAACATTCTTGGCAACAACAGCAACTGCGCACAACACCTCGGCTGCTCAAGCGATCAAACTCGCCGGCGCGCTGCAGGTTGGCGGCCACATCCGGCCGCTGAATCATCTGTATTGCTGGCAACCTGTTGCAATGTCAGTCATTCTCCAAGGCGGGCCTGTTAATCAAAAGCGCGGTCAAATTTCCCGTACGTTGGGCTGTTTCCAGTCGCCGCTGATTTGTATCTCACGCGATGCAAAGCGCGCCATGCGATCCCCAAGGATCTTGTCGGCGATATAAAGAGCGCGCCGCCGATATACAGGGGGCACCAACAATGATGGCCTGCTAATGGCAGGTTATTGGTTACCGGCAGCGTCACCAGCATACCATGTCCGATCTGAATCCGCCGCCAGGTCCAGGGCGGCCGTCAAGTTGCAGTTGGCGCCAGGCCATGTGCCATCACCAACGGGACTGACGGTGTGCATCACGCCATCAGTAAAAACCATATCCGTCCAGCGTATCGTAGGCGGTACCCACTGCCGACAAGGTCGTTTGAAATGCCAGGCGGCAGCCGTCGGGTGGAAGGCGTTGAAGTTCACAGGCCAAAGATACGCAATGCGTCTGCGCC
>Ga0163217_1064394_pt1 | contig 11030 bp, 7 predicted proteins | sample SynspAceP_FD_185933 | JGI IMG/M metagenome (GOLD analysis project Ga0163217, IMG submission 185933) | Saline lake microbial communities from Ace Lake in Antarctica - Synechococcus sp. Ace-P (PacBio error correction) | ecosystem: Environmental > Aquatic > Non-marine Saline and Alkaline > Saline ...
TGCGGTTTTGGGCGAAGGTATTATGTTCATCCATCTCGTACTACTTAAGCAGCCATCCACGTGGGCTTGGTTTGATTGCTTGCAAGTTAATGGTAATGGGCCACTATCTAACTTGGTAATTAACCTAACGACAAGGTAGGGTATTGCCAATCCTGGCTAATGGCTGCTGAGCGCTGAGTGCTTGGGATTGATTTGGTTATAAACTCATGGCTGGCGTGTACTAAGACTGACTGGAACCGAGCAGAGCGTCCCTGAAATGGGGTATGCATTTTAACGCCATAAAAGTGGGGTGAGTACCATTTTTTCTTTGTCAGTGAGTATCATTGCCTGCAAAACATTGACCATTTGTGCAAATGGTTGGTCATGTTTACGCGATCAGCGTAAGCGATTAAATAAATGGATGTTTAAACCAACTAAATAGCATCGCGTAAGGTATTTTGTTGATAGAAAAATCCAGGATTACGTGCCTTCATCCAACGTCGTAACCATGTACCCCCACTCAATTCCACAATAAAAGCCCGACTTTCTTCTCAGGAATCAAGTTGTCCATTACTGCCAACGTTGGCTTTGATGTAATCCCTCAATCTTTAAGGTCTGTTTCAAGAGTTTGCATAACGCATTGTCTTTCAGCAAAACCGGTTGCGCTGCCTTTCACATCCCCTTACCGTAAGGTAAGGGTATAGTAATGATGACTAATCCCCTCCATATCTTATGTTTTCCACACGATGGTTTTTTACACCTCCACAAGCGTCTTAGCCCAGATGGTTGAATCGTCAAGTACACCGCTGGCAATACATAATAGGCCGATTAAACCTTTGGCGTTTTTAGCAAAAAGAAGCCCATTGATTGTATAGATTGTATAAAACTCCCCCCGGGCGTTTCCCCCCATAATTAAAACCTCGCACCCCAGGCTTATTGCCAATGCGAAGTAGTTAGCTTCCCAAGGTTGGGTCTCCGACATGGCTTTTGCGCTGTTGAACCAGAGTGGTTAGGCGCGTCAAGAGGTATGTTTGTACCAAGTCAGCCATTCCTCGTGCCGGTGCCCAATTAACATTCGACATAATGTCTGCCCAACAACTCCGCTAAGGCAAAAATTCATGGTCCCAAGGCATTGTCTTCATAACCTCGCCCAATTGCTATTACGGTTTTGGCCCGAGATTCACGAGGGGGCATTCCATCGCGCACAATGATATATCGTCCGCAAAACAACCACCCTGGCATCGAAGTAAAATGAACTGCAATTCCTCTAATGCATTAAGTCGTCGAGCCTGAACCGTCTTATTTGAATAGATGAGCCTTCGCCTACCCATATACCTTCAAATAGATGCCACGGCCTAAAGTGCTCCATAAACTGGCCATAATATCTTTATTTCAGATACTGCCCGCTCGTTGGCTTTCAACGGTGAATATTAACTGGCTGTGACTTAGCAAAACTTTCCTGCGGCGCTAAATAGAACGCGTGCTAACCAGCAGCGAGTCGGTTTTAATCTTACTCATAAATCAGTCCTTCCTAAAATTAAGTACGTTGATGAGCTTAACGTTAAGAATTGTTATTTGTAGGACAGATTATCTAGTGTAATTACTATTTTTCCACATTTGACATATTGTAAACAAATAAATAGGTGTGCTATGGACATTTCCTGCACGTGTTTACTATGTCCACCTCTGTTCAGAATATCAATCAGATACTAAAAAACATAAATATTGTCTTACTTTACAGTGGGAGTTTTACTAGAGTAAAAATGATTAACGCAAGCACAAACAAATGGGCGATACATTGGCCTCAAGCGCTTTTTTAATAGCCGGCTGTGCTAATACCTCACAACTAATACGCAAAAGGATGTTGGGATAGGTCCGCAGTTGTTAGGTCGCCTATATCGTAAAGGCACCGGGTGGAGTCATGGGAAAGAGTCGCTCAATCATGGGTCCGCCGTGTTGCTCCGGTGACCTGGCAGGCCTTGGCTGAATAGTGCTATTTGGTCAGTTGTGATTTAGGGTTTGGAGAATAGATAATAACTGCGGAGCGACAAAAGGAGTCTCTCGGCACGATGAAGCTACTTTAGCACTTCGCCTGTTATCTGAAGTCTGTTCGCGACTGGAGACAAATCTAAAGTTATTATTGCGGCAGTATTCTTTCGAACCGGTAAGCCAAATATATCCAGCGGCCTTCTATCCGGTGTTTTTTAGATTGACGTTGCACTTGTTATAACAAGTATGAAAAACTACATTACAAGTTGTAGGGCATACTGATGATGTGGGTAGCGATAGTCCAAAATCAGTTACTGTCGCCGAATACAAGAAGCACTGCAGTAAAAGGTTTATTTAAACTCAACACAATTGTTGATAGCCCGACGCGTTACTACCTTAGGTATGGGCGAGTATTCAACCAGTTTGCCAATAATGATAGTGCTGAAAACCGCCAAAAATCGTCGAGTTTTTGAATTGACTATTGTGCCGTTGAAAAGCTAGTTTATGGTTTTTGGCGCTGTGTTGCTGTTAGACTTTTTTAATGGTTTGTTTACAGCGCTTTTTATTTTTTAGTGAAGCCTTATTTCCCAAGCGAATAGTTTGGCTTAGGAATTTGGTTTTTCCAACAATATCGACTACTTTAAGAAGTTTTTTAACACCATTCTTTATTCTGTCGTAGCTGATATTTTTCATCCATTAATTCGCAAACCGTAAATCGTCAGAAAGTCATCTTTTGGTTCAATTTCTTCGTTATCGATAGATAGGTGAAGAGTCCGATATAAATTTGTTCCACCATTTGCGGTGAGATTGGCCAACCGCAGAATTAAGGTTCTCCGTGTTGCCGTCTTTGAGGGCCCTGACCATTTTTTGGACTTCAAATATCCAATCATCCATTTGGCATAGACGAGTTATAATTTTTTTGGCATGCTTTTACCTTAAGTAGATTGAGGATAACCAACTATTGGGTTTTGCAAAAATGCTACGCCAACTTGGTTCAGGCCAGATAGATTCCTGCCTTGAGTCAAGATTGAAGTCTGAAAGGGTGTTGCCTAATAGGGGACGGTGTTTTACAAATGCGCTGCACATTACCGTAGTAATAGCTAAACTAAATCTTGAGTCGAATTTAACTATTTGATTTTTAATGATTATTTATTTTTTATGATGGTCGTTCATCAGTGACACTGCTTTTTTATAAAAAAAGCCAGCCAAATTGGCCTGCGGGCAGAGGCTTGTGACAAGCACCTTACGACAGAACTGTCTTAAAATTAGTTACATAATGGCTTTCCATGTCCGTCATATAACCACGTAAATTTGCGCCGATAGTTTCAACACCGTGTTCACGGATTGCTTTATTCCACCTCAACCAGTTTTTTGTTTGTCACACTGTTTGAGCCTAACGGTATAAGCTGTTGCCCATCAAAATCCGTACCAAATGGTTAGACATCAATTTTTCTTGGCAAGATGGGTAGAGCGGGCATTGGCGAATAAGTAGTTGCCGTATTCAGCTGTATCAGAGATGACCACGTTCATTTCATACAAACGTTTGCGTGCAATAGTAATTCGAAATCAGGTTGTTTCATGCAATGACCATAATATGGCTGAATTCAGGCAGAAATACCGGCTTCAACCATGGTATCAAAGGCCATTTCTACACCTGCTTTGATCATCGCAACTTAAAAATATGCCATGGTCAAAAATATTCTTGTTCTTCAATTTTTTACCGTTCATTGGGGGGCATTTTCAAAGCCAGACGCGGCCAGTTTCTTCGCGCCATTTAAATAGGTTTGCATCGCCATTAGCCCAATCTTCCATCATAGTGCGCGAATTCACCGCAAATATGTCGTCTTGATGTTTGCCAAATAGTGGCCTAATAATGTCTTTAATTGCTCAGCTAAGTCAAAAGCTTTCAATTTGCTGGGTTTTGATAACCTGTCCATCATATTGGTGACGCCACCAATTTTTAATGCTTCGGTAATCCGTTTTCTAAACCATCTTGAATTAAGGCGCCCGCATAAGCAGGGTCAATGCCTTCAGGACCATTTTATCGTAACCCAGAATGGCGGCTACTTGCTTGCATCCCACATAAAATGGTTTGCCTCACCATTAAGGTCAGATTTTACTTCTGGCGACAAAGAGGACTCTAATACACTGCACGATCCCCGCCGGTGGCCGATGCTAAGGCTTTAGCAATATCCAACCTTTCGCTTTGTGGGTCGTTTTCTGGTTGCCCGCAAATTAAGGTTGGTACACCAAACCACGTTTATATTCTTCACGTACTTCGGTGCCTGGACACTTCGTGCGCCACATCACAACGGTAATATCGTTACGAATTTTTTTGTCCTTCTTCAACGAATATTAAACCGTGTGAATATCCCAAAGTTGCACCTTTTTCATCAAAGCCATGATGGCTTCAACTACGCTTGAATGCTGTTTATCTGGAGTCAAGGTTTATAAACAATATAGCAGCAGGGATAAGGCTTCTTGGTATGTTTTCCTACCGTGAAACCATTGCTGGTGGCCGCTGGAACGAATCACGCTTTTTCATCAATGGCGCGCTTGGCGAGTGGTAATACGAGTACGTCTAAACAGAGTCGCGCATGTTCAAACCTTGGTTTAAACCTTGGGCACCAAACAAAACCTACGATGACGATTTTTTTTTACCTTCCAAAAAATCACAAACCATTGGCAAATTCTTGCGCGCTGCATAAACGGCAACGAAACCTAATTGGCCAATTGCTGACGTAAAAGATTTTAAGTATTGAAATAATTAGCCATGTAATTGAACCCTATAAATTCTGTTTTGGCTATTTTGTTGTACAAGTCCAGTGACGAATCTTGTGATGGCAGAATCTTACCTAATATGGCATTTGTTTAAAATGATATATTTGCAACGTCATGTTGCGAAATATGCGCAATATAGAGGGTTTATGGGATATTCGCAGCTTTAGAAATAATTTCAACATCTTGCTACTAGCTTACATTTCGCCAAACCTCGCGCGCTCTGTTTGTGAGCCCCTTCCAACCTTAAGTCGAGCAATTCAGCGGCTTTGAAAAGAGGAAATGCGGCACCTGCCCCTGTTCGTGCGTGATAAACGCGTATGGTAAAAAATTACCGCTGGCGGAACTTAAATTACTTACTTTAGTCAGCCACACCTTAGCTGAATGGAAAAAAAGTAAAGTGGGAGTTGGCAGCAAGACCATCAATTACTGCAAGGTGAATTAAGTTTATTTTGTTTTCAGTGACCGCCATTTTAATAGCTTTACCTAAAACTGGTGAAATAACTTTAGGCATAAATACCCGAGGTCGAAAATTCATTCTTTCTACTGCGATCCGGCTTTATCAGTGGCTAGGTCTTTTGCAGCAAGAGGCTGATGTTGGCCATTGGCTATTCATACCCGCAGACTTTCCCAGCAGAATTAAACTCTTTTTAACCATAGAGGATGTGCCTTTAGTTTTGATTGCCACCCAAAGACACTCTGCTGCAACATTTTACATCAGGTGGATTGGTGTCGTCATTCGATAATTTTGCCTGAATCAGGGCCAACCAAAGCAGTATTGTGCACCACTGTTTTCTGAAAAGGCAATACGGCCAAGAGTGTATGCAACGGTTGGCGGTAAAGAAGCCAATTGTAGCATGGGTCGCCTGGTTGTGGTTGGTATCGTGCCCAGGTTGTATTAGACAATTCCGTAAGTGGCTTAACAAAGTAAATCGTATTTGAGCTAAGGAATATAGAACGCTTATAAACTCGGTCTGTGTTTGTTGCAAAAACGGGCCGCAGAGCCGCGCGATCAGGCCTTATTTAGTTGTTAATTACAGGGGGCTGTCTTCGTTTGAGAAAACGGTAAATAATAGGATACTATATTGCGCCTTGCAATGCTAACTTTTGGCAAACTAGGTCACAAGGAGTTAACGCTTTACGCATGAAAAAATTAATGCGCAGTTTAAGCACCACTTTGCATAGGCCTTGGGCTTTTTCCCGTTGTTTTGTTTTTGCCGGCTTCGCTTTTGGAAAACCAATAGTTATGCCGAGTCGTTAATACTGGGGCGTTAACACGGCCCAACAAAAGGCCGAATCTTGTCTACCTGTCAGCACTTAATGCCCATGTTGAATCATCAAAACCAGTTGATAGAATAAATCGCCATTCGACCTTATGCAATTGACTTTATTCGCTCATCCATAACAGTTGCGAAGTGTTTTTAATACAAAGGCCCTGGCAAAAGGCCGGTTGGATATTGGTTCATAAACAAAGTAAACAAAAAACCGACCTTCTAATTGGTTTAATGATTTTGAAAACTGGGATCGACATCCCGATTAAGTTATGGCCAACCTTAGCCTGAATAAAATTTACTCACTCATCTCACCGTCAACCTAGCTAAAATTGTTTGTGCCAATTCTCGATGATTGAGTCTTTTGGCCTTCCTTGGCGAATATGGGCAATTTTCAGGCCATATCTAATTCGGCAAAACAACCATTGGGCCTTGATCATTTTTTGAGTTGAGCTAGAATACCATCTTGCTGGAAATGCCACGATCAACAGGGGTGTAGAATGCTGGCGTTTCCAGTATTTGCAATCCCCGCTGGTGACCAACTTGCAATTGCCTACAGTGGGCGAGTGTAATACATAACATTGGTTTTCTAATGCCCGCGCTTGGCAAACCTATGCGTACCCGATTAAAGCCTCTGTGCCAAATCTGTACAACTGGGAACTAATAGCAAGTCTACTCCCGCTGCAACTTGTGTTGGGACAAATATTGGAAATCGGAGTCCCGTAGCAAATATTAATACCAATTTCAATATCAGTGTGCAGAACGGTGTATGTCCTGCGCCTGCCTGGCAATTTAATCTCATTGCTGCATTTTTCGAAGCGTCATAAGAGTTCTGTCTTGTAACCAATCAGTCATCAGGAACCGAACAAAATTAGCGCGATTGACGGAGGACCTGTCAGTTTATTTGTAGCGCGAAAAACTGCCTAGCCAGTAACTAGGGTTTATAGCGTTTGGGCAAATTTCTGCATTAACAAGCTTGATAATCTTTATAGAGACTTTGCATGGCATATAACTGCTGATGTAATCGCTGTACACCGTTTTCACCAAATACAGTGGCAAGTTCCCATACTGCCGTACTCCTTGGAAACACTAATAACTCAGCATTTGTTTGATAGGCATGCTGAAACCCAACCTTCTAAGTTTGGCCGCAAAACTCATCAAAAATGATTAAAAAAATCCAATATCATATTGGGCTACTGCGACTTTAACACTTTTGCTCATAACGAATTCATCCCATAGGTCAGGGGTTTAGGGCTTCTATACTTTTGCCCCCTTCACGCCAAAAAAAAGCTGGTCGTTTATTTCAGGGAGTTTTATGTCTCCCTACTTTTTTGCAAGATCCATCTAAGGACTGGTAATTCTGCACTTTCCTCGCGTTAGCAAATCAGATCGTTACATCACCAAATACCATTCTACATGGCTAAGAATAACGATTTCACCATAGTAAATGAAAGTGTTTTGGCATAAGATTTGGCAAATCAAATAGGCTTTTACTTTCAGCGGTTTTAGTTATTTGGCACATCAGCTGGGGCTCAACGAACCGGTTCCTTATCTCTAAAAACAATCACCCTTTGTTCAGTTATCAACGTGGATATTGGCAAACAACGCTTACGTTAAGCCAATTTGCCTCAGCTATTTTGTTATGGCTTTACTGGTATTAAGCGGCTCTTAACCTTTAAACTACGGTTCTAGATGGAAAAACGAGAGGGCCTTAACTACGCGTCCCTTTGGTCATTAATCTAAATTGAGATACTGCTTGTTATGTTAATCCTTTTTATCTGTATTACAAATTTTACTGCTTGGATATAATTTTATAGCCCTTTGTTGAAAAACGGCTGGCAATTGACCCAAAGTGCTATCACCCCTCAAATCCCGTTTAAATGAAGGGGTGATTACGTGCTATCCATCCAGTTGCGAGCATTTTTAATTTCAGTTTTTCTTCATGGCCGTGTTGGTCCTAATTTTTGGACCTTATTGGGCGCGCTCTATGGACCGTTGCCTAGTGTGGATTGTATTGGTAACGTGTTAGGTGGGGTCCTGTTCACGATTACTTTTCCCGGTGATGATGAGCATTAAAAAGAAGGGAACGGTAAAAGTTTACCGCTGAGATAGGCTGGGCCACTATTACAAACGTCGTCTTCAAAGGTAATTTTGTTGATTTTTACCTGCCATGCTGGCTGTTGTTTTGTGGGGGTGGTCTCATTATGAGTCGGGCGGGTTGTTGAGTACCTAGATTCATTTGAAGGAACGATTATGGCCAATAATACTTTTTGGGTATTGGTTATTTTTAGGCTACTACTTTCTAGCAACATTATTGCCCCATCGACAAAATCATCACTAAATTTTAACCCCCATTTTCGGTTTTATTAATGAATAAGTAATGACCAGCATGACAGCCAATTGCTTTGCTGATTGAATGCTCTCGCTCTGCCCATGGTAAGGTGATTTTTTGGGCTTATTTTGATCCGAGCATGCCCACGATTTTTTAGGCGGCCTAATCCAGATGGTTTACCGACTTGGCCCTTGTGTATTTATTAAGCTATTAACCTGTTGGTGCGATTAGTGGCTTTCACTCCACGCAAGCGCCGAATAACTTGCTCGTTGTTTAACCACGAAAAATATGTTCGCCCTGTCTATTATGGGGGGGGGCGATGATGTGTGAAGGCATTGTGGGCCTGTGTTTGGGCATTAAGCCGGTATAAGCAGCCTTCAGAAGGTATGCAGGTTTAAAAGCCATGCCTTGATATGTGGTCCCGGTTTAGTGGTTAATCTACATCGCAACAGTTATTTAGGCGCTTTTGGCGCATAATTGGCGATTATTGCGTCCGCTGTTTTTCCCTATTACCTGCGGTGCGGAATTACGGCATTTGCTCCCTGGTTTTAACCTTAGTAGACGCCTTTCATATTCAACAAAGTATTCTAATCGAACTATATTATCGTGCCCCATTTTAACCTATTGCGTATTTGATGACAAAACTCGATTTTTACCTTAAATTTGGCGCTATTTTTGCCTTTTCTATAACATGTTGTTATCAACCAGCGTGCTGTGGTTAGGCTACAAATATTATTTGATCGTGGCACTTTCATTGATGTTAGCATACCTGCGGTATCGCCACCGCTTTACTCTTTCATACATTATGAACCGCTGCTATTGGTTTTAATTTTATGCAGTGACCTTGGGTATAACCCATAGGTGGCTGTGGTCGCAAGTAATAGGTCCTTATTGCTTTGGTGGTTTATCACCAAGAAACACAAGGGCACTTTAAGTACTTAACAGCGTATTTAACTGGTAGGATTTCTTTAAAGCGCTCGATGGCAGTTGGCTAATCAGTTGTTAGCCAACTGAGCCAACATCCGATCAAACGCTCGTAATGAAGTGCTTCAGCTAAGTGGGGCCGTTTATTTGTTTGCAAATTTGGCCAAGTCAGCGATGCTTGCGCGCTACCTTAATACACGGTGATAAGTGCGTAATGATAGACCCCTAATTTCTCTACTGCCGCTGCAAAAATTAATTGAGTCTTCATTGCTGAGTTTTACAATGATATCACTTCCTTTACTGCGCAATTGCGCGTTAGTTTACCTGCTTCGGTAAGCTGGCATTGTCGGCGATTAATACCCGTTGGCGGCACCACGCTGCTGCTTTCCTCCCCCGTTGTTTGAACCAGCTCTGAAAAGTCATTGGCGGGCAGCTTGGGCACATCTTACTTGCAAGTCAATGCGATCTAAAAAAAAGGGCCCAAAATTCGAATTAAGTAACGTAAGATCTGGCTCAGAAGTTGAACGAGCCCATCATTTAGGCTGCCGGTGGGGCTAGGATTCATGGCGCAAACAGTGTTTGAAACTGAGCAGGGAAACTGGGCTTGGCGCGCCGCCCGTGAGATTGAAAGGTAACCTGACTCCAGTGGTTCGCGCATACGTCAGTAACTTTTCTATCAATTTCAGGTAGTTCCTCTAAGAAATAATACCCCATGATGGGCCAGTGATATTTCGCCGGGGCGCGAATACTGGCCACCGACCCACTAATGCCACCGCTGAGCAGTGTGATGAAAGGGTGGCGAAAAGGGGCGTTTGTTTCTCATGTGGCAGGGTCAACCGGTTTGCCCCACAATTGAATGTAAGGCAGCACTGGCGAAGAGCGCTCATCGTCACTCATGGGGGGCCAGTATGTAATAAGGCGTACTAGGCCAACATGGTTTTGCCGTTTCCAGGTGGACGCAGTGGAAAAGTTAAATTTTATGGAATCCCGCAGCGGCAATTTTCTAAGGGCGCGTTTGGCAACTACTTTGGCCGACTACGTCTTGTAAATCAGTTGTCATAGTGCGCTTCTTGCGGCGTGGCATTGAGCTGAAAGTAAGCCAGCGGTTTTTGCCCATGAAATATTGATAAAATACATCAAGTAACTGATGAGATCCGATAATTTTTAGATTCTTTTATCAAGGAGGCTTTCAGCTGCGTTGTCGGCAGAGTAAGATGGCTTGGCGGATTTGCCTGTGAGCAAGATGCAAAGGGCAAGGCGCCACTGCAGCGCGTACTTTCACCAGATAAAAGCCAGCTGCTCCACCAATTCCAATTGTTGTAATTGTGGGCAGCCGGTAGTTGGTAAGTTGGCGGCAAATAATGCCCAATGGCAATGGCTAAATCAAACGCCCGCCATCTTTAGGCATATCTGCGGGCTAAGTTAACCGTGATGGCGTTTGGCTGGAAACTCGAAGCCCGAGTTTATTAAGGCACTACGCACTCGTCTTTAGCTTCACGCACTGAGGCTTTTCAGGTAGCCGACTAGTTAAAACTGGGTAAAAGCCGTTGGCTAATGTACTTCTACATTGATTAGTGGTGGCATCAATGCCACACTGGCTGCGAGAATAACGAGGGCTAAGAATTCGGGCAACTCCATTTGCTTACTGAAGGGGTAATGATGATCTAAGGCTAGCTAATCCATAGCCAAAATTGCGAATTAGGTATAGAGTATAGTTAAAGCAGCATTGGGGGTTTGTTGTGTTGGGTTGGTGTGTT
>Ga0163217_1095365_pt1 | contig 11030 bp, 12 predicted proteins | sample SynspAceP_FD_185933 | JGI IMG/M metagenome (GOLD analysis project Ga0163217, IMG submission 185933) | Saline lake microbial communities from Ace Lake in Antarctica - Synechococcus sp. Ace-P (PacBio error correction) | ecosystem: Environmental > Aquatic > Non-marine Saline and Alkaline > Saline ...
CTTTGTCAATCCTGCTACGACGGTTCGCTTCCCCCAGGAGCTCTACGCCTATCTGGCTGGAGCCTGGAGGCAAGAGCTGTGATGATTCCAGCCGCCCTTCACCGCCTTTCAACTCGGCCATAAGGATCATTGGCACGGTGCTGCTGCAGGCCCAAAGGGCGATTGAGAACAAACCGCCTACGTGCTGGCCGCCCGCGCGACCGGCTTGCCAACTATGGGCGCAGGCAAAACCCAATGGGGCAAGGCGCTGGTGTCGGATCCCCTAGGGGAACTGTGCTGGCTGACGCTTGGAGTGTCGGTTTGGGCTGGCCGTGGCACCGATCGATACCAGCCATTGGCCAAAGGGTCCGGGCGCCAGATGCGAAGCCTGAACCACGTTTTGAACTCGCTGTTCTGAGTACTGAGGATGTTTCATCGACCACTGGCTGGGGCCACTGAGTCCGCGTTCTGCTGGGGCGGTGTAGCCCCCTGGCCTCCTGCTGGGCCTCCTGCCGCAGAAGCCGCGGTAGGCGCCGCCTTGGGCGGCTTGGCGGACGCCCGGATGGGGCGCTGGAGCTGCGTACCCTCACCGTCCACTCGCTCACGGCGTTCTATGAGGCCGGCAAGGGTGGCCGGTCGGACACGCGCATCTCTGGATCGATCTGCTGGGTTGCCCGCCAGCCGCACCCGCAGCATTCGCGCAACGGGGCCCTCAAGGGAGATCGGATCGGCAACCACCGATCCCAACACCACCAGGCTCGTCCTGGAATTTTTACCTGCACCGCTTGAAACGCGCGCAATTATGCGGCTGGTCGGACAGCCCCGTGAATCGCTGTGAGTGGAGCTCGAAGGCCTCCGCTCCGGGCAGCATCGCCTTCGCTGGGCGGAGGGCACAGCTCCGAAAGGCCCAACCGTGGCCCTGGTCACGGCCGGCCAGCACGGGCCCGCTGCGTCGTGGCCGAGTGCCGTTTCACCGTGGTCATCCGGGACACGGGCCATGGGCGGCCCCGATCCGGTGCGATGCGGCATCCACCCCGCGGACTGCGTGAGAACCGATGGGTGGTGCTCGACATCAAGCCTGGCAAAGCAGCAGATTGCTGCAAGAACGTGGCGGTGCCCGGTTGTGATGACACGCACAACCTCAGAGGGGTGGGATGTCGACTACGCCGCCGCGCGTCTCGTTGGCTAACAGCAAAAGCCGCGCCACGCCTTTGTGGAGCATTCACGCCAATGCCCCTGAGCATGGCGCGCCTGAGTCCAACGGCATCGAAACCTTCTACCCAGAGTTCCCTCTCCAAGGCTCTGGCCAGCTCTGTAACCAGAGAGAGGTGGTGGGTGGTCACGGGCAGCCCGAATCGGGGCGTCAAACCAGGTCGCTTCTTGCGTGATCCGCCGGGGAACGTGATGGCCCCGCCGCCCTGGTGGAAACCGGCTTCCTGACCGGAAATCTGGACTCCCCCCGCTGGCCACGGCCTCCGCACCGCAGCCAGCCTGGCCAACGCAGATCGCCGCGCGGCATCCTCAAATTACCTGGGGGGAGCGCTGAACTGCGCGGCCGTATCGGCTTGATGGATGCGGTTGTGGGCGGTTTAACAGTGCTCCGGCGGTGATCGATGCCAGCCCCGCCCCAATCAGGCCTTCCTTTAAACCTGGGGGAACACGGCGCGGTGCCCTATGGACAGCGAATCCGAAGCGCCGAATCCGCTTGGATTGCCCAGGGAATCGCGTACTGGATGCGACAGGACAGGTGGACATGGGTGTGATGGCCGGGCAACACCACCAATGCCTGGCCCTTCCGACTGGTCCGAAAGCCGAGCGGGCGTCGGTCCTTGGCTTGATCGGACAGTGTGGCCAGCCAGCTGCGGGCCGATCGGGTGGGGGGTTCTGGCACCCCCGCCACTGCGGCCAGTGGCGCCTATGCCTGGCCCTGCGTGAGCCTGGCGCCCTGACACGACGGTTGGTGGAAGTGGGCTGTCGCTGGCTTCGTCCCCCCTGATCGAGGCCGGCAACTTCGATGATCCCCGCCTCAGGGAAGCGGCAACGCCCTATCTCAAGCCTTGCCTGAACGCCCCGGGTGAAGCGATTGTGCCTTGGGGCTGTAACCCACTCCCCCCTGCTGGAGGAGCTGCCTGTCGTGACCTGCTCCCCGCCGAAGATCACCCTGGGTGGACCCCAGCGGTGGCCACCGTCGAGCGGCTTTTGGCGCTCTTCTCCCAGCTAAGCCCGGTTCCCGGCCAGTTCGCGCTGCGGACTCCACCCCAGCAAGTTGACAACCCACGCCGGCGCTTTCTGCGATCACCGGCGACCCGACGCCTTCGCTCTGCCGGGCCACCACCCTGGCTGGGGTTGGCAAGCGCCCCAGGTGGAGAAGGTTGGCCGTTCACTCGCCGGTGAGCTCCTCCTAGGATCAATCCAGACGGGCGAGGGACATGGCAAACGGTTGGCGGAATTGCTTTCCAGCCAGTTGAAAAACGATTAGAAGTTCTGCTCAAAGGTGATCTGCGCACTCTGATCGGCGCCGGGCATACCGGAGTCGCCTGCAGGCGGCAGCGTGGAAAGCAGGCCTTTTCAAGTGCAGGCCGGCCAAGCCCGCATCCGCCCGGGGATCGTGCTTTGCTCTCGCGGGCCTCTCGCCGATGGGCGAGCTCGCAGCACGCCATCCGCCGGCTGGCAGAGACACCGAAATGATTCATACCGCCTCCCTGGTGCCACGACGACGTCGTGGATGAAGCCTCAACCCGCGCGGTTGTCGGGACACGGTTCCTAGCCGCTTCAAACACTCGTCTGGCGGTGCTCGCCGTGGAAACTTTCTCTTCGCCCAGGCGAGCTGGCACCACGTGGCCAACCTGGACCGATCTGGCGCGTCGTCAAAGCCTGCTCTCCCCGCGTGATCATGGATCTGGCTGATGGCGAGGTGGCGCCCAAGGCCTCTATCGCTATGAACCGGCCAGAGTTTCGCAACCTATCCTCGAGAAGCGGCTACTGCAAAAACGGCCTCCGCTGATCGGCCAACAGTGCCAAGGCCAGCCGCGTTCCCAGCCGGCCTGGAGGTGGGCCAGCTTCGACCAAGCTCAATCGCTTCGGCCGTCCAGTTGGGCCTGGCCTTCCAGGTGGTTCGATTGAACATTCTCAGACTTCACCGGCACGTGGATGCAGCAACTGGGCAAACCGGCCGCCCAGCCGACTGGCCAGGCCGGCTACTCGCCGCCCGGCCCTTATCCCTCGAAGAGCGGCCCCCTGAAACCGGCCCCTGATCGGAGGGCGGGAATTCTGTGAAGCGCCGACGATCTCTCCCAAGCCCCTGAAACTGGTGCGGGCTGCGAGCGATCCACCGCTCCAGGCCCTGGCCCGGGCTTTGCACAAGGAAAGCCGGAGAGGCCTCGATTGGCTGCGCGAGTTCGACAGCCGAACCGCCCTGCTGGCTCTAACCCGAGTTTTGTGCTGCCAGCGCCTCTAGTGGATCACGACCGGCTGCCTGAGGGGTGCGGTTGGCGGCACCAACACAGCCCACCGATGAATCGCATGTTCTGAGCAACTGGATCCGCTCCCCGCCCGCATCCGACACTCGCGTGGAGATAGGCCTGGTGGATCAGAAAACATCAGCAGCAGGCAGGGCACAAACTCGGCCTGTGCCACCACTGAATCAGCAGCAAGGAACCCACCCGCCAACAGCAACCAGGGCCAAGCGACAACAGCAAGAAGCGAAGGGAGTCCCTTTGGGCACTGAGTTGGCGGCGGCAAACGCGCAGCGAAGCCTGTCACCTTGCCGAGAGGGCATGACCGGAAACAGCCCCGGAACTCCAATCAGAACGCGGCCGATGGCAATCGACGAGGCGGTGGTCCGTCCCATGGGGCACGGGGGCCAGAGGATGCTTGGCCGGGAATGCCCAAGCGGCGACCACGTCTGGGGGCAGAGCTGTGGGGATCCAGCCAATGAGCGCAACCCTGCTACACGCCACCGCGCGCGGCATGAGGCGAAGCAGACGAAGGCGACGACGCCTTTTTACGCCGAGCCCCGCTTCGTGCACCATCTCGATGCCGGCTTTCGCCAGCGGCTCAACGGGCGCTGTACCGCAAACGTCTGCCGCAGAGGTGCGTGTGCTGGATCTGATGGAGCAGTTGGGTCAAGCCCACCTAACCCGAGTCAGGCCACTAAGGCGGGTGAAATCGGCATTGGCCTCAATGCGGGCCTGAATTGGCTGCAAACACCGAGGCTGGATCGTCACTTTGTTCAGAACGCTCCAAATCTCAGACCCCTGCCGTGGCCTCGCAAGCTGGATGCGGTCTTGGTTGTGGCCGTGGCTGGCGAATACCTGCAACACCGCCGAGGGCGATCGCCGCTGAACTGGCCCCCGGGTGCTGCGTCGGAGGGGAGGTGATCGTGGCGTTGCAGCACCGCATGTTCCGCCAGAAAAGCCCCCGTCGCCTGGCTGGAATCGAGCGACGCGTGAGCGAACTCACCCTGCGTGGGCCAGTTTGTTGGTGCAGGGCCGGTTGGAGCATCCGCGCCGTCAATGCGCGAAGACACCCGGCCAGTGCCCGCTCGGCTGGTTCTGGGGGGGCAAAGGGCGATCCATTTTCGCCCGTGGTCGCCAAGGCGGCTGATGGCTTCTAGGCGGATCTCCGTAGGATCGAGTTCAGGCAGGCTGCTTCCATCTGTCCGGCAGTTTTTGGTCATGGCGATCGTGCCCTTCTCGCTCCAACCCTTCTGCTTGTTGCTTTGATCGTTGTTCCTGCTGGCACCAGCTGGGGCCCCGGGTCCACGCCACCGGCCGACTCGGTCTGGGGACGAAGAGAAATCGCGCCAGGCGGCATCGAGGCAGCATCCCCGGCTGCGCGGTCGTCGGCACCAACCACACTGTGAAAGCTTCTCCGGTGGGAATGGGCAACACCCGTACAGGGTGCAACGGTGAATTCCGCCGTGCAACCAGGCAACGCAAGCGCCTGCCGCCAAGGCACTGACGACCGTTGGATCGCTTCTGATCGAACACCTTTCAAGCTTCCCCCCCTGATTGATCTCTTCTGACTCTCGCCACTGAATCCAGAAGCCTCGGCAGGCCTTCGAATCCTCCGCAGCTGAAACGTCCTGGGGCGATCTGCCGCCTTTGTCAGCGCTCACGTCGAGCGATTGAAGACGCACATCAGCGTGAATTGCGCTAAACAGCGCGGCGTGCCTCAAGGCTCAAGAAGCCTCTAGCGTTTTTGGGGGATCTGCTCGACTAACATGCAGCCTGGAGCTTCGCCGTCATACTGCGAAGAAGCCAGGTGCGGCTGAAACCGTCCGGCTGGCTCCCGATCTTAAATCTGTGGTCACCGACTGCCACCCCTTCCGGGCCCCGTAGCCATCGTGGTGATGCGCCGCTTCGATCCAGCCACCAGCCTGAAATGGTCCATGCTGGAGGAAGGGGGCGTGCCGGAGGCGGGTCACGCCGAGGAGCTGCAGGCCGTTGGGCCCAGAGCGAATAGCCGCTTTCCAATGGCCGATCACCCCCTGGCTTGCCGCCAAGCGCGGGCCCGCCTCTGCTGCCGGAGCCTTTGCGCGGTTTGTAAACACAGCAATCTGCGCGCAAACCCGCGGTTCAAGGCGAAAGCCCCTGATTCCTGAGGCCGTGCACTCGGCTTGCTGCCGACAGCCGTCTGGCCCATGGCCCCTGCGGCGGCAACGGCGTTTACCCTTTTTGGTCAGCCGACTGGAGTGGTGGCTGGGCTGCGAATGGCGCATGGTGATCTGCGCCCTGGAACAAATGTGTTGATGGATCGGCCGCAATCGCCGTGATCGACTGCGTTGGAGTTCAAAGCCGAGCTGCGCCACATCGATGGGGGCTCCGATCTCGCCTTTCCTGGTGATGAGCTGCAGCCAACGGCCAGGCGGACCTGATCGCCCCCTTAGCTGGAGGGCTACAGCAGAACGACGAGCCCGCCGTTCTCGCCCTGTTCTGCCGGCCTATCGGGCCATGTGCGCGCCAAGGGGCGGTGTGAGCGCCGGGAAGCCCGCCGGCCAGCTCCAGCTGGCCTCTGGCCTACGCAGCTCTAGCCAGGCCGCACCCGCCCTCATCCTGCTGGCCGGGATGCTCCGGCAGCGGCAAAAGCCACCTGGCCCGCAGGCTGGCCCCCTGGTTACTGGCCGAGCACCTGGGCAGTGACAGGATTCCGCAAACAACTCCACGGATTGCAGCACAGCAGCCGAACCAGCGGCAGGGAGAGGGAGAGGCTGTAATTCAGCGAAGCCAAACCGGCGTACCGGAAGCTCCCTTGCTGGAAGAACGCCCCGCCTGCAGCCTGGAGCGTGGCCAGGCGTGTTGCTCGACGCCACTCACCTGCGACAAGACAGCCGCCAGCACGCCGATCGCCCTGGCCGAGGCAACAGACAGATCGCCCATGGTTTGATCCTCAACCTCCACACGCCCCAGGGGCTGAAATCGAGCAACGGCTCAAGCACGCCAGCCCTAACGCGATGACGACCGCCCAGTGACGGCGGGATGGGGCCCGAATCCAGGGCCGCCCAGCGCGCCTACAGCCAGCCCCTCACAGCCGCAGAATCGAGAGAACATCAATTACCACTTCCGTCTACCCCACCGACCAACCGCCCGACCACCCTCCAGAAGATGCAGGGCGCAACAACAGCGCTGTGATCACAGACCCCTTTGCCCTGCTGATGGAGATCTGGACAAGGCTTGGCGCGCAAGGGGCTGCAAGCGGGAGGCCGCTTCAGGGCTTTCAGCAAGGCGTTGATCCCCGGCCGGTCCAATCGAGAGGGGAAGAGTCCATCGGTGTCCATGGGTGGTGAGATCAATCGTCAGTCGGTTGTAGACATTGCCCAGCTCCGGGTGTGGCCCATCGACTCGGCAATCAGGCGGCACTGGGTCTAGAAAGCCGAAGAATTCGAACGACGAGTCGAGATTCAAGCCGCGGTGCAACTTTCCGTTTCTCCACGCTCCAATCGGGCAGGTCGGTTCCAGGCTGCATCCTGCTTGTGGGAGAGAGGGGGCTGGGCCAAGGCCCATGGGCGCTTCCGCTGTTCAAGCTCCAGGTTGGCAAAACAGGGAAGCAGGCTCGCCATTCCTCGTCGCCCTGCCTGCTCAGGTGCCGCCTGTTTGAATGTCACCAGAGAGCGGGCGTGGAGAGCGGTCCGATCATCAGATCCACGGCTCTGTGTCGAGATCCCGTGTCCGCGTCGCCCATCGGACGCCCGAATGCTGCTTGCGCCCGCATCACCTCAGTGGTTGATTCGCCGGGCAATTGCGACCGCCGCCAGCCCACTGGGAGGTGTGGCCAGGCGCCAGCCTCCTGAGCTGAGCGGCCTCGATGCACCCGCCGAGCTGGCGAGGGTGCACCCAGGGCCGCCAGTTTCCGCGTTCATGGGCCCTGTCTCTTCTTGCAGGCGCAACCCCGCATACGGCCGGGGCACTGAGGTTCGCCCATCGCGGCGGCGAGGGGCCGGTGCCAGAGCAGGGGTGGGCGCCCCGGTGGTGGAAAGCCGGGGTTCGTAGCCAGGCTCTCCAATCTCCAGGGCACGCAACGGATCCCATGATCCCCCCGGGCTTGGGGATTCGCCCATCAGGCCTTAAGACACGTGATCGCTTGCCTTCCCCTGGTCCCTCCATGCGCTGTCCTTACTCCTTGTCTCCCCTGCAGCAAGCCTCTGCCTGATCGGCTTCCTTGGCGCTTTCCCACGGGCGGCGCCCAGGCGCAGGAAAGTGGTCCCCAAGCTGCAAGGCCATGTGCCCACGTTTGGCTACGTCGACACCTTGCAAGGCAAGTGGCAGCCCCCTGGGGGTGAATCCCCCTATACGTGGCTCCCACGCGGCGGTGAAGGCCTTGGAATTCGGGCTGGGTGAACCATCGGCTGGCGGCTATTGCCGGGCGGCCAAAAAAATAGGCAGGCGGCTTCAGTTCCAGCTGATCCCAGCGGCACCAGGCTGGAGCCCACCAGGCGATCAACCGCGGCATGGGTGCGTTCGGCCATCAGCTTGCGGTTTTTCCACCCCGCCTTGGCCCGTGGCTCGCACCGTTTCCCGGCGAAATTACATCAGGGCGGCAGGCCGATTCTCGTCGTTGTCGCAGCGCGCACACAGCTTCCTCGAGCACCTGAACATTCCCCTGGGCGTAGCCCCGTGGCCGGGCTTACGCCAATCGATCTGGCCCCGGCTGGTTTGCGGTGCAGCATCGTCCGCCAACCCGGCCGTCATGTAGGCCCACCGCCGAGCACGGCTTGGTTGCAGCCCAGCAGGTTGCGAAGCGCCACCAGGTCGCTCCAAGCAGAATGCCATCCGATTGGGATTTCCCGGAGTGGCGCGACCCAGCAGCAGGTCGGGCTGGTCCTGCTCAAGAAACGCAGAATGGACAGAACATCGGATTGCGCTTCGTTTGGGCCTGGCTCACCAAGGCGAGGCCCACTAGCCCTGCCCAGCGGTCGGTCACGATCAGCAGATGCCGGGACGCTCCGCTCCAACAGCGGCAGAGCCTGCTGCTGCGCCGGTGGGGCGCCCGATCCAGCGGAGGACGGCCAATCGAGCCGGTGATCAGGCTGATTGTGAGGCGTCGACCCAGCCTGCGATGAGCGAGGCCGACGATCCTGAGCAACCGCGAACTGCGCGTTGCTTCGCGTGCCTGATGCCCAACTCGGCGCAACGCGGGGGGTCCAGGTCCATCGCTTCCCAGGCTCAGAGATTTAAACGGATGCCTGGGCTCCCGCCTCCGGCCGTTTGGCAAGGCCATAAATGGGGATTAGCTGACAATGAAGAAGTGGGGCCGACGGCCTGGCCGGCGCCCCTCAGTAGCCGGTGGGTGGTTCAGGGCAATGGGCCAGCCCCGCACTTCGCGCCAGAAAAAGCAGCAAGGCTTTGAACGATCAGCGAGCACCATCGCCAACACGAAAATGGGCACCCGATCGCAGGCCAGATCAATGACTTTGCCACCACACTGATGAACAAAACCGCCACAACAAGCGATCAGCAACGCCGTGATCCGTGGCGACAGGAATGGCGCGGTTGATCACGGTAAGAGGCGTCCGGCGCCACCGTAACACCGACTTCAGCGCCTTTGACCTGGCCAATGCTTGCCGGGCCGTCCATCCGTCTCCTTGATGGTCTGAGCGGTCGATGATCGCGACTCGCTAGCCTTGCCGAAAAACCGTCCCAGCAGGCCGGCAATGCCCGTGAGCAGAAAAACCTGTGCCGACCGAGAGCTGGAATCGCCCGGACAGCCGGCCACGCGCAAGAGGCGTCAACTCGGCGCCCATCACCAGCTTGGCTCGGCAAGACGCTTCCAATGTAGCGATAGCAATCTCAGAAACCATGGCCCAAACTGCGTTGGAGACCCTCGGCGCCCACACCTGCCGCGGACACCGGCCGCTCTGGCCGGCCAGCATTCACAGCCGAAGCACCCTCTACTGGGATCAGAACACGCTGATGCCGCTGCCGGGGGCCCTCCTGCGGCCGAACAACGCTCCTGCTGGCCAGCCAGCTGCCCCACACGTCAAGAGCAGCGACGCTACGTACGCCGAGCTGCTGGCCGCCGCCGAAAGCAAGCGAGCCCAGCAGGTGAGGGCTGGCGGCGGAACCTGTCCCGTTGCTCGGCGCCAGGACCTGGAGGCGGCAAGCGCGTCGCTGACCCCACCCTGGTGGCCGAACTGGCGCTGGCCAGGCGCGAACGGCTACAGCCTCTGGCGCAGGCTCGCGCCCAGGCTGACTTCAGAGCTTCGCTTCCGGCCCTGCCGCCGCTGATCGCCCTGCGCCAGAGCAGTGGCCCGCCCAGCTGGCACCGGTGGAGAAACTGCCGATGGCCAGCCGCGCAGCTGCTGGGAAATCCTGGCCGAAGCCGTTTGAAAACCGGGATCAGCAAAGCAAGCGCCTCACCACCCTACTTCTTGCTCCGCTGCGTCAGCGCTTTGCCGGAGCTTGATTGCGCCAGCTATCCGCCTGGCTCCAGACCCTTCCCCCAGCCCAGCGACCTGCCCGATGCGCCCCCAGCGAGCCCTCTGCCTGGAACCCTGCTGGCAGGCCTGGGGGTTTCGATGCCGAAGAAGGCCGTTGCTGGCACGCTCGGCCGCCATCCCGTTTTCCCACCCACCCTCGGCCCCGCGATTTCCCGCACTCACAGCCCGGGTGGTTCCCCGGCCAGCCGTTTTCGGCCTTCTGGCGACAGCCCACGAATGGGGCCATTCACCTCTACGAGCAGGCCCTGCCCCGTCAGGAACAACAATGGTTCGCCTGGCCCCGCCTGGGAGATGCCACTCTCGATGGAGTTCACGAAGAAGCCAGAGCCTGTTTTCTGGAATCCCGGTGGCGGGCAAGCGAAGCCTTCCGCCCGCCGCTGGCAACCTCCGCATCGCCCCAGGCCTGACCGCTCGGGATCGTTGTTCCAGGCCCTCAACCCACGCGCCGCCTGGGCTGAAACCGGGTGGAGGCCGAATAAGCCTCAGCTACTGGCCTCCACATCGTTTTTGCCGCTAGCGACCCTGGAGCTGGCCCTGCTGGGAGCGATCTGTCGGTGGAGGAAGCTTCCAGCCGCCCTGGAACCGGCAGGATGAAGAGTCTGCTGGCCTCCGAGCCTGCAGATAAACGCCCAGGTTGCCTCCAAGACGTCCATTGAGCGAGGGACTGTTTGGCTATTTTCCGCTCTATGCTCTGGACACCTGATTCGCCCAGCTGGCCGAGCGATGGAGTCGGGAGACAGGCCCGAATCGAAGCGTGCGTGGCCGCCCGGCGAGGAAGAGAACAGCGGCCAGTGGCTGGGCCCGGCACGTTCACCCCCTCGGCGCGCGTCAGCAATGCGAGGAGCTGGTGGATGCCGGGTCTGTGGCAAAGCCCTGGGCCCGGAGGCTTTTCCTGTCCTATCTCGGAACGAAGCTGGAGAGACTCGCGGGCCTGGGATTCGTAGACTCCGCAGCGCAACCTTGCCCTTGCTCCATGGCGAACATCGCACCATGCCCGCGCCGGACGATGCTCATCTTGCTGCAAGCACGTGTTGCCGGCATTCGCCGATGAAGCAGAGCTGCGTCTCAACGCGATCGGTGGAGCTCAAACTCCAACACGATCAACAAATACGAA
>Ga0163217_1050721_pt1 | contig 11029 bp, 12 predicted proteins | sample SynspAceP_FD_185933 | JGI IMG/M metagenome (GOLD analysis project Ga0163217, IMG submission 185933) | Saline lake microbial communities from Ace Lake in Antarctica - Synechococcus sp. Ace-P (PacBio error correction) | ecosystem: Environmental > Aquatic > Non-marine Saline and Alkaline > Saline ...
GATGCATGCTGCTGTTCGGCCTACCCCCTTCCGCACCACCCTAACGCCTGCTGCTTGATCCAACGGTCTGAAGGCGGATCTTCCGATCTTTTCTGCGGGGTGATTCCCACACCTTGCCGGTGAAGTACTCCTGGAGCACTCGGGTTTGTCGCCATGCTGCGCAGGATGACTGTTTCGCGCGGTGTGGGCACGCGGCCCATGGCCGGTGGACAGGCCAACGTGTTGTCTCTTACATCCGCGCCCGTCCGGCATCCAGGCGGATCGGATCGTGCTGGCTCCCCCACGACGTGGACACATCAGCGGTTTTTCAAAGGCCGCTGCCCACTGCCGCTGGCGGTAGGCGCAAGGCCTGGCGCCATCTAGCTTGGCATTGACCCCAGCCAGCTCCTGTTGTGCTGTTTGCCGGCAAGTTCGAGCCCAAGAAGGGACGCTCGATCTGGTCCGAACCCGCCTTCACCGCCCTCGATCACCGCCAGTCGCCGTGTTGGTGCTGGTGGGCGCCGGTGCCCTGGAGTCTGAGCTCGCACGCGCCGCGCCCAACCTGCGGGAGGGTTTTGGATCCTGCCGTTTCAGAACCAGAGCGCCATGCCCCGCCGTCTATGCGCCTTGGCGAATCGGGTTCGTCTTGCCCTCTGTGGGAGCCGCTAGAAACCTGGGCTGTGCATCACGAGGCCCATGAACCTGTAGCCGGCCGGTGCTCGTCATTAACGCCATGTAGGCTGCGCCCGATCTGGGTTGATCCCCCGGCCCGGTACTGGCTGGCATCGTCCCGCAGGTGATAGGCGCGCATTGCGCGCGCCGCCTGGCTGCCGCTCTCTCCGATCCGGCCCGCCTGCGCGCCTGGGAGTGGGCGGTCGATAAGCCACATCGATCGTTCAAGCTATCTCGGCCACCACACCGTCTGCACCAACTGCTTGCGGGCGCCGTGTTTCGATGAGCCGTCCGAACGGTGGTTTGATATCTGCTCTGCGCGGAGCTCTATGCCGCTGCGGCGTGCAGAACTAGGTCGCACCCTGCCTGAAGGGCTTGCCTGCAGGTGCTCCCGGCCGAACGCGCTTGCGCGTGTTCGTGCGCAAGACTTTCCTCCCACAATGCTGTGGCTGTAGATCCGCGTCTTGGAACTCCACGCCCTGCGATCCCGCCTGCCGCTGCTCTCCTGCTTCAACTGGTGCTCGTGGTCACTGATGGGCAAACCATGCCGCCGTCGCCTCGGCTCTTGCTGATCGCCACCCTCCGCACCTGGCTCCCCTCCAGCTTCTGCTGGCCGGCTGGCCGGGCTGCCCCACCTGGGCGGCGGCCTCATGGGTATCGACGGTCTGGACCCTGCGGTTCGGGCTGCGCCGCTTGGGCTCTGCAGCGGCCTGGAGCTGGTGCTGCACCGGTCTAGCCGCTACACCCGTGGATCAAGCTGCACCACCAGCTCGCCGGCGCTTGCCCGAGCTGGTGGTGGCTTCGCCGAACAGCTTCAACAGAACGCTTTTCCGCCCTGGCCGCGCCCAGTGGCCCTGCTGGACGGCTACAGCCGAGGCCGGAAGCACCCCTGTTTTCCTCGATCACGGCGCCTCTCCAGCAAGGATTGTTTATAAGCAATCGACGCGCTGTCACGCGATGCCAGAGTTTGCGCAAGCTCTGGCCGCGGATCTCGTGCTGCTGATTGGTGGCGACGGCGACGAACCGCGCGGCTGCGCGGCGCGTTCAGCAGCTGAGGCTAGCGAAGGGTGTTTGCTGCCTGGCCGCATTTGCCGACGCGAGCTGGCCGATCAACTACCGCTCCTCCAGCCTTCGCCTGCCGAGCGAGGGGGAGGGCTTCGGCAATCGTCTTTTCTCGAGGCGCTCGGTTGCGGCAAGCCCGTGCTGGGCCCGGCAACCGCGATTGGCTCAGTGGATCCCCTGCGTCTGATGGGGCCTTCGGCTGCCTGGTGGATGCCGCGTTGCCCCTGGCGCCGCCCTTGCGGGCCCTGCTGGAGGGCTTTAATGGCGAGGAGCTCTGGTTCGCGGCCGAGGCTTCTTTCCGCTGCAGTTGCCGAACGGTTTGGCCCGCGGCCTTCCTGGCCGGGCTGCAGTCCCTGCTGGCGCGGCTGCCGGTCCTTGGGGTGGAGGCTTAGGCATGTGGTGGTCAATCGCCGGCCTACTCTCCCCACTCGCCACGGCGACGCCGGGCCCGAACTGGCGGCGGCCCTCGATCAGGCCCTGGCCCACCGCGGCCCGACGACGCCGGCCACTGGCACGAGAAACGGACCACCTGGTTTCACGCGGCGGCGCCTGGCAATCCAGGACCTCTCACCCGCCGGCCACCAGCCGATGGCCTTCCGCTGCGCCGCTACGTTGGTGTTCAACGGCGAGGAATCCTACAACCAGCGCGAGCTGCGGGCCCGATCTGAGCGCCAGGGCCACCGCTTCGCCTCCGGCGGCGACACCGAGGTGCTGCTGCAGCTGCTCATATACCCCCGCTATGGCAGCGCCGCCCTGGGACCGGCTGCGCGGCATGTAACGCCTACTGCCTCTGGGACCGCCAGGAAACGCGGCACTGCTGGCCCGCGATCCCTACGGCAATCAAGCCGCTTTACTCTGGCGGGCCAGGTGGCGGAGCTGCTTGTTCGCTTCGGAACTGCGGGCTTCTGACCCGGGGCGGGTGCCCGCGGCGGTCTGCGATCGCGGGGGTTGAGAGCAATTCTGGCCACAGGGCGCCTGCCTGCCGAGGCGACCTGGGTGGAAGGGGTGTGCGCCCTGCCGGGCCCCGGCGGCATAGGGATCTGGCAGGAGGGCCGCTGGCACACCCAGCTCCACGGCGCCGAAGCTAGACAGCCGGAAGCGCGCTTCCTACCCGGACTGGTGGCTTACACCCGGCAAGCTCTTGAAGCCAGCGTCCAGGCCCACCTGCTCGCCGATGTGCCCGGTGGGTTGTTCCTCTCTGGCGGGCAGGATTCTGCGGCGGGTGCTGGCGCTTGTGAGCCGCTCGCTCACCACGTCACGAAATCGCTTTCGCTGAGCGGGCCTTCGATGCATCGGAGCAGGCGGCGGCCCCTCGCCCGCCATTATCCCGGGGGCTGAGCATCACGTCCTCTCTCGGGCGCCGCCGAGCGTGGGCGCGCTTCCCTGTGGTTTCCATGGCCGCGATCACCAAGCCAAGCGTGGATGGCTTCAACAGCTATTGGGCGTGGCTCAGCTCGCCGCCGCCGACTTGGCCTGAAGTGGTGCCAGCGGCCTGGGCGCGATGAAGCTGTTCGGGGTTTATCCGAGCTTGCCGCGTGCCATGCGCCTGGGCCCTGCATTCGGCCGCCTAGATCGCTGGCGCCGGCGGGGGCCGCTGGCTGAGCCGTAGCCACCGTGCCGGTGCCCAGCCGCCTCGCGGCCGCCCTGCGGCCGTCCTGCCTCGATTGACCACACCTAATCGTTGCCTAAGGGGCCTGTTTGCTCCGGCGGAGTGGAGCGGGCTACTGGGCACTGGGCGCTGGCCTCCGCGCCGGAGCAGCGGGTCGGCCACGAACCGATCAAATCGACCACCGAGGACCAGCAAGCGCTACCCGAACCCGTCCGATTCGGCGCACTGGCCTGGAGAGCAGCCTGCTTACATGGGCAACCAACTGTTGCGCGATGGCGATGCCATACGATGGCCTTCGGGCCTTGAGCTGAGGCTGGCTGGTGGATGCCGCCATCCGCGCCTGGCCTTCAGCCGGCGGCGCAAGCGCCCTGCAACCGGCAAGGCGCTGCTGCGGGATGGCGGTAACCGGAACTCAGGAGCGTGCTGCCGGATGTCCGCCAGCAAGGATTCCCTGTTTCCCTTCCAGCCCTGGTTCGACAGCCTGGATCCGAAACGGGCGAGCAATTTCCTGCTGGCAACCCCAGCACGCCGGCGGGGCCCTGGACATGGGACGTGGGCTCGTCGCTGGGGTCTGATGGTGCTGAACGACCTGCTGCACGCGCCATCTGGGCTCATCCTTCCCAACCGCCTCCGATGGCGCAACGTTTTCCCGTGAGCCCTGCGCATTTCCCTTCCCTATCCTCTGGGGTCACCGCTTCGGCCGGCCGCCCACTTCGCCAGCCACGCAATGCGCTACGCGGGATGGCAAAGCTGCGCTGCCGTCTGCGGCCCGGGCCGGTTGGTCATGCCATGGATCAATGGCCACTCCCTTTGGGTGGATCGCGGCCTCACCGGTGCCACCGGCAATCTCTACTGCGGCCTGCAACGATGGCGATTGCGCCTTCGGTGCTCAATCTGCTCCGCCCCGGGGACACCTTTCCGCTTGACATCGGAGCCAACGTGGCAGCTACACAGTGCTGGCCTCCGCCGCGGTGGGTGCCGCCACTCGTGGGCCTTTGAGCCAACACCCGACACGTTCGCCTGGCTCGCGCAACCTGCCCTGACCACTCGAAGGCCTTGTTACTTGCTCTCAGCGCTGCGGGCGCTTGCGCGGGGCACAGTGTTCTTCGCATCGACCAGGGATGCATGAACCAGGTTTGTGGCCGGCTGGGCTAAACAGCGCCACTTCTCGCAGCCGGTTGAGGTTGTTTGCCTCGATGACATCCCCTCGATGACATCCCCTCGATCGCCCACGCCCTGCTGCCTGGAAGCTCGACGTAGAGGGCTATGAGCCCTCCGTCCTGGCGGGTGGCAGCCCGCACCCTTGCGAGGCGCCCCCCCGCCGCATTCTCTGTGAGACCCGCAAGCAAGCCAGTGCAAGCAGCACTGAGTGGACCGGGGTTCCAGGCCTGTTCTACGACCCCTGGACTCGCACCCTCAGCCTCGATGTAGCCGCTGTGGCGGAACCAGCTTGGTCGTGACCTGACTGGCAGGGCGAGCGGGTGAGCACCGGGCACCGGTCTTTCCAGGTCCTGGGTCAGTACTTTGAGGCCGAATGCCGTGTCCTGCACCTGATCCCCAAATCAGCCCCCCGGCGGCGGGGGTCCCAGTAGGCAGTACTGGCGATGACGTCCCTGCCCTGCGCCACCAAGGCGTCGAGGCTTCGATTCTCACCACCAACGACAGACGGCCCTGATCATCCTGAGTTGGCTTTCTCTGGGCGCGCTGGCACGAGCATGCCGGCGTGCCGGTGCTACTTTTGCGCCGTGGAGCCCACCGTGCGGGTGTTTGCGCGAGTTCGCTGTCAGCGCCCGCTCTTGTGAGGCTGGTTGCGGTCTCACCTGGCCGACTACGACCTTCTGCATGTGCATGCCTTGTTCTCCTTTCCCTCGACGGTGGGCATGGGCTGGCACGGCGACGGGGGGTGCCCTACAATCGTCGCCCTCGGCCAGTTTTTGCAGCACTGGAGCTTGCGGCAGATGTTTTCCTGCCGCAAGCGGCTTGCTGCTGGGCCCTGATCGCAGCCGTAACCTCCCAGGGAGCTTCCGCTTCTCATTCACGAGCGACGCTGAGCGCGCGAGCCGCTTCACTGCACTTGTCAACGCCCCTCCTTCGATGCTGCCGCTGGGTGTGGGAGCTGCCGCAAGTTTTTGGCCAGCTTGTTAGCGAAGCGTCCTCGACGCCGCCCGGTCCGGCTTTCTGTTTCTCTCTGCGTCCTTCACCCCAAGAAGCAGTTTGCCGCTGTTGTCTGCCACGCCCTCGCCCTGATGCGGCCGCCGCAGGCCGCACCCCAATGGCATCTCGACATCGCTGGCGATGGCGAGCCCTGCTATGTGGCTGAAACTCGGCCGCCAGGCAATCACTTGGCCTGACTGAGCAGCTTCAATGGCATGGCTGTGTGCGGGTCAGGCCAAGCCGAGCTTCCTGCAACAGGCCGACGGTTCGTGCTGCCCTCCGCGCGCCGAGAACTTCGGCCATCGCTGCGATCGAGGCACTGGGCCCCTCCGGCACACCGGTGATCCCTGAACGCCTGAGGTGGGCATCGCTAGCCAGATTGGGGGCTGCGGTGCCGGCCGCTGTCGGAGGGCAACGTTGAGGCGCTGCTGAGTGTCTAATGAAATCCCTCATGGGCCCCCTTCCGTAACAATTGCGGCAGGCTGCTCGCCGGCTGGCCGAAACGTCTTTTTGTTGGGACGCGATTGCCATCGAACTCAAAACGGCAACGCCAATAGTACTCATGCGGTTGTGGAGGAGTCCCCCGCATGTCGCTCGTTTTGATCCTGACTGACTGTTGGCGCGATCTGGCACTGCTGCTTTCTAGGAACCGACTGGAGAACAGCTCTCACGGCCACCATTCGCGGTGGGGTTTGGTTCCAGGATCCCTTAGCGCAGAATCACATCCAACCAGCTGGCCTGATGGTGAGCCTGGTGGCTGGTGTTCTTCCTGCTCAGCGCCGCACTCTGCTACGGAGACGCGGCACGCTTGATGATGGCCAAACAGATCTTCCCAGGGACAACGTCAGCTACCACTCTTGTGCCATTTTTCTTTGTTTCTGAATTGGATACAGGCTGGTTCATCGTTCCTTGCGTTTCGGATCTTACTCTGCAATGATTGGTATCGGTTCTATCTGGCCCCTTTCTTGCCTTGGATGGGCTATCAGGTTGGCCTAGAGCCGAAGTCTTACGCAAACTGTTGGTGTTTTATTTTGCTGCTTTCCTTCCTTGTTCTTCTCAAGTCTGGCTTCTCATCAGGGCATGGATTGGGGCTGCCTGTTGAAAGAAGTTGGGGGGGGGATTCCTGAATCAACTTCGAAGGCTTCTCAAAGCAGGGCGCATCAGGGTTTTTGGGCGCACTAGCGAGGTAGCAGCCTGGCCATTCTTGCGCAGCGGCATGCCTGCTCCTCGTTTTTTGGAATGGTCAGGGCCACAGCGATCTACCTTCAACATCTATGGCTTGGGATCGATCGTTTGGCAGCTTCCTACCCTTCCTAACAGGCAGACGGAAATCAATTGTTCTAGTCGTGACCTTCGCTGCTATGTCAATGCTGGTGCTGTTCAGCTCCTGAAGTGGGAAACATCCGTCAGCGGATCCGCCTGATAACGGGCAATTCCTTGGCCCCTGGGCTTGTCTGTGATCGCAATCATCATTCTTTCTCCTGAATTTATTATTAGAATCAACGCCGTAATTTTTGGCGCACTACGTACAGCATGGGGGAAATTATCCCAGGTTTCACCTTCCCTTGGCATAACACACTTTCTTCCGCACTTTTCCTAAACCGGTGGTAATCGGTTTCGGCGCAGGTGGCTGCGGCGCAGGCCGGAGACCATTCAATTTAATCAGGTCGAGAGCGTTACAAAGGGTGCGCGCTAGTATGTTTGAATACGTCGCAGAGGGAGGCCTTAGCAAGCTAATCTAGACTTGGCCTTCTGAATCATCCTGTCGGAATTGATTGTTTATCATTTCTTCTTGCTGATTCGCCGAATCTAGCCTCCTTACCATGTTCATTCTGGCACAGCAATCTCTACTGGCCTGTCGGTTTTTGCGATGCCAACATCCCCTTCTTCAATGGAGCCAAGTCAAATCTACGGAGACCCTTTGTATTGCTATGTTTGGGCGATTTGCGCGGGATGCCCTGTCTGTCGATCCTCGATTGTTTAAACGGCCATCTAGTCAAGAGTCTTTTAATTCTCCGGTAAATTCACTTGCCCATCGGCGGAAGTTTTTTTACTGAATAGCCCCTCAGGGAAATGCCCTTGGATTTACAGCCCTCTAAAATGGCTTCGCTGAACAAATCACCCTGCTGATCCTCACTTTACAAACGAGGAAAGACACCTCGGCGGGTGCCTGGACGCGGCTCATTGGGCCCGGCGGATCGGTGGTGATTGACAGCGGCAGCACGGATGGCACGTTGGAGATCCTGGGACCGCATCCCCAGGTTCGGAGGTGTTCAGGCGCCGTTTCGATAACGTCATGCGCGCCAATGGAATTTCGGCTTGGACCAGATAGCGAGGGCTGGGTGTTCAGTCCTGGATGCCGACCTATCTGAAATCACGACCGGTTGCAGCAGGCCATCGCCGGGCATTGAATAGCGAATTCTCCATTTCATGCTGGCTACCGAATTCCTTCCGCTACTTGCGTGTTTGGGAGCCCCTCTCTGGCACGGTTCTTCCCCCACGAATCGCCTTGTTTTCGCCACGAAGTAGGCCGTACGGTGGATGATGGCCACACCCAGGATCTGGTGCTATCTGGACCGCTGGGAGTGGCTGAGTGAGCGATCTGCACGACGATCCGCAAGCCACTGTCCGCTGGCTCTGGGCCCAGGAGCGGTTACTTGCGCTGGAGGTGGCAAGCTGAAACGCCACCCCCGCACAAGCTCTCCGCTCCGACCGCGTCCGCCGCCTCTAATGTGATCGCCCCGTTTGCCATTCTGTTTGATCTTGTCCTGATCTGGAAGCGGGGCTGTGGATGGCTGGCGGCGGTTGGTTCTATGCGTTTTCAGCGGATGGTAATGTGGAGCTTCTGCTGAAGTGTGATGTGATGGAGGAGCGCTTGAAAACATGAAAGATCGCATAGTTTTTACGAAAATGTCAGCAGCATTAAATCAATTCTCCAAAAATGTCTTTATGTTGCCCACCGAGAAAGACGTCCTCAGTATTGAGCAAAAAGTGCTTGATCCGAAGGTTTTCTAGTGTCAGATTGTTGCGCGTCCTACTCGGAACAAGGCAATCCTGTTTTCGCCATCATATCGATGTCTCGTTAATCATGCCAATCGCCTGCGCATGGGTTTGCAATGATTGATGCACCCTCATTATCGTTGAGGCAGATTTTGTTTCCGGTATTGGGCTTTGGAGGCTGACACTGCCATTCCCTGCGATCGTATTCATACTAGCTTGGCAATCTTTATGCCTGTGGCCCTCAGTTTTTGGATATGCCGTCGTTCCAAAATGTGCCGTAGGCCATTCCGGGAACGGTGCGTATGTATAGCTCCAGCAGTGGCAATGATGATGCTGAAATTTTTTTGAAGAACAGTGCATTGTCAAATCCCAGCGGGTGTCTTGCCTCCTTGGGAATGCAAGGGTTTAGCGCTATTGGCTTAAGGCACGCGGTGTTTGAAAGCCTAACCTCCCCTATCGGCAGTTTGGGACAATGGTGGCATTGCTAATCCAGAACATTCGAAATCAGGGTTAGCGGTCCCCTCACCAAGCTGATGCGCTAAAAGGTCCTTTGGCCTTCAAATGCCCTTCTAACGCCCGTGGCAGCAAGGCCACATCTTGCGCCGTTCGGTTGCCGAGCTAGGATTTGGGGGTGGGCCTCGATTGCCTGGCTGGCCGTTCGCTTTCTTGCATGATTTGTTGCGTTAACTAAACCGTTAAGGATGTTCGGTTTTCGCTGTTGGCCGGGTTGTTATAGCGCCCACATCCATCGAATGCGATGACAACCTCTCGCAAATGAAGTTAATTTAATAGGCTGCGAGCAAAATTCATCGGCTTTTGTAAACATCGCTTATCTTGGCCACTTACAGCGCCTCATTGTTTTGGTGGACGTTGTGAGCTACAACAAAATTGATTTGCTTCAAAGGATGCGAGTGGAGGAGATCAACACCGTCATTGAATGACTGAATTTTGTGCCAGGCCGCACTGAATGCCTCGCTACGCCGTTCTCCACCCGGCGCCCGCCACCACTACGACCGTACCCGCCGTGCTGGCCGATTTGCCGCCTGCCTGGCTGCTTTCTACACCGACATCCACGTGCCGAAGCACCAGCCGCTGCAGGGCTGGCGCGATGGCTGCCACACACTTCCGTCTACGGCCTCGGAACCTTGAGCGCCTCTGAGCCGGCGTCTTAGCCCAGGAGTTTGCCCTGAAATCGGTGCACGACCAAGCCGCCGCCATGCTCTGCGCCGCGACAGCCGCCGCTCCTTGCTGCAGCGCGCTCTGCGCCGAGCGCTTCGCGGGGGCCAGAAAGCCGTTTCACAACCAACTTCGTTCACACGACTTGACGCCCTCCGCCCAGCCAAGGCGGGGGCCTGAAGGTGGTGCTGAGCGTTCCTGGATCCAGCCGCCGGCCTGCTGGTTGCTGATGAGCAAGCGCTATCCCCCGGCATCGAACGCCGCGGTCCCGGCAAAGATTCCGTGGCGAGGGGATCTGCTGCCGCACCCTTGAGAATGGAGCCTTTGGTTGATCGCGTGCTGGTGCGTCAGCCGCTTTGCTTGAGAAGCGCGTGGCGCTGGGCTGTGATCGGGCCCGGCTGCGGATCGTGCCTATGGCGTTTGCCGGGAGCGTGTTGGCGCTGGAGCCTGGAATCCCACAACTCTGGCCGGCTGCTGATGGTGGGGCAGGTGGGGGCCTGCGCAGGCAAGCCACGTGCTGGCGGCGGCCTGCCGCCTGTTGCAGGCGAGGGCCTGCGCTCCGAGTCGCCGGGTGGTGGGTTCCGCAGCTGGTGAACGTGAGCGATCCCCCTTCTTCTTGGCGCCACCTATTCGGAGCGGTGCCCCCGCAACCAAGGTGCAGCAGGAGTTTTCGCAGCCTGCTCTGTTCGTGCTGCGCACCCTCGCCGAGCATGGCGCTCTCGGCCCTCGAAGCCATGCCTCTGGCCTGCCGGTGATCACCACGCCACAGTGCGGCTCCGTGATTCCGCGACGCGCATCAGAGGGCTTTCTCGTGCCATCCGCGACGCCGAAGCCCTGCCGATCGTATCGAGCGCTTTTGGCGACAGGGTACGGAGCATGGCGGCGGCGGCTCGCCAGCGGGCCCAGGAGTTACAGCTGTGCCCGCTTATGGCGAGCGCGCGCTGGCGGTTGTGGGGCGATCGGCGCAGCTGAGCGCTCTCTCGTAGCTGGCTTGCACGCATCCGGCTATGCCGTATCAAATGCCCGCTTCCAGGCGCGCTCGCGCATCTCGAAAATCTGGAGTGCTCAGAAACCCGGCCCCACTCGCGATATCCCTATGGGAAGCGCTATCGAGCCTGCGGCACCATATCGCCGCCAATGCGCTTTGCAGAGGGTGCTCGGAACGGTCCCAGAGCAGGAAATCCGCTGCCGCACGTCTTGCTTGGAGGTGTCCTGGGGACACCTTCACCGGCCCTGGTCGGCTCGATCGGAGTCGGGTCTCGCGCCCGATGTGGTGCTCACCGTGGGCTGGGCGATCGGCTACCGACAGCTGCCTGGCAGGCCGCGTGCGCCGCCACATTCCTGGCGGTTTTGATCTTGCCGACACCGCCTGGCGAT
>Ga0163217_1073143_pt1 | contig 11029 bp, 3 predicted proteins | sample SynspAceP_FD_185933 | JGI IMG/M metagenome (GOLD analysis project Ga0163217, IMG submission 185933) | Saline lake microbial communities from Ace Lake in Antarctica - Synechococcus sp. Ace-P (PacBio error correction) | ecosystem: Environmental > Aquatic > Non-marine Saline and Alkaline > Saline ...
CTATGATATTTTTTTTTGTATAATTTCGGTTTTTAGGCGCGTAAAATTCACTGGTTTTTGTAAAGTTAAACTTTTGGGTTAATTATTTAAATATCAATAATGAAAAATTTTTATATAATCTGTAACAGCGAGGATCACCATTCAATTTAAATTTCTTCGAACCATTCGGACCGTCTAACAAAGACTTATCTTTTTCACTGTACCCTTAGGAAGGGGACCGGGCAGCAGATAGAGGATATGAAGAGTGAGTCCGAATTTTTTATAGGTTGGGGGTCATGAGGCATATTATAATTAAATTGGGATTGTTGGTTTTGATGTGGAGTTTACTTTCAGAAATTTCAACCTAGAATAGATCGATTAGATGTATCCAAAACCCATCTGCAAGTTGTTTTGATATGATTTGCACCTGACCCCTGTGTTTATCGAAAAATAGGTGCACAGGACGAACTCCTGTGTGCCCAATATAATTAAGATCAATACTACACACTCATGCGTCCATTGAGTGAGATCATAGCGTAAGGGGGGGGGCCCGTCTTAACCTCGGCCTTTAATATTTTGGAATAATTTAAAATGTCCTATCTACACAAACAAGTTTACTGCAGAAGGTTATTGCGCCGAAAACTCTTTATATACGCGAAATTTGATGATTTGGTTGAAAAATTAATTAATCGATTTATAGAGTCCCACGGCGAGCACGATCGAATATAGGTCCATTTACCATTAAACGTGGGGCTGTCCAATTAAACGTGCCCACCACTCATTAAACCTGAATGCCACAGGCCATTGTTCATCTCAAAACAAGCCCGTATAGGCATCGGATTTTTTCATACTGGGTGATTTTGGAAAATAGATTTTAATCCGATAAACTGATTTTCAGCCTTCGCATGACGAAGCAATTCCGTTTTAAAGCAACTTTGGCTAAGTTTTGATAGCCAACGGCCTAACATGATCATTTGCGTATTCCACTAATGCACTGTCTCGTCTCGAGGTTCAAACTTCCTTGTTCCAGAAGGTGATTTGTGTGGAGTTAAGGAATTGACTTCGGGTTGCGGACCGGTTCAATCAGAGTTGTCAGGGGCGAGCTTATGTTTAGCTGTTGTTTTGGCAGCAACAATGTTGCTCTTCGTCCACTGATTAGTTTGGCAAGAGCTCAGCCTATGCAAAAACACGGGGCGACTACATGACCATTCCATTGGGACGTTACTTTTTCGAAAATATGTACTATGATATGCGCGCAGATTACTGGGCTATTGGCCAGATGAATTTGAAAATTTCTCATCGCTTCTGAGAGTCTTGGTCTCTAATTCCTACCCACACATAGAGTATATGAATATGTTGCCATCCTGGAATAGTAGCCAAGGAGAAACCATATCGGAGAGCAGGCTCTGCGGCAGGTTCTGGTCAGGTGAATAGTCAATCCAGATTGTGAAAGATAGAATCGGGTGACACAGTTTATATTATCTAGCTCCAATTTACAATCCCTGGAAATGAAAAAAGCGATTGATACAAACTCGGCTCGATAAACTTGGAAAACAAAAGGGCGCTTATTGTCCATCCACACACTCACGCACGACGTCACATAAAGCATACTAATAAATGCATCGGGTCACCAAATGAGCATGAACTTACGCGATTATTAACGTTAGTGGGTTTCGTCCTAAAGTTGAGCATATTCCTGTGCATGGTGAACCGAAACATTTTGCAAAGCAATGGCCTTAATATGCGCAAAAAACAAGGTAATACAAAAGCAACTTGTCGGACTTAAATCCGCCGACCCCCTATTTCAATTAGCACCCTGTCGATTTAAATTTAAATTTAAGAAATGCAGTTAAGTGGGCCGGATAGACCATAACTGAAAGTCAACAAATCAATCTAATACCTTTGATTTTTTCGAATCACATTTTATAATGCGCGCTAGTTGCCTGGGACGCGGCGAACCTTTCCCTAGCTTTTGCAGTTCTGTAGTTGAATGCATGAGAGTGAAACAATGGAGTTAAAGCCACTAATGGGACGTGAACATTATTTTCAGTTATCTTGCCTATTGTCGAGCCCAAATATCAATAAAATCGCCTCGAAAAGCGATATCAATGTAAGACACGATTTCCTGGCTGGAGAGCTGGGCGGAGGCGCATGTGTTATGTGGGGCAAAATGCTTACACAGGCAGATCGAAAAAAAATTGCAGCATTTCAGGAAGGATGGGCGTTTTCGGGTGGCGCCCGTAGTGGCGCTGGCGGTTGTAATTTCCCTGAAATCATCTATTCGCACAGTGTGCAAAGCCTGAAAAGTTTGCGTTAAAGCCAACGCACTAGATCCATCTGTCATGCCAAGCGGCCCCCAATACTTCCGGCCGTTAACGTGAGAGGTTCTACACCATAGCGGTAAAATGATTACGACCACTTCGCTCGCGCGTTACTGTATTATACCACCAGTTTGGGCGGCTTGATGCGAGCTCGCTTTCTGAGGTTAATTGGCCGCGGAGAACAGTTTGTTAGCCTACCTGGTGCCGCCAACCCTCGACATCAACTTTAGAAAAAAAAATTATCGCGAATAGGTCGCGCTTTCCTCATTCATGAAACTTATAGGATTCCGTCACTTGTTTAGGTGCATCCATTGATCGGAGGGGTAAGCAAAATAAAGAGTCGAACACGAGGTTGGCGCCTATAGTTTAAACACCGGCGGGCCACCGGGCTTCTCACCAAACTGTCAAATAAATGCACAAATTAAATCAAGCATGGGTGAACTAAATATTAGTTAAAATCACTTAGGCCAAATTGAACTGAGGCGATTCCCTCCAGAAACGATATGACAAATTTGCAACAAGGAGACTTATGAAGAAAACCGTTGCCTCAGAGGTCATAAAGAATCGCGCAGAAATGAACTAAAGAAGTTATACGAGCGCACAATTACGCGAACCGTTGATGCCGCGATATCACCCTAGCCGATTCAAATGCAGATTAAATAGACGGCTCTAGTAATCAAGTAGGTTGTTTGCTGGAAAGCTAGTCAAGTATTTGCTTGTCTGCCTAGACACCCTCACCCAGCTTGCTGAATCGCGAACAATTTTTATATGCCCTACGTTGTGAAAACAAATGATAACAAGTGAAGTTCTCTAGCCGCAACTTTAGAAAACAAATGCTAATCGCGCTTGACTACATAACCCCCGAAAGTGGCTGAATACATGACATCGAGATATTAATTTGATATCTCAACACAAGAATCATGGCACAAGGATTACTTTTATTAGTGTGGACTGTTGCATTTAGGAAAACGGAATCCAATTACCCATCATTCGTTTATTTTTCTAATTCACACAAGGGGCGAATTGATGCAGCGCTGTAACCACTAAATTATAGCTTGTTTGCCAAATAGACACAATCCTGACTGACAAGTGGACAATCCTCTGCTACGTGCTTTTATTTCCCACAGCATAATTCCGCGTAGATTACACAGTAAACGCGAAGGACTATAACACCCCCTTAATTCTATATAAAAATGAGTACGATGGGATCCCTGAGAGCCGGGATAAGTTCTTGTCAGAATTTTTCAGTGAATCAATAAACGGGCCAGCTCATTGTGGTGGTGATGTGAATGAGGGCAAAGACGCGCTTTATTTACATCGTTTTGGCGGCTGCAAGGAGCAGCCGCTTTGCGATAAGCGGGATAGCTAATGTTTGTGGCAAAAGACGGTTGGCGATAATTTGGCATTGGATATTGCTTTGTCGGCGGAGAATGCCAATGGATTGGCCCTGAAAAGCTACACAAGAAACATAGAATAAGCAAGATTTGAACAAAAAACTCTATTATGGTCATTTTTTTTTGCCTAACTGTATTTCAAATCAGGATTACATATTGAAAAAAGGGGTAGACGCGCAAAAAAGTCGAAAGCAAATGCAAAGCTGCTTTTAAAAAATAGCGCAGAGGAGCTAAATATCAGCAGAACATAATGTTGGACATCTATATGATAGGCAGAAATCTTGATTTAAAGGCTTTCTATGAATCACTCGATCCTATCAAATACCTTTAAACCCTGGTAGTTTGGCAAAATGGAAAAAACTAACGCAACTGCGCCTGTGTCCTTTGTCATAAGTGTTAAAACGCATAAGTCATAAGCTTAAATGCATTGGGTTATATCATTTGACTATAACTATGTGAGGGTAATGTAGATTATTTTGAGCAAAAATCTCTTTGGTATTTATTATATGGGGCCGTTGTGAGTTTATCAAAACTCCGTCAGTAAAACAAGGTGTTATGAATTGTTACAAAAAAATTACTGGGTCATACATCTACTTTGTAAACACTAAAAATGCCCCCTAATTATCGGGTCCAAAAGTCTATTATTTATTAAAAACCCGCCTTAGGGCCTTTGGGGGTTACTTTCATCGGGTGCAATAATGTTTTTTTAAAAGTAAACCCTTCGAAAAAAAATTGATCAATGAACGAATATTGTAAAAATTCGGTTTGGTATATTCCCTAATAACGCGCCATTATTAATGGCATAATGTGATTAACTTGTAAATGAAAGATGGTTTTACTTGCCTTGCCTAGAGAACTCGCCCTGATTTGATTCCTCAGAGAAAGTATATAGTTCCCCTTATTTAATCAAACAAATGCTCTAACAAATGGGAAAACAAGCACAAAACCCGATAGTCGCCTTTTATATGATCAGCCCAATAGGTGACAGCTAACTCACTTTTACTTGCGTGAACGGCAGCAAAAGCGCGTAAAGTTGCTGCGCTTTGTGTATGGCAAAAAAATTATCCAGGGGTAGGTCGTATCGCAATATAGTCTAAAAAATTGCGAGCGAACAGGATGATGAGCAGACTTAGGAAAATGCAGTGAGGGCTGGGGACACATTTCCTGTTTCCGATTTTTGTCCACAGCAAGGAAGCAAGAAAACCAATTAATTATGTTCGTGGAAACATGCAGCTTGCCACGCTATCCTCTGTCACGGCAGACTAGATAATGACGGAATCACAAGACGAAGTCCGTCCTTCCAGTATCGAAAAAATAGGCTTTCTTACCCTGGGGCGTTGGCACCAGGCATGGGATAATTTACCGATATAACAGGCCGTTTGAGTGAGAAGTCCGGGTTGCGGCGGATATGAACGAAATCATGACAATTCATTATATACGTCAGTGCATGCACGAGGGCAGCGCCAAAAGGGGGTGTTTGTTTTCATTTGACTTACGGAAACGCATGCTTTTCGTTTGGGACTGCGGCAGCAACACTCTTTGAGCGCGATGGCCACGTAAAATGAAAGACGACCATTGTTAGTTATATGCCGCTTTGCACCATATTACTTGACGAGTAATTAGTTTGAGCTTCGCTAGCTAATATATTCTCCCACCATGCAAATACGCTATTTCGTTGATAATCGTATGGCGACAATTACAACAACAAGATTGAAATGAGGGGTCTCACCCACCTTGTTGTATTTCTGTTGCCTCGAGAGAATTATCAATTAGGGTGTAGTTAGCTAAAATTGGTCCGAGCAAAAGAGAAGTTGAGCTTTCTTATTGAGTAATTCCCCTTGATAGGTAAAAAAAATCGGCTAAGAAGATCCGTAATCATACCGACATTGGTGCCTTAGGCTCAAGCCAGATTATGGGTCCTCCGGTTCTTGCTCCTCTAGCACCGCAGACAATTTGCCTGGTTCAATACCATCGCATCGTGATATCTTCTCTGAGGTTGGGGAATGACCTGAAAATAGTGCTTATGGTACGAGCATAGTGTTCCATTTTTTAGAAGTCGATAAAAATAGGCTGTATAAGGGAAAAGCTTACGACGGTGTTGATGTGGAGAAATTGCTGAGGATGGTGATACAAGTTAGCTCTCCATGTAATATGATTGGTTTACTATAATAAGAAAGCCAGAAAAGACGGCGTGGGTGTTTTTACTAACTGACGGAATTTTTTGGCGTAGCCGGTGACAAAGGTACGATTGACTCTGAAGGTTTTGGTACAAATTACTGGCCGTGATTAAAAAGATATTTTTTAAAACAGAGAGAAGGTCAAAGTAAATGTTGCTGCTCCTGCCCCAATCGAAAGCGCGCAAACTAAATGGAAAATCCGATAGTAGAGCAAGTGTGTGTTTGGACTAACTTACCGCAGCCGATTTGCTTTGCCTCGTGCTTTCTGAAAAAAGCAAGACACAATAACAAGGATGCGAATTTGGTTTGAGAGCCTGCCGTAAACGCTTATTTCTCGTCAATGGTGGGTCTGAGAGTCACCCAACGATTGGACCCTGAATGTTATATTTAAGGATGAATGGTCGATTGAAAAAATGACCTATTAACACCAACCTTAAGAGGGGGGGGGGGGGGGGGGGGGGGGGGGTGCGAAGCCGTCACGTAATAGAAGAAAAGTTAGGTCTATAAATCTTAACCTGACTCACAAGGTTTAGACGTAGTCTGGACACGATTAACGCTTTGGTCCACTGCGAACATAATGCTGGTGGAGGGATTAAAGTCAACCTGTGTTGTTCTGCAATTAGTTACATTTTTACTATGTGATATAGCTAGCGCGAGTTCTTCATAAACACGCTAATGATGTCCTCACATGGCTAACCTTATAATTGTTAAGTAGCCATTTCTAATTATTCGAAGACTGTAATAACATCTTAAACCTCGGGTATCTGGGGAACTTTCAATTTGTCTGATATATAGACATCCGCAATTAGTCATTTAACTATCACACTAGTCAGTTTACGAACCGAAGCACCTTCTCCACTAAATGTTCGTTGTCTTCTTTGCATGCCACAATCTTTATGTAACGACTCCTTCTTTAATAAACCAATGGTATAACCCCCTGTCTGAAAAAAAATTCCCAAAATATTTTACAACATATTGGAAAAAATGTAACGGCGGTCGACGTCCATTTCTGCTTGTTTCCACCAAATGGGGTTTATAAAAGCGGCAACGTCAAACGCTTAGCACGCTCAAACCTGCCATTAATTCTAAAGTTCAACAAGTGTTTGCTTCAACTAATATAATTCTTATTACCCCATCAAATGAAGGTCACCTCTGGTATGAGACCTTCTAGAACGTGCTTCTGCAATAGCGCTTGCCGCAGCATTGATGTTGCCGACAATGCTGAATAATTTAAGTGGGATAGACTAGGGTGCAACAGTGTGCATATAGTCCAGCTAACTCCATAATCTGGTACCTTGAGGAATATCTAATTTTGTTGTGCTTTCGACGCAAGTTTCCATCCATGGTGCTCCACTAACTCTGCTTCTACTGATTCGATCCAGCCGCATCTTTAAATATGCTATAACACGGCAGTTAACCATTGCGGATTGACTTTTTGTTATCTATTCCCATGACTTGGCAGGTTAAGCATGGTGTTAATTTGGTACTTGTGTTAACATCAATTCTTTCCCTTCAGATTTATAGTTAAGTGCAACTCCCAATAGAGGGGCGGGCAGTATTTTATTCGATATATTGTAGCTGGTCCTAATGGAGATTCTTAATACCGATTTTATAGCAAAGCAACTGGGTCACGCAGCCTAGTCATTTGTGCATAAATGAGTATTGTTTTGACATGAAAAAGCGCATCATTAAGTTGAGAATGATTTTAAATTGCTTTTATAATTATACTTTATGATTTTATTGATAAAAAATAACTTGAGCAAATGATTATGCACATATCAGTTTGTTGTGGGTGTGTTGCGTGGGTCAACAGATCCTTTGAGCAAATTTATTTTATAACTGCGTTGGTATGAGAACAAGCCTTATATTGCTCGTAGATAATGTCCACTTATGTCATACTGATTATTTCCTTCCTTTTTTGATCGCTATATTTAATCATATTCGCTAGTGTGTCACAGCGTCAGCTATTCATGCGTCATAGTATGGCTAAGTGCTTCCGGTTGAACAATAGGATAAGGAATAATTAGCCTCTGCTCACCACCCTCTGATCCTGGCAAACGAAATTAGGAAGAATCATTATAAGTTACCTAGCTTGCAAGGCCCGATTATGAACGCACCTAGCCAACAAACCCGTTTTGGAAAAAGCCAAACGAGTTTAGCTGCGAAAGGCCGGGTAGTAGGCAACAATGCTTGGCTTAAAATTTACACAGTTGGCCCGAGCAATCTTTGAGTATTGCATATGTAATATTGATACCCAATCCAACTCTTTAGCCGTTGTTGTATGGCCAAACTTTAGATACGACGATATTCTTAGGCCATAGTACAAGGATGCCCATAGCATATCTAAACATTATCCAAGCGCGAGGTCATGTTTATGGCGGCATGTGACAAGGTTATTTGAGTTTCAGACGGGCATTTGAGCACTCCAAAAATTTCGATGCTGTCGGCTAAGCGATTATTGCAAAGAAAGCAAACAGCGCGACTGCCGAGTATAAGCGAGTGGAATATTACAGATTGATTGCAGACACACTTGAGCAATAACCTGATGTTTAGACCAAATGTTGCTAAGCAAATGGGAAGAAAGGGGGGAGTTCGTTGTTATCCGCTCATCCTGTGGGCTCGCAGCAACCATGCAATGGCCAGTTCGCAAGGAACAATAAAGTTGCCCGTTAAACACGAAGCCTGGCAACGCTGGATTTGGGTGTGAGCTAGGCACAAGAAGAGCAAATCACCCGATCTAGATTGGGCAGCTACTAGCGCTAGGAAGCAATTGACAAGAAAAGAAATCTTTCTCCTGGCCACCGGCGCGAAGTCGCGTAAGTTTTTGACGATAAACACAATGGCGCCGCAAACCCTCGATTTTTCAATCAAGATAGCTAAGTACACACCGCAAATCATTTTTTCATTTGAATCCGGTGTTGATTATTGGGGCATTGCAATATCAGACAGACGTTAGCTAAGGCACTACAACAAGGAAAAATTGATGCGTGGGTTTGGAACACAAGGCCTATTTAATCCATGTGCTAAGAACCTTGGGCAACAAGGGAAGGAGTCTATTTAATTTTATTATCACAGTCTTCCACATTATGAAATAAGTGCATTTGACAAACGGAATTATTCCGCAGGAAAATTTTCTCACACGTCTAACATTAATACAATAAATTTCAGTGGCGAATTTTACAAGAGAGGCCTGGTGATATTCCGGAATTAGTTCGACGGCAGACAACCAGGCCATTCGCAGATGATTCCACTGGATACGCCACGTTTCATGTCAATAGTGCGTTGCGTGAATTACCAAGTGTTGCATGACTATTTAATCTACAAGCAAGTTTAGGTACAGATGATTAACCTTAGCCTCGCGCGCGACGGTAGTTGGTTAGTGTGTCCAGGCAAATTGAGAGAACTATTCAACACCATATATATCGGAAGCGGTCAATTTGGTAAAAGTATTACAGAGACATGAATAACCGTTGATAAACAGCGTATTCCAATGTTTTGCGATCGCGGATTGGTCGTAAGTGCGCGTGTAGAGGTGCCGGGACGCCAGTTAGTTCGCTGACAATTTATGCAACTGGCTGTCCATATGACCCTTGACGTCGTTTTAGTGTGGAGACATAGATTTTGTGAAGAAGCCTTGTTGCATCTTCCTGCACACGTGATGGCAACAAAAATAATGGAACCATCAAAACATCTGAAACTCCGAGAATCTGTTTTCTAAGGGGTGCAACAGTCGAACATTCACTGGGCTTAAAGATGCTTGACACAGAATCGTCTACTATTGGCGCACGTTGATAAAGCACACCAAACCCGAGATGAATTATGTTAACATGGCACTAGCGGGGGAATGAGCCCGATATTATAGTAGGGAGTTTCGCCATGCCGAATAATCGAGTGTGTGATGAATGTAAATCGACAAATGTATTAGCGTATCAAATGAAGTTGAGAGGTCAGCTATGGGCATAGACGGTTGGGGTAAACTGCTGCACATTTATTGGGAAGCTGGCGAGGCTTATGGCGATTCTCTTAAACGGGATCACGTACTAAAATGGATCGGAATGAAACGTTTTTCCTCTGTATTTGCCAATGCAAGGGGATACATTTCTCCTACTTTGATGCCCTCAGTGTCGGTGAGCAATCTCCTTCACCTCGCAAACAATCAACAAAAATATTGGCAAGAGTGTTTTTTTGAACACTACCAAAATGTCATTATTTTGATAGCCTCGAACGCTTCCTTTAGTGGTCGATACAGACATTCACCCCAGCACAAGAGAAAATGGAGCATAACCAAAACAAACACGCCAAGCTTTGACAGAATTGCTTTTACCTTCACACACCGATAGTCACAAACTCAAGTTCAGACTGGGCAAGTGAACCTTTTGTTCGATGATGCCAATCGCGCAGCATGACCGGTATTAAGAGAGAGAGCGCCCGTTTTTGGGATTGAAACGAATGGAGAGCTTTCCAAGTCTCGCCAATCAAGCTTTTTGATATGGATTTTGGTTAAATCACTTTGGGCGATCAAATTGGCGATAGAATCGCGCAGAGATTGACACGACGGGACTGGTTGTTGTATTGTCTAAGAGTGCAGCACATCATGATGGTCGCGGCGCGGCAATTCATTTATACATGCTAGGCACACAGGCAGATGGGCTAATAGAGCAATTAAAGATCAGAGAAGCCAAGAAGTTTAGTGTGTGCTAGAGATTGTATTTGGCTTTCTATAAAAAAGTATCATCAATTTGATAATGTTAGCACAGCAACCCGCTGCACCCTTTCAGTATTGAACGGGGTTTTTAGCAAGTCAAACGTGAAACAGGAGCATGAATTCGTCGCAAAAAGTACACAAAAACTTTGATAAGGGTTGGTATAGATTGATGACTAAGTTGCATTCAGCAATATGTTGCCGCTCTGCCTCCTGTTTCTTCTGCTGCCGATATGAGTCAGCCGACGAGGATGACCACGATCCATTGAGGAATGCCGGCAATATGGAAGTACATACGCAAGACTGCAATTGAATTGCATCAAACGAGCATTAGCCGTCAGCAGAATGGTGAGACTGACTGATTTTTAGGTGAGGTTTTTTCAAAAGCCGTAGAGTTTTGGCAAATAATACCCAACGGCCTTTGGCTCGAGGAATATTGAATCAAGATTATCCGCT
>Ga0163217_1098988_pt1 | contig 11029 bp, 11 predicted proteins | sample SynspAceP_FD_185933 | JGI IMG/M metagenome (GOLD analysis project Ga0163217, IMG submission 185933) | Saline lake microbial communities from Ace Lake in Antarctica - Synechococcus sp. Ace-P (PacBio error correction) | ecosystem: Environmental > Aquatic > Non-marine Saline and Alkaline > Saline ...
GAAAAAAAAAGGGGAGGGGCAAAGGGGACCAAGGGGGATAGGGGGGGCCCCCCCGGGATCTTTCCCCCCAAAAATGCCCCCCCGTTTTTTTGGGGTTTGGTGGCCCAACATCGGCCCACCCAAAAGGCGGCCAAACCGAACCCCGTAAGCCTTGGTCCGTTTCCCAGCCCCCGTTTTTACGGATCTTCCACCCACCGCCCTTGGGCGTGGGCCAGGCTCGGCAAAACCGTCAGCCGCACGACCTTCGCAGCCAGCCCAATGCAGCCGGCCCCGGATGCCCCGGCGGTGGCCGCCCCTCCAATATCGAGGGTGTTCCCCCCTCATTGATCAATCGACAATGAACCACCACCGGGTGCTCGCTGCCCACCACAAGATGTCACCCACACCGCACGCTGCGGTCTTGCGGGCGGCGGATGAACCGTGTCGTAGCCAGGGTTATCGCCCATGCCCGCTGGGGCCCTGCCGCCTGGCCTTCGGCCGGGCTGACGCCGTGTGGGGGCGAGGGTTGGCCCGGATCAATCACTGCAGGGGCCGGAAGTGGTTCAAACACTGCACAAGATCAGGGGGCCACTGGCTGTGGGGTCGCCTCTGGCGCAGCGGCAAAGCCGGTCGAGCCGGCGCCGCACCTCCTGGAGGTCCCTTGCCAGGGTGTGGCCACTTCGGCGATTCCCTGCTGCCGTTGACTGATTGGCGCAGCAGATAGGAAGGGATGAAAGATCGGCAGGCACGGCGGCCCTGCAGGTCTGCCACTGGCCGCCGGCAAGCTTGGTGACCCGCGATCCCCAGCACCCTTCCACCGCCTGGCGCCGGCCAGCAGGAATTCAGCGCGGCTTCAGCCAGCTCCACCTTGCCCTCAAGCAGCCAGGGCAGGCCAGGCCGCCATCTCGCCGGCCGTCGGCTTGCGGTCCTCCGGTGGCCTGCACTTCCACGAGTTGCACGATGTAGGCATCACGATTGGTGTCAAAATCGATCACGCTCGCGCAGCATCTGATCGAGCAGCTGGCCGGATAGCCCGGCCCACGAAGGGGCCTGCCGTTCCTGACATCTTCCCTGGCGCCGGGGCCCTCGCCCGATCACCATCAGCCGGGCACCGGGGTTGCCGCGGCTGAACACCACCATGCTGACGGCGAATCGCCTAGCCTGCAACGACGGCAGGCCTAGCAGGCGCCATGGAGCTGGCGCGAGGGCCTGATCCAGGGCCGCCTTGAATCGCGGCTCAATGGGACCGGTTCGCCCGGCGAAAGGGAGCCCGAAATCGGTTCAGGATCGCTTGCTCAAACCAATCGGCACCTCCGGGGTCCGAACCGCTAGCAGTGGATCTGAAGAAAAGCGATCCCTGCGTCCAGGCAGGAATGCACCACTTTTCCATTCCCTGCTCTCCGCTGATGGAGTGCCGCCCCCATGTTGAGCGGGTCGAACGCTGCGCCCACACTGATGCCCGGCGTTGAACCTCATCGCCCGGGCCATCGCGCTGCAACCCTCGCCACCCTGGCCATCGCGCCCGTGCCCGCCAAGCTGCGGGGCCGACGTTTTTCGACATCTGCAAGTCCTGGCGCCGGAGAACCGGACTTCCGACACGCCCGCCTTCATCCGTGAAGCGGCCAGCGAGGCCCTTGGCCGCGGGGCCACCCTATGGCCCGGCCGCCGGTGACGGCCCCTGCGTCAGGCGATCGCTAACAAGGCTCAGCGTGGAGAAGGCCCCCACAACGCGGAGCAGGTGCTGGTCACCAATGGGCGGCAACAAGGCCCTCTACAACCTCTTCCAGGTGCTGCTGGGACCCCGGTGATGAAGCTGCTGCTGCCACCCCCTATTGGCTGAGCTACCGGAAACATGGCCGGCAGCTGGCCGGTTGCCCACGGTGCGGCGGCTGCCCACCGAAGCCGGTGATGGTTTTTCCGGCTCCTGCCAGCAAGCTGGAAGGCGGCCGATCACCCCACCAGGCAAGGCCTGCTCGTGCTCACAGCCCCCTCCATCCCACCGGCATGTGTTGGATCGGGCCGAACTGGAGGGCATCGCCCGCGGTGCTGGCGGGCGCAATCCCCAGGGTGGCGGTGGTCTGCGATGAGATCTACGGAATTCCCTGCTGGCCCCGGCCAGATCCATCCACAGCTTCGCAGGCGGTGGCACCCGACCTCCAACACCGCGTGTTTGTGGTCGCACTCGCCGCTCTTGCCAAGGGCTGGGCGATGACCGGCTGGCGGCTGGGCCTATCCTTCGCCGGTGCTGCTGGAGGTGGTGGCCAGCGGCCCAGTGCCCTGCAGAGCCAGAGCACCCCAGCAACGTCTGCACCTTTTGCCGCAGTACGCGCCTGGCCGCCCTGGAGGGTCCCACGCAAACCTGTGTCACCGAAATGGCCGACAGTTCAGCGAGCGCGCCGCACTGCCTGGCTGACGCTGGCGCGGCTGCCGGGGTTGAGCCTGCAACCGCCGCAGGGAGCCTTCTACGCCTTCCGCGATATCAGCAGTTACGAGCTCGACTCGATTGACCTTCTGCAATTCGTGTGCTCGAGCAGGAAGGCCTGGCCCGGTGGTGGGTGTGGCCTCGGCGAGACCACTGTGCATCCGGCTCTCCTGCGCCGCTCCCCGCCACGATCCTGGATGGCCTGGCGCGCCTCGAACGATTTCTGAACCAGCCTCTGAGCCCCCTCACCCCTCCTCCGATGCGCTCTCCTTTTCCGCCTTCCCGCGCTGCGGCGCCGAAAACGTTCGCGCGTGGTGCTGACCGGCCTGGCCTGCTGCTGCGTTGCCAGCCCTGCTGCCGCGCGCTGAGCCCAGCAGAGGCTGTTGCGGATCAAGTGCACCCCGATTGCAGAACGGAAACCCTCAAGCCGTCTCTACCCGCTGCTGGCCAACGAGCTCAGCGCAGCCTGGGCGTGCGGTGAGGTACGTGCGGTCGGACCGATTACACCGCCGCCGTTGACGCGCTTTCCGGGCGGTTGACCTTGCCTGGTCTGGTTCGGCGCCCTCACCAGGCCCGGGGTTCAGGGGCCCCCCGGTTAGCACGAGAAAAGCGGCCAAAGGTGATATCTGCCCTCACGTGACATTGAACGCTTTTCGTTTTCAAAGCCATGTTCATTGCCAACACCGCCAGCGGAAATCAAGGCCCCTCGCAAGCCACACAGGGGCTCACCAGCCCTCATGGGAAGCGCTTCCCTTGGCTCGGAAGAAGCTCCACCTCAGGGCGCTGATGCCCCAGTACTACCTGGGTCAAGGCGGGTGAAGCTCAGCACTTCGCCGGTGGTGCGCGGGCTTCAGTGGCAGCCATGACGCCCACGATCGCCTGGTGCAGAGCGGCGCCTACCAGGCCGGCCGTGGGTGGAACGAAGAGGTGGTGGCAAGAGCAAGCCTCAAGTTCCGGCAGGAACCGACCCCGAAGAAAGTAGCCGTGATCTGGCGCACCCTGGGCTACCCCCAACTACCAACTGGCTCGCCCAGCCCGAACTCTCGCACCAGCGCTTTGGGCCGGGGCTTCACCACCCGGCTCCAAGTCCCACGTTCCATAGAATCTCAACCTGCCAGCAACCCCCGGCAGCCCAGATCCTCGACTCTTTCCGGTGCCAACGCTTTCATCCCAGCATCGCAACGGCAATACGACCCCATCGAGAAAGGGCTGGGTCCGCGAGCATCGTCCAAGATCCGCTGAGGCGTATGGCCACCTCCAAAGAGCCCCTCTCCCACTGCTGGAGCTGCGTGGCGTCTACGGTGCCGGGCCGCGGGGCCAACGCGCTGGAGGAGGTGCCCTGCACTGCGGGCCGGGAGCGCGTAGCCCCTGCTTCGGGAATCCAGCGGGGCGGGCAAGAGCAACCCTGCTGGCCGTTGGCCAACTGGCTCCTGTTGCCCTCCCCCAGCTGGAGCCGATGTCTGGCAGGGGGCAGCGCCGGCCCGCTCCAGGCGCTGCGGCAACGGCAGCGGGGACCCGGCATCCGGCACCCTCTGGCAAGAACCTGCCGCCTGATCGAGGAGCTCACGGTGCAGCAGAACCTCAATGCGGCACGGCTGGGCCGGACTTGGGGCTTGGCCGAAGGCCTTGGCCAACCTGCTGCCAGCCGGCTTGAAACCGAAGCCAACGGGGCGGCCCTTGCCGGGAGGTGGACCTCGATCAGCCCTGCTGCCCCCACCGGTCCACCGCCCTCTCCCCGGTGGCAGCGGCAGCGGCTGGCGATCGCCCGCCTGCTGCGCCAGGAGCCGCGCTGCTGCTCTGGCCGATGAACCCCTGGCCCAGCTCGATTCCCGCTGGCGGTGGAGCCTTGCTTGGCCCTGCCTGCTTGCGCGGTCACCGGGTCCACGAGCCCCTGTTGCTCAGCCTGCCCGCCTGATCTCGCGGTGATTTTCGAACCGGGTGCTGGCCCTGAGGCCCGGAAAGCTGGTGCTCTGACACGACCCTGCGGAACAGGGCTGAACCCGAACCTGCTGGCGCTTGGCTCTACGACCCGATCCGACCTGACCCCGCCGCCGACGCGGATCGGTCCACCATGACGACCACGGCCCTGGAGCTGCGTCCGCCGTCCCGCTGTTGCCCCCTGCCTGCCGGGCCCTCCGCCCCTTCGGCCGCTGTTGCTGGTGCTGCCCGGCCTGATCCATGCGGCGGCTGGAGGCTGGTTGGCACCAGTTCGCGCGGCAGCGATCACCCCGTCGCTCGACCCGTCTACTGCTGCGGCACCGCCCTCGGCCGGCCTTTGGCATCACCGTGGGCATCGCCCTGCTCGGTTTGGGCGCTCAGCCTGGCCCTGGGCTGGTTGGGTGGGTGCCTCAGCGTCAACGCATGCGTCTGGCGAACCTGGCTGGGCGTGGCCTGGCCCCGCCAGCGCCATCCGCGGTTTCTGGCGGTGCCGCGCTGATCCACGATTGCTCTGGGGCTGCTGTTGTTTGGCAGCTGCTGGGGTTGAAAACCGGCCGTGGCGGTGCTGGCCATCGCCATCCCCCTTGCCGCCCTGGTGGCCCGGGTGGTGGAAGCGACCTCTCGATCCTTGGCCACCGCCCCCCTACAGGCCCGCGCAGCGGCGGCGCCCGGCCGGCGCCCGCCCTGCTCAACCGCCCTGGCCGGCCTTGCTGCCCGGGGCCTTCAGCTAACGGCGGCTATCGCCTGGAATGCGGCCCTGCGCAGTGCCGAACCTCTGCTCGGGTTTTCGGGCTCGGTGGGCTGGGCACGGAATTGCGGCCTGAGCCTGCAGTCGTTTGCAATTCACAACGAGCTCTGGACCGGCCTTGGCTGCTGCTGGCGGTGAATGCTGTCGCTCGAAGCCTGCTGCGGGCCCGCGCCCACGTGGGCATGCCCGAAGCCGGTTCATAGCTGACGACAGCTGGCGTGTGGCCGCAGCGTGCCGGGAACTGCTACTGGCCCTGCTCGGCCTGCTGCCCGTGCTGTGCTGGTTGCGATTGGCCCCTGGAGATCAGCCGGCCCAGCTGCTTGGCCTGCAAGCCGCTGCCGCCACTGCAGGCCAACTGGCCGGCGAGTGCTGGCCCTGCCCTGGGCCCTTCGCCTGGTGCCACCACCCTGGGCCTGACGCTGCTGGCCCGCCTGGCCTGGCGGTGGGCGTGGCCCGCTGCTGGTTGCTCTGGTGGCACCCTGGCCCTGGGTTCGCCTGCTTGTTGCGGGCCGGTCTGGGGCCATGGCGCCGGCTGTGGCCGCCACCGCTCCCGCCCTGGCTGCTGCTGTTCGTGGGCTCAAGCCGGGGTCAATCACCGGCGGCGTGCCCTGGCTTTTTCACAACCTCGGGGTGCTGGCCGGCTGCTGCGGAGGCCTGCGAAGACACGCCTGATCAACCGATCGGGCGGAGCCGACCAGCTGGCCCTGAGCATGCTCGCGCGCTGTGGTCCGCGGCTGGCCCTGCCTCTAACGGCGCTTCAGTGGCCTGGCCGCTTCCTACCTGGCCTACACACGGCCCGCCTACCGGGCCGATGTGATCCTGCGGGAAACCGTGGTGGTCGGCTGGTTGGGGCCGCCGGGCTGGGCAGCCTGCTGCTGGAGGCCTCAGTTCGTTTGCCGTCGATGAGCCTGATTGGCCCTGATCGCGGTGTAATGCCCTGATGACCCTGACTGGGAGAAGATCATCAGCGATACCGCCGGCTCCGACAGCCGACTGCTCTCGGGCTGCGCACACTGCTTCCCCGCGAGCCCGAGGCGATTCCCCGCAGTCTGTGGTGCTTGGGTGACAGCAGTGCCTACGGCTGGGGCGATCCGGACGAGGGTGGCTGGTGGCGAGCGGCTGCGCCGCACTGGATGCAGCTGCCCGGCGGCCGGTGCTCTACAACCTTCGGTGTGCGCGGCGATGGACTCGAGCGGGCTGGCGGCTCGCCTGCCCAGCGAGGTGGGTTGCCGCGGCGAACTGCGCCGCAGCTCCCCAGGGCATCCTGATCAACATCGGCTTTCAAAAACGACAGGCCCGGTCGGGCCCCCGATGGCCGCCACCACTGGCGCCCGAGGCCTTCCTCTTTGGCCTGCAGCAACTGTTGCGCCAGGCCAAGGCCCAGGCGCCGGTGCTGGTGATCGGCCTCTCGCGCCGGTGATGGGGCGTGATTGCCCTATGCCGGATGCCTCTGTACGAAGCTCCGCCGCCCTGCGCCGCTAGAGCGCCTGCTTGAGAGGCCTGCCTCGAAGAGGACGTGCCTTCCTGCCGCTGCTGGAGCCCCTGCTGGGCGATCCGCACTGGTTGCGGCTGATCGAGTGCGATGGTGTCACTCAAGGAGCGGCCATTCAGCGGATCTTTGGCGGGTGCGGACCAGTGCCCGGCCCTGGCTGGTTGGGCGGGCTTGGAGCCGCTGGTGCGGTGCACGCCATCGGCCCTGAAGGGGGGGCGTCTCCCGAAATGGGGGGGAGAAATGAAATCCCCTTTGGGATAGCGCTGAGCGGGCCACTCGAAAAGAGGGTGACCACGGAACTCCACACCCAGGAACTCCACCGACAGCACCACCACCGAACAAGGAGCCCCCGCCAACCACGCCATGCCAGAGACCACCTACGCCAGCCTCAACCCCACTTGCTGGGCCGCTATCACCCGCAGTGCGACCACAACACAACGCAACAGCTGGTGGGAACTCACTTCCCTGGGTGCGGAAAGGTGGCTGATCGCAGAGCCGCAGCAACAAACTGCCCTTCGACGATTTACTGCAATTGGCGGCTGCCTCGCTGTCAAGGGCGATCGAAAGTTTCGATCCGGCCAAGGGCGTTGGCCTGAGCAGCTACGCCGTTTTCCCTACATCCGTGGGCATGCAGCACCCACCTGGCGCGACCAGCACCCGCCCCTGCGCTGCTCACGCCTGCTGCGGCGAGCTCCAACCGCCGCGGCCAGACCCGCAGCAGCATGCTGCACCCAGCAGTTTTGCCCGGCCCTCGACGGCACCGGCACTGGCGGCAGCGCTCGCTGCCAACCGGAGCGTTGGCAGGAGCCTGCGCCCTCCACGGGCACTGCAGCTGCGCAGCCCTCGATGCCCACGTGGGCCCACGGGAGGAATCCTCTCTGGCCCTGGTCGACCTGCTCGAAGCCCGCAGACCCCACCCCTGCCGCCCACGCGCCGGCTGAATCGCCCTGCTGCGAAACCCGGAAACCCCGGCTGGCTGCGGCTGCGGCCTGGGCCGCCTCGAACCCGACCTCCGCAACCTGGCTGGAAGAGGGTGTTGCGGGAGCGTCGTGGCGCGAGCTCGGCGAAGCCCTGGGCCTGAAGGCCCGGGTGGCCCAGAAGCGCTTTGAGACGTTGGTGGCCCAGCTGGCGGCTCGAACTTCGGCGCCGAACTCGGCGAGCTTGTTCATGCCCCCAAGACGAGCTGCAGAGCGCTGCCGCCTCGGATCGTGGCCGGGCTAGGGCAGCAGCAGGGCCCAGCCGATCCCGTAGCGCCGCGATCAAGGGTCGCAAGACCGTTGACCAAGCTCGTTCTCTCAGCCAGGATAGCGCCCCTGCAGAGTGGCGCCCGATCTAGGCTCTCGACAAGGGTCGCAGCAAGCCCACCAGGGTCCACCACCCAACGGCCCCCGCCGAGAAGAGAGCCAGGCCCAGGGCCCAGAGCAGCAGGGCCATGGCACCACTGCCCCCACAGGCTGGCCAGGGTTCCCTCCAGGCTGATTGCCCCTCGGTGCCAGCCGGAACCCGCCGCAGGCTGGTGCTCAACACCGTGGTGCGTCCCAGCGCTTTGCGATCTCAGCTGCGCAGGTGTCAGCCAGTTTGCGGCAAAACTGGCGCTGAAAGCCCAGCAACAGCAAGGGCACCCGGCTGCATCCCGGCGGCGGTGGTGAGCAGGGCCAGGCCGCGCCGTCCGCCGCCGAACCCCAGACGTTCTCAGGTCCGCGCCGGCCCGCCGCGGGCCTTTCGCCAGCCCCGCTGCTGGCTTGCCGCGATAGCAGCCTGGTCCCACCAGCGACCCCAGCCGCAGATAGAGCACCAACCGCAGCCAGCCGCGCCAGCAGGGTCCCCCAGAGCAGGCTGCCGGAGATGCCGGCATGGACCCAGCCGGCAGGGGGAGCAGGGGCGGCGCTGGGCGCAGGGCGATCAAGGGCGGCGTGAGCCAGGGCATAGAGCCAGTGCACAGGGTCTGGGTTGGCAGGGAAACGGACGACAAGGCGAAGGCGGATGCTGTCAGTGTCGATGGCCGGTGGGCAAGTGGCGATGGCGGTGGCTGGGCGATGACTGTGTTGCACTAGCCCGAGGGCCCTTGGCACCAGGCTCTCCGCCCAGGCGGATAATTGGGAGACCTGCCTGCTCCTACCCTCGCATGGTGTTCAACCGCAAGCCTGCGTTCCTTCCTCAACCTTGACAAGAACGAGCCGAAAAGACCTCCTGGGCTGTGGCCCCCGTTGCCCCAAAAGCGACGCAGCCAAGAAGGCCAGTCCGGCCATGGCAGAGCGATCTGCGGCGAAAACCTGCAAGTTGGCTCCGCGCCTGCCGCTGAACCGGCTCGGGCCGCCAGCCCCAGGCGGTTTCCTGACCCACCGCCAAAGTTCCTGACCCCGCCGAGGTGATCGCCGCCGAGCTTCCGCTCAGCCAGCGAGAACAGCCCCCGCCGTCGACGGTCACCTTTGCGCCGGAACAGCTGATCCCCTCCGCTGCCTGCCCCGCCCCCGTGCCTGGCCGGCGCCAACCTGGCTGGCGTTCAGGCGAATCGCCAATTTCCTGACCAGCGGCCTAAACAGCCGTTTGATCAAGCGGGCTGAAACTCAGCAGCCCCAGCGGGCCGCTCTCCCGGCTGATCTGGCGCCAGTCGGCGACGGCTGCGGTGGACTGCGCAGGACTGCGCGGACCCAGGTCCCACCGCCTGCCAGCCCGCGCGATGGCCCGCTCCTCTTCATTCGTGGCTCCAACCCCCTTCCTGCCGATCGCGAGCTTTACGCCTGGACGCCAGCGCGCGCTGCGGGAGTCGGCCCTGGGGCCCAGAAAGCCTCTGCAGAGGCCGGGCGAGCTCCTCCGACGCGAGGTGGCGATCAGGGCCAGGCCGCCCAGGGCTGCGGCCAGGCCCCCTGGGCCTGCCAAGCGGCCTCGCCCAGCTCGGGCAGCCACAGCCGCTCGCATTGCTCGCTGGCTCTGCGGCAGGATCGCCCGTCCAGCGTTCCGTCCGCCCCGCCTGAATCCCCCTGTGCCGCGCTCTGCAGAACGGCTGCCAGCCGGTCGACCCCAGCTGCAGGCCCATCCGACCACCACGTCGCCATCGAGCCGAGGATCGCACGCCAGGTGAGGGCAGGGGCGGCGGCGGCGACGGCCTTCAAAGGGTTTTGGCCGGGCGGTTGCTCCAGCCGGGCGGTGCGCCGATCGAGCAGCACGGCACTCCAGAGGCGGCCAGCGCCATCAACAACGCAAAGCGAATCACCGTTGCCGTACCGCAGCACGCGCGTGGTAGCGGCTCTCTCGGCTTGAGGGCCAGTCGCCGCCAAGGCGGGCCGGATTGATCAGCAGGCGGCGCAGTCGCGGGCCATGGCAGGGGGCAGCGGGGTGGTGCTGTTGCGGCAGTGGCCGCTCAGTTGTTACCCAGCGGGAAGAGGGCGTCGGCCAGGGGGGGGGGGGGGGGGGGGGGGGGGGGGGGGGGGGGGGGGGGGGGGGGGGGGGGGGGGGGGGGGGGGGGGGGGGGGGGGGGGGGGGGGGGGGGGGGGGGGGGGGGGATGTTCCTCACGGCCAGTCCTCGTTGACCCCACCGATCACCAGTTTCGGCGATCCGACGACTTCCTTGTCGAGCGGTGCAGGGCATTGATCAGCACGTCGAGGGCATCACCATCGCTGGTGCGAGATCCAGCAGCAAGCGGGCCCAGTCCGTCCTGATACTCCAGCTACCCATGTTGGTGCATCAGGGCGAACGACCTTTTTCCAGCGCCTCGCTGTCGTACGTCATTCACCAGATCAGCGCCCTCCTCGTGCACCTGCAAGGTTTTTCAGCGTGAAGGCCCGCAACTTGCGAGGGAAAAAACAGACTTTTCAAACACCGTGTTCACATAGCCCTGCTCTTCCCTGCCGGGGTTATCGGCGAAACGGAGCCAGAATCGCGTTGAACGACCACCGTCCCGAAATCTGACGTCCATCGGCAGCGCTTTCGATTGGCCCCCCATACCAACACGCCACTGCAAGCTGGTACGACTGGAGCCCCCCATGCTGGAGCTCCAACGCCCTGCGTTTTACCAGCAGCACCGCCGCTGAGCGTGCTCAACGGCCTGGATCTGACGCTCAAACCAAGGGGAGCCGGCCTGGTGGCGGGCCCGCAGCGGCTCGGGTAAAGACCAAACCTTGATGGAGCTGATCTGCGGCTGCACGCCAGTGGCGCACGATCCGCGGCCAGGGGTCAGCCGCTGACGCACCGCCAGCGCCGCTGGTCTGGGCGGTCTGGTTTTCAGTTTTTCCTGAGCGTCACTTCCCTGGGGTTGAGCGTGGGCAGGAATTGAAACTGGGTCAGCGTCTGGCTGCCGGCCGAGAAGCTCGAGGCCGTGCCTTCACCAGGTGGGTCTGGGCCTTCTTAATGCGCACAGCACCGGAGCGGCTAGCGGCGGCCAGCAACGGCGCCTGGCGCTTGGCGGTGCAACTGGTGCGCGATCGCGTTTCTGCGCTCGATGAACCGCCG
>Ga0163217_1001954_pt1 | contig 11027 bp, 16 predicted proteins | sample SynspAceP_FD_185933 | JGI IMG/M metagenome (GOLD analysis project Ga0163217, IMG submission 185933) | Saline lake microbial communities from Ace Lake in Antarctica - Synechococcus sp. Ace-P (PacBio error correction) | ecosystem: Environmental > Aquatic > Non-marine Saline and Alkaline > Saline ...
CAAAAAAACAAAAGAAAAAGGGAGGAAATTCAAAAAGGGGGCCCCCAAGCCAAAAAGGCTCCCAAGCGGGTTTTAGCCAATCCCCGCCAGCCCCCAAAAAAAGCAAAAGGCCCCAGCCTCCCAGGCAGGCCCCCCCCGTGGGCCGCGGTGGGGGAAAAATTTTCAGCCAGAATCCGCCCGGAGGACCCGTGGGGGCGGTCTTGGCCCCCTTTTTCCTTGGAAACCGGGGGGGTGGGAAAACCCAGCCGGGGTCCTGGGCCCCGCTTTTGTCTTTCCAGGACCAAGCCCGCAACACCAGCCAAAGCGAAAACCCCACCAGCGCCAGCCGGGAAACACCGGCAGGGCATCCGATCACCAGGGCCCAAAAAGACGCCCCCCGCTCTTGTCCGGCTCCCCCAATTGCAAGCCATGCAAGCAGCAACAGCCCAGCAACCACCGCCGCCAAAACCGGCCCAGGGCCAGAATTTTCACCGCCCCAATCCGCCCCCCTGTTTGCCAGAAGGCCGGCAACCTCACCGTTCCCTTCCTCCAGTGGGGGCATCGATGGGGAATCGCCCTCAAAGCGGTCGCGTTTTCTTCAACCACCAACTCAGCGAACCCTTGCAGGGGCAGGGCCCCGTCCGCCCAAAAGGTTGAGCCAGCGGACCGCTCACCGGGCCAGCACCCGATCAGGCCGCGCCCACCAACGGTGGGAGGACAAGCAAGCCCAGCGGTGGGCCATCGCCAAGGCCGAGGCCTGCGCCCCTTCCAGCCCCAAACGCTCGTAGGTTGGGCCCAATGGCGGCAAGCCGAGCCAATGGCCCGCCCTTCGTAGGCCACCTCGAATCAACAAAGCCAAGCAATCGGGGCTCATCCCCAGCAGGGGGCTGCAAGCACCAGCAAGCACGAAGCAGGCCGCCAACCAGGTACTGGCCGAAAGGCCAAGGTCAAGCGACAGCAAGCACCTGGCCCGGAGAGCGGGTCGCCCACAGCCCCCGAAGCCCTGGCCAACGGTTTTGCTCAGCAAGCTAAGGGTGGCGAACACCAGGGTGAAGCAAGGCAGGGGCAACTGGCCCCCAAGAGCTCGATCACCTCAGGGGAAGCAAGGGGCAGCGGCGTTTGGGCGCCACGATCAGCCCAAAGCGCCCGGCGGAGCAAGGGCCTCCGGCAAGACCCCAGCGGCTTCATGCCCAGCTGCTGCCGATCAGGCGCCCGAATGATCAAGCAGGAATCACCAAGGGTCGACTGTGCCTGATCAAGCAACGCAGCCCGAAATCCGCTGGCTGGCCCCAGCCCAGGCTGCAGGAACGCTCACAGGGCGAAGTGGCTGGCGAAAGAAACGCCTCGTGGCCCTCCAGAACCTCCAACCCTGCACCGGCCCCCTGGCGGAAAGCCCATGGCCTTCCTCGCTGAAGCGATGCACCTCCACCGGCACGCCGTTGTTTTGCTCGTGCCAGGGCCATCTTCTCGGTGCCTGAGCCGGTGGCACCACGGTTGTCCTGAAGACGCTGGAAAAGATCACGGGGCAGTGAATCGCATCGGCATGCAAGCAGGGGTGAGCCGCCTTTGCTCATAAGCGCCTTCGCCTCCGGCCACGGACCGACCAGCCCATCGAAGGTAGTGGGGGCCTCGAAGGCGGTGGGGTGTCCCTTGAGCCAGGGCGGCCAGATACGCCCAACGCCATAGCGGCAGGCAGCCGGCGCTTGAAAGTTTCGGTGAAACAAAGCGCCGCCAGCACGGTGAAAGCCGCCGGCACTGCCCCCCTCAATCGCCACCGCGCGCGGCGGCTGGCCTTTGCCGGCGGCCACCAACGCTGCCGGGGCGGCGGGCGCAGTTCCGGCCCAAATCGACCACGCCGCCCTGACCCGTCGAGCCCGCCCGGCGGTAGGCCCGCCCGAAGCCGGTGGAGCCGCCGTAGTTGACGGGTCCAACACACACCAGCCCAGGCTGGTCCACAGAACTGTGTCAGCAGATCAACCCGGTGCGGCCATGGCTGTCGGTCCACTGTGGCCCCTTCACCAACAGGGGTGAATTGGGATTGGGCCAGCAATCGTGGGGTAAGTACCCGAGGGTGGGTGGGCTGGCCGCCGTGGCCGGCGACCAGAAGCGGCTGCGGCTGGCTGATCCTGCGCTGGCGGTCAGAACTGGGGGGCGCTGTCCGCCGCTGGTGATGGCGGCCGGCCCGGTGGTTCCAGCCGCCGGTGGCCATGGTCGAGCTCCAGCAGGCCGCGCCGCTGCTGGGCCCACTGGCGACGGCCACCAGCCGGCGTTCTCGGCCCAGAGTCCGGCCAGGTCATCGAAGGCCCAGCTGATCGGCTGCCCAGGTTCCGCCCGCCGGCGCGAATTCCCAAAGCGTCAGGCAGCTTGAATCTTCCCCCAGCCCGCCACTGTCCGGCGAAGAGGCGGCCGCGACGAGCCTGTGGGCCATCCCCAGCGGTGGTGCGCATCCCCGGCCACCCACTGGGGCATGGCGATTTCCCGCCTCCATCGGCAGCAGCGGTCTTGCCAAGGGCAGGGCGCTGCGGGCTCCGGGCCGGCCTCATTGCTTCGGCGCCGGCGAGCCGTTCGAAGTTCCACCAGCCGCTGCGAGTCGTTGGCCACCACAAGTCGCCCATTGGGCAGCCACAGCGGCTGGAACAGCCGAGCAGACCCCGGATCTGGAAAGCGGTACCGGCGATCGGAATAAACCTGCTCCCAGGCTTCCTTCGCTTTGCCAAGGTTGCCACAGAGCTGGTGGATTCCCAGGGCAATGAACGGCTGTGCCACCTCCAGCCAGGCCAGATGGCTGCCCGATGGGGCTGAGCACCGGGGAAGAGCAGAAGTCCGGCGGCTGGATGCAACAACCAAAGCGGCTCGCCGCCCAGCCCAGCGGCACCGCCACAAAGCCGTCGCGACCGGCGGCTTCCATCACGCCGATGCCAAGCGGCCGCGGCGCTCCGTCGATTCAGGCCATCGCCGAGCTCCGCTCCGCCGCGGCAGTAAGCCTTCGTGGCTGTGGCGGCTCAGACGCTTTTCCCCCGGCCGCTTCCAGGCACCGAGGCAAGCGTCGCCGTCTGCCTGAACACCACCAGGCTGGAATTACCCACCGCTGTAAGCACCACCGGCCGAAGCCATGGCGCGCTGCGCAGTTCAGTCCCGGGGGGTGAAGCTTCGATGGCCGGCTCCGCTGGACTGCGGCGCCACAGCAAGGGTGCCAACCGCCCCCGCTCCTGGGGCCTTTGCTCCAGCCAGACAGCTTCGCCCTGGTGCAAGCTGGGGCTCGATCACCGCGGGGCTGCGCCCCCACCTGCTGTTGCCCGCCAGCGGCCCATCGAATCAGCGGGTTTGCCCAATGTTTCTATTCTACCGCTGCATGGGCTGCCCTAGAAAATCAACCCATCGTTTCAGGTGAGCTTGGCCAAGTAGCTTCGCCAAAAATGGCCCGCCAAAGCGGAGCAGAACCAGCGTGGCGTCCAGGTACCAAGCAGGTGCTCGACTCTCCCCCTCTGACCATACGCACACTCGGTGAACCAACCCTGCGGCAGCGGCAAAGAGATCAGCAAGTCGATCGACTCGGTGCGGGAACTGGCCTCGCAACATGCTGGCGCTCAAGCATGTACACGCGCCGCGATGGCAATCCGGCCTGGCCGCTCCCAGGTGGGAGTTCATAAGCAGTGTGGTGATCGATCTCAGATCCGGAAAACCAAGCCAGCCGCCGTTGGTGTTGATCAATCCGGAGATCGGCTCGTCGAGCGCCTTCGCCTTGAAACCTATGAGGAAGGTTGTTTTGGAGCATTCCCCGGGGTTGTAATCCTCTCGGTGGTGCGCCCCAGCGCCGTTGAGGTCAGTTTCGTGACGAACAGGGCGTCCCGCGCCGGATCAAGGCCGATGGCTTGCTTGCCGTTGCATTCAGCACGAGATGGGAACCATCTCAACCGGTGTTCTCTTTCGGTGACCGGGTCACCGAATGAGCTCAGCTTGAAACGAGGAAACTTCAGGAGCATGGCTTCCTTCGCGACGCTGTCCATTCTTCCGCTGAGACTGCCTGCGATGTCAGATGAAACCCCTTGGCCGGAGTTTTTTCTGGCCCTGGCCTGCCTGCTCGGGATCGCGGCTACCGGGTCTGTGTTCCGACTCTTCTACGGCGAATCCTGAACCTGGGCGTCACCCACAACCCGGCTGATCCTGGTGCGGCTCTGCCCTGGCCACGGTGATCAGCACTGCTGGTCGCAATTCGTCTTAATTAATCGTCCAGGCGCCCCTGGCGGCTCCCTGAGCGCACTTCTACGATCGGGCCCTCCTTGCTGCCTGCGCCTCGAATGCGAAATTGGCCACATCACGCCTCAGTCTCGCAGCCTGGCCTTGTTGGCCTCGGCTTTCCCCATGGCCACTATGGTACTCCCGATGGCAGAGCCGCGCCAGGCCCTTGTTTGGTGCCCGCAGACGGTCGAGGGCAGGACGCTTCGTCCTGGTGCGGCACGATTGGCGTGGCAGCCGCTCCCCAGCTCAACATCTATGAGCAGATCAACGACCGGCGCCCCTGCTTCGCCAGTTCTGGGACAGTCCCGGCGCAGAGTGGAGCCGCTGCGGAAGCCTTCGATTTCAGCGCATCTGCAGCCGCTATCTCGATGCCAACGGCTATTCACTGCGCAAATCGCGAGACTGTCTCGGCACGGTGTACCGGATCAGCAGTGGTGCGCAGCGGTGGACGACAACGTGGCTGGTCCCCGAACCCGGGAACAATCCAGGGGCCCAACATGATCGTTCGCCCCGCACCAATGGCCAAGGCTCCAAGGTTTTCTCTGCTGTTCAACCCTGAGCCGGGCTGGATAAGCTGATGCGGCGCCACTCGGCCAATCGCGCCCCTCGGCCACCTTTACCTCTACCGCGAGCCTGGCCAGGCGATGAGAATGTTTTCCAGACTGAGACCGAAAGTTTTCCGCCCACCACAGAGTTAGCTCCGGGGCCGCTGCCAGGGCCAGATGGAAGCAAAGCCTCTGACGACTCCCCGGCAGTTTCCACCTTCAACCGTGCCATCCCCAGCTGTGCATCGAACACTCCCAGTAGGAGCTTCCCGGTGGCCCCGGCAGCTCCCTGATCAGGGTCAGGCGCGGTGGTTGCTACATTGACCATCTAAAGCCCCTCTGCAGTGGTCATGGACCCCAGGTCACCGTCCGGCCGAAAACGAAGGAATTGAATCGCCCTAGCGCCGCTTTCAAGCGTCAGGTGTCCCAAGGCGGGCATCTTTGCCGACCTCAAGCGCCTGCCGCCCATCACGAGACCCCCGTTGAGAAGTCAAGCGCAAGGCCCAGCAGCGCCGCGTCGTCGCCTGAAGCCTTGCCCGGTGGCTCGGGCAACTGATCAGAACAGAATCAGGTACAAACCTGGTACGCCCCTTCCTAGACGTCTACCGGAAGACTGGGAGAAACCTCTTGAGGCTCGCTTTTGATGCTGTTTTTAATCGCTTCATGCCGCTGGATTGGCGAGGTGTTGACCCACGCCTCGCTCGCTTTCGGTCCAGGACAGTTGCTGTTTGGCTTGGGATTCAGATTTGGCTTCCAAAATCCGTCTGTCATGGGTCGCTCGCTTTTGCCACTGGTAAACGAGCGGTAGGTGAGGGCTTCGGCCAAATGGGCTGGATCCACGGGCCTCAGCGTTGTCCAGATCAGGCAACGTGCGCGCGAACTTCGCAGCAGCCGCTCGGCGGCCCCGGGCGCTGAGTCGCCGCTGCCTGATCGCTTGGCGCCAGAGCTCCATTCCCTCGGTGACGATCCGCTGTGCTGTTGCAGGTCGCACTGCTTAGGGCGCTGTTGGCGCACGCCGCCGGGGTTGCGCCATCCACCATCCGCTGCCGGGCTCGGCCACCAAGGAGCGCCCACCCGTGGCGGTTCCTGGCCCTGGCTTGATCGGGGCGGTTGTCGGGGCGGTTGGACCTTAGGCTGGCGGGACCCAGCAGGTCGTCTGCTTCCCAAGGCGTCGCATCACCACCTGCAGGTCCGATCCGATCGAGCAAGGGGCCCAGACAGCCTTGACCTCAGTAAACGCTGCCTGAGGGCTTCGCCCGCAACGTGCAGGCCCGGCCTGCGGGTCGCCGAACCAGCCGCAGGGGCAGGGAATTGGTGGCGGCCACAAGGGCCTTACCACGGCAGGGGAAACGGCTGCGCTCGGCGGCTGTTATTAGTTTGGCGCCTTGATTCCAACCCGTCGCCCTCGTAGCCTCCAGGGGTGGCGCAGCTGGTCCAAGCACCTCCCGGCCGAAATTCGTGAGTTTTCATCGAGGAAACAGCACGCCGTGGTGCGCCAAGTGACAGTTCGACCGGGCCGGGGAATCGAACCGCCGCCCGAATCAAGGGCTGCTCCCGTGCAGGCTGTTGGTGGGGCGAGCGGAACCGGCCGTTTTGCGGGACACCAGGGCGCCGTGTGGGGCCCGCACGCAGCCCCCGACCGAATACAACCCTGGGGTCAAGCTCCAGGGCTTCCGCGGCGCGGAAGGGGTGGCAAGCAGGCCACAAAGACGCCTTGCCCAGCATCGTTCCCTTTGCCGCTTCCGGGCGGGCCCACCAGCAGCAGTGGTGGGTTCCCTGCCCCGCGATTTCCAGGGCCCTTCCAGGTGCCCGGCGTCCGTGCTCCTGCCCTGACAATTCCGGCGAGCTTCAGGCGGGCGGCGGCAAGAGCCTTGATGGCTGCGGCGAAAACGGGCAACAACTGGCCTGGCGCGGGTCCGCCAGCAAACGTGCGGCCTTGCCCAACCCTGATCAATGCAAGGCCGCCTCGGGCCCGGCCAGAGCCGTCAGACCCCCCTCGACCAGCAGCGCTTCGGGGACCCATTGGCGCAGCGGGGCAACACAAGCCCGGGCGCCGACTGGGCGCCGTGCCCGCCAGGGCCAGGGCGAATCACCTGCCCGTCCCCACGGCGCGCCGCGCATTCGGCCGCAGGCTGCAGTCAAGGCCCAGTTGCGGCCGGCACTACGCGAATTTTTCTGAACCGCCATCGAGGCGCTCCGGCCAGCTGGGCCACTGGCCAAGCAGCAGGCGAGCGCGATCGGCAGGTCGAAAGGGCCGCGGCCCTTCCTTGCGCAGCTCCGCTGGCGCCAGGCTGGACGAATCACCGCCCGGTCAGGGGCAAAAGCGCGGAAAGCCGCTGTTGCGCAAGGCGATGCCCTGACCCGCATCGCGGGCAATATCCCCCGGTGTGATCCAGGGGGTTATCCGGCCAGCCCCGATGGTCGTACCATACCACCGGCTGAAGGCCCCGGCAGACCTGGGGCGATTGTCCACATGCCGTTCCACGGTCAACCCACCATCGGGCGGGCTTTCCAATTCCGCGCAGGGAGGCGGCTGCGCAGCGGTTAGCCCAACATCAACAATCGAGCCAACAAAGCCAGGGGGGGCCTTCATAACCGATGGTGTTCCGCGCCTGTCCCAATCTCCCGCCAGACCGCGCCATTGGCTTCCCTGACCCGGCTCCCTCTGAATCAGGCCGTAAAACAGCACGATTTTTTGGACGCATCCTGCGCGGGGAAGATTCCGTGCGAATGCAGGTCTATGCCCGACGATCGCTCCTGGCCTTCCGGGATGTGAAACCCCAGGCCCCGTTCATGTACTGTGATCCACGCCAAGCGCTGGTTGAATCTGGCCGACGCGGTGCGGAGGCCGCAGGCCCTGCTCGCCCACCTGGCTTGCTGGTGCCGCCAAGTGTGGCCCGCCAGGAGGGAATCTGATCGGCTGGCGCAACCGTGATCAATTCCGGCGCCGAGGCCGGCCAGACCGTGTTCCCATGCATGTGCACGGTGATCGGTGGCCCGCCCTCTGAGCTTGGCCTGCCGGTTTGAGTCCTGCGCTCGCCGCCTGGCTCGCCAGCGGCGACAATGGCGCTCAAGACGGATTCGGTTCATGGTGGTTCTGAAGGGGACTGCGGACGACCAAGCTCGGCAAGCCTGCAGCGCCTGGCCCCAGCCCCTTACTTTCCCCTCCCCTTGGAGGAGAGCAGTTCGTGCAGTTTTTGCTGCTGGTGCTGGCGCTGCTGACCGTTGTGGTGGGCGTCACCACTGCTGCTGCTCACCGGTGTTGGTGGCGGCCAGCGGACAGCCTGATTTCCGGTCTGCGCGACCGCTTCTTGGCCGGGCGTTCCTGAACGGAAATTCGCCACGATCTGGTCGGGGCCGATCGGGAGCGGGTGATCATGGTCTGTTTTGGCGGCCGGTCTGCTGGCGTTTTGGCAGCCACAGAGAGAGAGGGCGCTGGCTGCCCTGGCTTGTTGAATGGGGGTGATCGCCCTGCTGATCCTGGTGATCAATGGGCATCAACGTGGGGATCAGCTTCACTTGCCCCGCAATGTCGATACGCCTTGGTGGCTTACGACAGCGACGGGTTTTTCTGGAAGAGATCGTGGCGATCTATGCCTTCTGCCTGCTGCTGCCTTTTGGCCAGAATCCGGGCCGATTCAGAGTTATTCTAATCCCCAAACTGGGCCTCTCTGGAGGATGGCTGAGTAGCTCGTTTGTTGGGCCGCTATTCACCAAAACCGCGCTATTACATCCTCAATCCAACCGACGAAATCCACGAGGAAATCGACAACCCCAAGACCAGCGAATTTCCCAGGACGTCGTCCAGCTTCACCGGCAACCAGCTTGAGCGTGACCGGTGGAAGATGCAATTTGCCGCGTTGCTCACCTTTTGAGCTTTGTTGATCGTGCTCTGGAGCATTCAGCCGAAATCTGGCGCTCCTTCTGCTCGTTTACGTCGTGTCGGCACCACCTTGAATTGGTTTTCAGCCAGTCGCAAACTGGTGTCGCTGAACTACAGGCAACTCAGCTGGAGGCTGATTTCCGCTACGGACTGGGTTTCACATCCGTAACAACGCCCGAGTCGATCGCTCCTTTTACCGGGGCGAGCAACAGGAGGCAAGCGATGGCTTGGCCGCCGGCTCAAATGGGGCGATCGTCAACTCGACGCCTGAATCATCTGGGAAGCGATGATCCAGGTGATCCAGCGTTTCCTACGACTAAACTTTCTTCCCCTTTTTGCCATGGCTGGATGATCCTCCGATCTATTTCGCTCGGGAGGTTGATTTCCGCGGTGTTCTGCAGGCCAGCATTGGCCTTCAAGCCAGGTGCTTTCTCTGTTAGCTATATCTCAAACATCGATCGCCTCGCGCCTTCTCCGCCAGCATCACCAGATGAGTTTCCAGTCAACGGTGGATGAAATCAAATGCATCTCGGAGGAGCCCAACCGCGGAAAAAGACGATTTGCCGCCTGCGGTGGGTCCGCTCGAAATGAACAATCGATGTAGCCATCGAAGGGGATACCTATGGGGCTGAATCCTGGGGCCAATGCCGCGCAGCCGAGAAGAGTTGAGCGTTGGAGCCACGACATCAGCCATTGGAGGTGGCGAGACCCCATCAGCGCCCTGTTGTGGTAAGGCGCCAGCCGGCCTGCGGGAAAACGTCCCTTCCTGCGCCTGAATCAAGTGGACTCTGGCCCGCAGCAAGCCGGCGAGATTCGTCGGCGCCGATTGCCGAACTGTTTTGTTCATCCCCCAGAAGCCCTATCTCATCCTCGGCAGCCTGCGCGAACAGCTCCTGCTACCTCACAGGGATCCTGGGGCGTTTTCAAGTGAATTCCCACTCCGTCAGTGTGCTCGAGGAGGTCTGCCTGCCCGTACTGGTTGCGGGGCGCTATCGGCCGATCTCCGAACATCAAGCAGGATTTGGCAGCGCATCCTCTCGCTGGTGGCAGCAAGCGGTTTGGCTTTTCGCCCGCCCTGTGCTCAATTCACGCGCGCCTTCGTGTGCTGGGGGCGACGAGGCCTACCAAGCCGCACTGGATGGTCACCACCCGAAAAGCACCTCTACTCCTGCTCACCGAGCCGGGAGATCGCCTTTTTGGTAAGTGTGGGTCTACACGCCCCACAACTCGCTGCTTCCACGACACGCCGTTCTCGCGAGCTCGATGGCAACGGATGGCCTGGCGGCAGATCCCCTGCGCCGACTAAATGACTTCCACCAACGCCTAAACCATGATGCCCCCATCCAGCAGCAAGACCAGCCCCAGCAGCCAGACCAACGCCTCGAGTGCCCGACCCACGAAGGTGCCGTGCCTTCGGCCTATCCTACGCCGAGCGGGGTCATGCCGCTTCGCCCATGCTCGGCTTCGCCTCAGTGCTGTGATCGAGACCCTTAGTCCGACACTTTTCCTGCACTGGGCCGGATTGGGTGCCCTAGGAATCTTCATCGGATCCGGCTCGTCGTCAAAGCGGGAGCTGTTGTCGGGGAGGAAACGCGCCTGCTGCTGGTCTGGGACCCGGCGGTGCTGAACGGCCCAGGAGCTTGAGGATGCGTCCTGCGGACGACGGGCTCACTCGGTTGTAAGTGCAGCGTCCCCGTGAAACGCTGCCGCTTCTGCTGGCCTCCACCACGGATCGGAGTGCCTGGGGAACACGCTGGCGAGGCGGGGCAATGGCAGGAGCCCGAAGGAGCAGCAACCGGGCCTCTGCGGCTGGAGCGGGGCCATGGATTCGCTGCTGGCCACCGGACGGCTCCGCGCCGAATCTCGCTGGGCGCCTTCACGGTTCGCGGCGCTCTCGCCAAAGCTGGGCTTGGAGTTTGGGCCGCAAGAGGCGGAGTCCCGAACGGGACGCTCTGGGCGATGGGGTAGGGATCCGGTCTGCCACGCCGCAGCAGGGGCCAACAGGCTCGGCGTTCCAATCTCGTCGTTGCGGGAGCGGCGGGCTGGCGGCCCGCTCGGAATGCCGTGCGCTCGGGAGACGGCTGGGCCTATAAAAACTGCGTCGTTCGTCGGGAGGAACGTTTTCGCGGAGCGGAATGCGCCTCCCGCAGGGCGTTGGGGCTCATCGAGGCGATTTCGGGACCGCCGGTCCCACTCGCTGCCCACGCATGCAGGTCCGCGCTCCGTGCAGCGGGCTCCGTGCTCGTCGAAATAGGAAGGAAGGCGGCGTCGCTTGCTCGGTGGTGACACCGTTGCGAAGACGCACGCTCTCGTAAGGCAAAGAAAACCGTGGTGCCCGCCCCCCCCAGCAGAAAACTGCCCGAACTGCATGGGATTGGATC
>Ga0163217_1098298_pt1 | contig 11027 bp, 6 predicted proteins | sample SynspAceP_FD_185933 | JGI IMG/M metagenome (GOLD analysis project Ga0163217, IMG submission 185933) | Saline lake microbial communities from Ace Lake in Antarctica - Synechococcus sp. Ace-P (PacBio error correction) | ecosystem: Environmental > Aquatic > Non-marine Saline and Alkaline > Saline ...
CATCCGCATTAGCCTTCTGCTCTTTAACATACGTTTCCATCTCGTCCTCTGATATAAGCTGATGTATGATTATGTCGTAATGGTTTGTTCTTTTGAGTACTTCCTATAATTTTCGCAGAATCGGTTTAATAATTCTGGTTTTTATCAATATCAAATGATAACTTTCAATTGCGGAATTTCCACGTAGGAGTCTGCATGGAATATCATGGTTAATTGACGTCTCTATTGTTGTTATCTGCTGCATCTGGAGGCAGGTTCGACTCTAGTAGAATAACTTGATAGTCGAGAAACTAGACAGGATTAGGTTGACTATTGTCTGCTGCTGTTGAGAAATAGTTAGTGATAATGAATTGTTTGGAATAGTTTGTAGGTTTATTATCGGATTAAATCAGTATGTGAATAAGGCCACATCCCATATAAGTCTCAATACACAAAAACGAGTCATATTCATGGTGTAACACTATATAGCCTAGAACATATCTTTAAACTATCCCAGTAGAACACCTTAGCCTTTGATATGCCGTCCAAAAAGCAACTACTTCCATCAGGACTTAACTGATTTATATATGGTTTCTTTACAGTATTCTAATACCGAACAGCTTCTTACTGACGAATGCAAATTATTCGTGTAGAATCCACCAACTAAAATAAATATCATCTACTTTCCAAGAAGACAGAAAGAATCCGGCTATCTTTTATAGAGAGAGATTGGCGAACAGGATTTTTTGTTTAGCGATTCCACAAATCATATTATATCATCATTTTTGCACGAGTTAAGTTAACTTTCTATGATTTATGATATGTTGGGAAGGACCTGACTCTCCAGCTGTAATAAATGGCAAAGCTAATTTTGGGTTTGCATTTACACCTGAAAATCTTTTTAGCTTTTTCAGCTGCCATCTTTCAAACGTTGAACAGCCTTTTATCTTTTGTGAAATCAATACGTTATCTTTTTTGACTTTCTGCTAAATTAGGTAATAATTTTTTTCATCAAATTGTCGTCTCCACCCAATTGGTTTTATCTCCAGCTGTTTAAAGAACATCAAAGACACGGTGCTGTTCAAGGGATAGATACGTTTACAAATGTACCGCCACCAGGATGCCAATACAAGACGAGTTTTCTTTCACTATTTTAGTCTAGTATATTTATCTAAACGTATGCAAGTTGCTGCTGCAGGAAACGAGAATCAATATAATACAGTTCTTTATCTACTTCTAAACAAGACAATGTTTAAACACAGACTTTAGATAGCATTGAACGTTGTGCGATTGATATAAAATAAGCAGAGCACTGTGATAAAACAGTTTTCTATGTAGTATTCCACCTAAATAACTATTCAGCATATGTACATTTTAAATCTGTAAAAAATAGTTTGCCTGATATACTGTCTTAGAGGTAATATATTTTACCTGTGAACAATCAAAACAAGAGAATACCAGGCCTCACAAATATTGCGCGAGAATACGAACTTTAGATTATGTGCATTTGTTTACTGCATTGGTTTTGCAAATTAATCCCATCCTATCTATGCATTTCTCCATTTTATTAATGGCGACAATCAGATGGTGTTTGTTATTATTTGTTCCTGTATGATTTGTCTAATTTATTAATACTTCTCTCGCTTCATAAAAAATTAGGTAAACTAAAAGAGCTAGAATGTTTTGTATGTAACACCTAAGTACAAACAAATAAATTTTACTCATTTGAATTAACCCTTTTTTCTTTCAGGTTTTTTGTTATTCTAAGTATTTATTGAGCAACGATTCCTATTGTTGGTCTTAAACTCACGACATAAAATTAAAGAGTACCCTTTTTGAGATACATTTACAACTGTATCAGTTTCTTGCCCATCTTCCAATTGGGGTAGATATTGAATGGCCTGTGAAAACTTTGGATTAAAAGGTTGATTCAATGGATTGATCATTTGAATCCTTATTTTATCCAAATGCCACTTTAAGAATCCAGGTTACCCATGCTCTAAAACCTTTTTTTCAGTTCTTGCTCTTGCTCGTCCTGCTTCAGATTGATAAAGCATTCTCTTCGTTTCTAGGTTATCAATTACGGGCAACAACTCGTAGCCTAAAGATTGTGAGCGATACTTCATTGCAAGCATCTTCGTTTTCTTTTTGAGATTTCGCTTTATGCTGAATATTTATGCTAAACTCAGCTTGTATAAAACGAAGATATTGATTCCTCTTTTACTCATTTAAATCCATTTTTATTCTCTCTATGTTCCATGATAATTCTTTTCGAACAAAATCAGTTTCCTCTTGGAAGTACAGCATTTTTCTCTCAAAATTCGTCTTTTCAAAGATTCGTCATTGTTATTTCTAATCTATTTATATTTTATTGCTAAGATCTTCAGTTGCATATAATAATAGATCTTCTTATTTTTAATTAAGATCTTCCATAACGAATGGTAGTAATCAAATTCACTTTTTTTTAATAAGACCTCGTTTCTAAACATCCACTAAACGTAATCTCATTGATTAGAGTCATGGCATATACTAGTTGGTCCAACAAGGCGAATTCGATCCGTTCCCATAACATATAACGTTATAACTTATTTCCACTCACGCTAAGTTGTATTCCAACGACTAATGAAATATATAAAACACCAAAATACAAATATCTTCTTCATCTGTACTCAATCTCTGTGGACCTTTCATATGTACTTAAATATAACATGAGTGAGATGAAGCTAGATTAATTAATGTGCTTAAGTCCATTTGGTCTTCCCATTAAAGAATAGATTAATTTTGAATTTTTCCTCAACATCCATCCCCATAGAATAACAAGCATCTACTGTATATTCATTCTTCCACCGAACATGTAATGATCACGTCCAGACCTGGTTAACAGGTAATCGTTCAGTCGAGAAGATAATCCCTGCTGCTGAATTTGGCAATGTATTTGGATATTATAAGCGGTATTTTTATGTTTCAAGAGGTTTTTTTGCTTTTTAAATACTAATAGTAGTTCAATTAAGGTTATTAGAATCTTGAAATCGTATGCACATATAAAATATTCTTAACTCCAGTCGTTTCTACATCATTTAGACGAAGTGAGAGGATAAGAAAACATTCAGATTTTCTAATACGTGGTCGCGTTATCTCCTGAGTACATTTATAGCCTTCAATTCACGTTTAGTTGACTATGCACCAAAGATGAACTCGCCCAGTTCTCACGACTAGTTTAGGAATTTCGAATGTTGTATCCTGAAACGCACTATCTAATAAGAAAAATTGTAATCCGATAATTAATCGGCTGCGAGCGCATAAAGTACTCGCTCGAAGCCGGGAATAAACAGGACGTGTCTTTTTATCCCTTACGTTGCTGAGTTTACGAATGCTACAATCCTGAATTTATGTTCGCTCTTGTATTTAATCCAACTATACTCTTTGTAATGCCACTATTGCGTCTTGGGGCCACTCACTGGAGTTCTCCCGTAACCACAAGCCCTATAATCTACCTTTTATTCAACAGGTACTTGCCTTCACACAGGCCAGTCATACGAGATATTGTTCGCGGCCATTCTCGTTTACTACTCACTGTGAAATAGAACCAATTTCACATTACGCATAGTTGTCAGGCCCATAACGTAATTGTCTCCCTTTCGCACCTCCTTCCTTCATGTCTAACCATAGCTCCACTAGGCGTGCCCTTCTTTGTGTCTGCGACTCCATATGATGGATTTTACTAATGCGCCGTTGTCACTTTGCCTGTTCACCTCGCATCAATCAACTGTAGATCTTTATTTCGCACACTTAAAAAAGAAAGAATTGAGTGCTAACACAAGTATTAATCTACAAAATTATGTTTACGTTGTCAAACAGATAATATCTTCAGATTTATTCTGAATTTTTTTAGAAAAACTCACTTTAAATAATTCACCAACATTAAATTTTAATTCAAAAAAATAAGCCCTAGAAATAAATTTTTTTATTCTAGTGCTTTATTTTAACATTTACTATCAACGATATATCAGTTGAGGTGAAATCTTATCATACTTGTTCATATCCATAACGCTTGCAATTTAGCATTCATAAGTTCTTTTTGTCTCTGCATTAAAACATGTATAGCACCAAAAGATGTTGCGTATCGTTCTACACTCTGTTTTTTGGAATCTAAACAGCATAAAATATCTTCTCAATCAATTCAGAAAGGCAGTGGTACTCAGATTAAAGGTATATCCTTGCAAATAATGCTTCATCTTTTTTTTATGCATCTAGCACAACGTCTTCACTGTAGTCATATGAGCTTTTCTAAAGGAAATGCTTAATTCGCTATGATAATCTGCTACTCAGTTGCATCTCTGAAATAATCATTAAGTCGTAGCGTGTACATGTGATTGCGTTAAATTTTACATGTCTCAAGTATACTAGAATATGGTTGACAATTTTAATTACCAGTTTTGACTAGTATCAAACATGCCTTCTCTTATAAAACTTTCTTGTAAGTTTCTTTAGTTTTATAAGGCTAATGGACAAACCTTTCATTGTTGTTTATAATGACCTATTAAAATTGAACATAAGCAAGTATCCTGATTTCCCACGGATATAAAGCTCGCAGAACATATTCTGGATTTTCTTTTGAGGCATCAATCGGACTCCGCAGTTGACAAATGCAATCTGTCATGTCTCAACGACTGATATTCATGACTAGTCACAAAATATATTTCTTCGCAAAAAACGCGAATAGATGCATCATCAAAAGACTACTATTTACATGCAAAACTCTAAAATAAAAATGCGCGAATCCTAACCTGACAATCTATGGCTGGTAGAATAGTTTTTTTTCTTAAACAAATGCAATTATTTTTTGTAATATTCTCGATCAATCGGAAAGTTGTTCCAGCTAAGAGCTGAAGCTCATAATGGGGCAAAGCTGTGCTAGATTGCCATAAAAAAAAGAGAATTATTTTGCAAGATATACCTTTATGCTGAGTACCCACTACTGTTCCATTTCTGCATCTGATTGAAGAATGATATTTATGGCTGTTTTTAAGATTCCAAAAATCAGCAGTAGAAACGATCGCACATTCACAATAACACTACACCACACCTACCATCTACCCTATCGAAGAATCAGAGTATCAGCCCATTTTCATATATACAACAACCTCCCTTATCATAATTACAACATATCACAACCTTTTCTCATCTACAACCCTACCCACTACACACGCCCTTAAAAACACTTCCCACTAATTAATTTCACACATTATATTTTCGCCTCTCTTGCTTGCGCTATCCCACTCACCAAGTGTTCCCCTACTTATAACTAAACGCGGCAAGTCATGAACGGGACACACCGAAATGGGTGTGGCATAGTTGCCAACATGGTGTATGCACCCAGGACAAGATGTTTTCCCCCATATTTTCTATCCAAGATTTAATATCCACCAACTCGCCAATAAATTAAAATTGAAATCGATTGAAGATTGCTTTCGAGTTACTTCTTTTCTTATAGCACTACGAATGCATATCCGTTGCAACTTGATTCATTTCGCTACCGTGCCTCTATGAAGCTATACCTACTACTGGCCTCGAATCTACGTTATGAAGCTCACTATTTTCTAATGCCAATGGTAGTATCTTCATTTTGAGATGGTTAAATACAAGATGCCTTTATTTGATTATATTCGAGAATAATTTTTTTCTATAAGACTTCGAAAGTTTCATTTGCTCTCCATGGCTGTAACTTGTTTTTAGCATCACATATTTAACGTATGTGCTAAACTGCAATTAATCTTCTTCGGCTAACTGTAATGAGATACATTTCAATACGAAGCTTATTAATCAAAAAAGCACAATCCATGCATTGCTTCACCTTCAATCTTCCATCATATTTTTTCCATTCAATTCATCCTAGAGGTTCTTTTAAAGAAAACTTTTTCTTTTATGACTGTTTCTTCAAAACGATCAGTCGTAATGGTGACTTTCTGTGTGTACTTTGGGTAGAGCAGCCTCAATTAAAATTATATTATAAAAATCGACTGAAGCTTTTTTGATACAAACGTCTCAGCCGAAGTAAAGTTGCGTAAGTTGTATCAAATTACAATATGGGTAAATTAGGGGATTTTCTTCCTTCAACAATATGAATGGCCCTTTTAGAGATAATATTTCAATCGTAATTGTACCGATAACATCGTTATGTATGTAGCATTTATAAAGCAATCAACTATCTGTTAAAAGAAATTATAAAACCTATACAAACCGTTATAATCAATCTCGATAATTTTATCAGAATTTGCTGGGATTGTAAAATGACCAATTTCTTTTATCAAAAGTATCAAACTTTCAAGCAGCTTCTATGTGCGCAGATCAGAACCATGGGCTACCTGTCGCTCATAGACTTCACGGGATTTTATTCCAAACTAACCGTTATTCACATATATGATATAAATTCGTCCATTCCCATGTTTTTGGCTGCTATTTTATTAAAGGTATTACAATCAATTCCCACTAGGAAATACTGTTTAGCCAAATTATTTGCAAGTAGGTACTTTCCCAGCTTAGATAAGATTGTCTGATTGTCATAAAATGATTCTGGACTAATCTAGCGTTGCGTATTTATGCTAATTAGCGTTAACTCATACGCTGCTTCTTGGCGGTGCCGCCAAGGATTTTCTAAAATACCAATTCATTCGCTCTCCCACAAGTTCTGGTCAATGGAAACTGTCCTTATTAAGTGCTAATAAAGGAGGTGATAGTTTCTATGTTAACAGAAAGACAAATGCTCATCAATTAAACGGATCCACATTTCCTCTACACCAATAATGCACCCACTATTAGCGGAAATCTACAGACATTAATCGAATGACAGAATTAGATTAAGGTTCCGCTACTCCTCGTAATGAAATGGTTATCATACTACGAAGGAGTATAGGATTCATCCAGATTTTATCTACTCATAGGCCGTATCTCAATGCCTCAATCGAGAAAAATATGACTTTTTCCTACTTCTCTTGCCACATTGCCTACACTCAAACCGACCGGGTGCCAAGCCTTTCAATTTGGGTGCTAACAGACCGTTGTTTGGCTAACTTCAAAAGCGCAAACTTGATAATTACCCTTTCCAGTGCACCCATTGAGCAACTGCAGCTGGCACTTTTTGCCATAAAAGCTACTTCCACACTTTTTTTCGCATTAAAGGACGACGAAAGCAGAAATCAATGATAAGTGCCCTCTAAAAAGTATGTGCTTGCAGGCTATTAAAGCATATTCGTTTCTGCGAATTCTTTTTTTGCTCGATTGTTATACGACAGAGAATGGACCAGATACTATATATCCGTCAATAAAAGCATTTTTTTAATAAATCTAGATCTTTCCGCTTTTACTTACGTTGAACCATCTTATCCACCGATAGAAGCTTTCACAACTCTCCACAAACCGCAATCACATCGTAACCTTCTTCAAGTCCCCATTTAAATGGCACAGATGTATCATAAACACATCCGAGTATTGACGTAGAACTAATTTTCATTTTTCCATTGATACACCTCTAATTTATAATCTAACTCGAGATAAATCATTATAAATAACCATTATCAAAACACGATTTAAACAAGATTAGATATGTGTTTTTTTTTAATTCTTAAAATGTGTTGTTATTTTACCACATGATATTATTTAGTTTATCAAAATGAATATTAAGTTATATATACTCATTAATAGTATTTCAAAAATCAATTTTTCACATAATTGCTTAGAAGTCAAAAAAAAATGAATTAAAAACCTTTGTTTTTTTCTTATTATAAAGACAAAAGGATTTATCATTTTTATTATGAGTGTTAAGGGAGAATCTGTTTCCTGTTTTATATGGTTTTCTCGTTTTTTTTATGTCTATTAAAAAATATCACGTGTATCTTTTTCGTCTGCTTAACTGATCATTAAAGCTTCAACTGAACCAAATTTCCATCTATCTCCTCCCAGAAAATGCTGCCATAAACCGTTACTTTTTCTGTCTCACACATATATATCTTGATTAAAGTTTAAAAATAGATCCTTTCAACTGTCAATGGACCCGTGTCTTATTTCGAATGTATATTATGCCCAATGATGTCCATGCTTGGTAATGTTTGTTTCCTATACAAGAATTTCAACTACGTAAACCCAACAGTGGTAAGCGTATGTCCTTTCGTCACATCAATGTTAGCCGTGGGGAAACCTAGTAAACTACCCGAGATTCCATAATAACAGTCCGTGTTTCATACGTATAGCCTAACAACAATTAGCCTCTTGGATATCTCACATATCTATTGCTTTTCATTATTTCGAGGTAAGAACTGATTTTAGATCAATTATGGTTTGTTTATGTTTTTTCATCAACAACAATCTCAATAACGATTTTTTAGCCCCTACTTGTGGCAATGTTCATAGAGCACTCTTTTTTTCCATATGTGTAATCAAAACCTGCGACGACTACCTTGGCTTTAGGCTACATGGTACACAGTAATCACGAAGTGTATTGAGGGGTCTCACTAAAAGACGCAAAAGGCTGAGTGAATTCTATTCGTATAAAATGTCTACACCTAAAACACGCCATGATGGATTCCTCTTTTTTTTTTACTACAGGTCGAAAGATTACAAGCATATCTTTGGGCTGCAACTATTTTTATTGAGAAAACACTCAGAAGAGATGCTTGATTGAAAGTCCATCTAGCATGCTAATTTATCATGATAGTTTCTTTTCAAGAAGATTTTAGTAAGGCTTGTAATAACTTGGTGCCCCTATGAACCCATCAAAAACCTAAAGCCAAGACGACATTCGTTGAAGGTAATTTCTGAACTTTTCTTATAAAGGTGACGTATAACTTTAATATATTTGCCATACTAGAAAGCTCTTACTGAAATCGATTTCGTAGATACTCTTATTGAGTGATTCACAAACAAATTTATCTAATACTGGTCACATAGGTAAATATCTCCAAGCTAAAAGTATCATACATGTATTCAACTAGTGGAAAGTGAGTCAACATCCATGGAGCCAATTAAATCAGCTGGTAAAAACAGCACCATTGCTTCACTCTTAAATTCATAAAGTTTCGTTCTATGAATCGACTGGATCAAATGTTCTTTTTATATCCAACTCTAAAGGGTAAACAAGTAGGATGTTTGATTGCTACATAGTCTATCAGTCACTTGTGATTAAGGTTAAATCAATTTTTTGACTGTAAACGCTACTCACCGAGGCATTGAGTAACGAAGTCTAAAATATTCTTGTACCAGTATGTGCTGGTAGCTAGAGCTTCACCTAAATTCTTAAAAGATAATGTTCTTACAGTTGTAATGTTGGTATTGGAGCCACAAATGCATACGTGCATAAATATCCATAGATAATTTCTCGTTTTATCATTTTCATTTTAAACTGATATCGTGTTATGTGCGAAGCAAATTTTAATGTAACTATTTGCTTTTCTACTTGGTCTTTCAACCAGTTTCACCTGCCCTTGCATATATTCTATAATAGTATTAGTCACTCGTTTATTTTGTAGCAGCCGAAACATAGGTTGGAAAAGATCTTTGGAGTGAAAATAATCCATTGCCATAAATTCAGAACATCTGCTTGATAGATTTCTTCTGAGATTGAATGCATTTAATCTACAGCAACGACGTTCAAACAATTTCACCGCTTTATCTATCAGTCGTTGTGAAAAACCTAAAGTAATTTTCTCACCTATAATAACATTTTCCCAGTTTCCATCATTACCTGCACAACTTTTTTGTAGCATCTAATCATATCTGGTAAAACGCCATCGACATCAGGATCAAAGTTCTCAGTATCGAAGCCTATATTTTGGTATTGTTTTCATTATTTCTTCCTGAGTTCAAAACGCATTCATGGACATGTCCATTCAGTTCTTCCAATAATAGAGACGATGATTTAATCCATTCCATATATACAAATCCTACTCTTTATTTAACATCTACTATGGTAGCTCCTATTTTGGAATTCGTTCGAAATAAACATGCGCAATCAAAAGAGCTACAGATAATAAAGTATAGTACATCATCGATTATTTTTAGTTGAATTAACATAAATTCTTTTCGCGCGATTTCGAATAAAAATGATTTTTTGAATACACTACTCGAAACTATAATTAGTTCGGTCGAAATTGCTTGCTTTGTATTAGAATTCCTCATTCAATTCCCAGCAGCTATATACCAGCTCCATTTTTATTTGAGTCTTTATAATCCGGGTAAGATTGGTTAAAGAAAGAATAATAAAATCCTGTTTTGGGCTAGAGTGTTTTATTTTACGTGCACTACGGACTTCATCATCTATCTTTGTTGGTACAATACTGTCTACAATTTTTAAGGCGTGAAACCATCCGGAATAGCTGTGTCGATTTTCAATGGGTTCCATAATGGGAAAATCAGTCGTTTTGTAAAACCTAAGGGTTAAAATGTTTTAAGATATCTCCATTTTAACTATATCTAAGATTTCAATAAATCCCAACAATTTCTCTGCACTTTTTATTCACATTATAATTTTAATTGAGTACTAGTAACTGTGAGTCACATACAGTTGCACACGGATATTAAATGACAAATACCTTTTCATCTCACCGCCCTGCAATCCTAACCGTAATCGGCGAGCAATTAAGCAATCATTTGGATCTTCTGTGTGCTTCAGTTATAAACTTTAATCTTTTCTTCTGTGCCATATATGAATATAAGTCAAATATAATTCACTCACCATCAAAATAATTTATTTAATAAAATCTTAATACTATCTGTTTTACTACTTAAAAAAACGAGGCTGAGACAGTTGTCTCAGCCCTTTCACGTATCCGGATTTCATTTTAGAACGTGCTCCAAAGCAAACCAACGTTAACACTTCGACGGAAATTGAAGTAAAGATTGGGTTCAATGGAGTTGACGATGAAAGATTTTGAGGGGTTTAAGTTTGATTAACCTGCAAAAGGGTATAACGTTTATAGGTTATGGAACGGGACACTGATGCTTGGTGGACAAACAGTATGCCATACTCAAAAATGATTAGTTCTAGTGGATGTTTT
>Ga0163217_1005838_pt1 | contig 11026 bp, 9 predicted proteins | sample SynspAceP_FD_185933 | JGI IMG/M metagenome (GOLD analysis project Ga0163217, IMG submission 185933) | Saline lake microbial communities from Ace Lake in Antarctica - Synechococcus sp. Ace-P (PacBio error correction) | ecosystem: Environmental > Aquatic > Non-marine Saline and Alkaline > Saline ...
CGGAGAAGAAAGCGGCGAATCGTGCGGAGGTGGACGGGGTGATCGCGGCGATCGGCGCCAGCCACGGCGGCGCAAGTGGAAACAGAATGGTGATGGTTCGGATGACCGAATCGCCGACAGCATCTTTCCAGCAGATCCAGACCCGCCCCAGGAGTAATTCGGTGCTGTGCACCCTCAACCTCAACGGCGGATACATCTCGCAATGCCGCTGCCGCGTTGTAGGCGGCCTCGGCATGGCACCGGGAGCCAACATCGGTGATCAACGCCGCGATCTTGAAGGCCACCCACGGCACAGCACCCAAACATGCGGGCTCGATCCGGAGTCAATCCCGGGCTCGGTGATCCTCTCGGGCGTGATGATGCTGGAGTTCATGGGCTGGCAGGAGCCGCCGACCTGATCACAGCAGGGCCTCGGCGCCGGCTATCGCTAGTGGCCCCAGGTCACCTACGACCTCGCCCGACTGATGGAGCACGGCTGAGCCCGGTTGAGCCTGCTCAGGCTTTCGTTGCTGAGGCGGTGATCCAGCACTTCGACAGCTGAAGTCAGGCCAGCCAACCCAACCTTGGGGTAAGGGTCGGCACTCCAGGAACGGCAGCGATCAGGTGAGACCCAGCACAGAGCAGACCGCAACGGCGAAATCGACGGCTTGGCGGCCTCGCGATATCGCGCGTCATCGTCAATCAACCTGACGGAGCGCTGTTACCCAGCGGCTTCATCGGGTTGACGTTTTTTTTCGTGATCTCCGGCTATTGTAATGCACGCGTTCCATCCAGGAAAGAAGCGAGCCGCCGGCAATCGGGGGGGCCTTTCTGCTGAGTTCCTAACCGGCGGCCGCCATTCAGGCGGCTGGTTGCCGGCCTGGCGATCCTGGGTGGTTGTACAGCCCCTGGCGCTGACCTGCCTGGGTGGTTCCCGATCCCACCGCCTCCGCTCTGAACGTCATTCTGGCGCTGGTGGGCAAGTTCCAACGTGTTCCTCTATCAGGAGGCCACGGTTACTTCGGCAGCAGTGGGCTGCTTGAACACCTTCAACCCAGACCTGGTATCTAGGGGTTGAAATTATCAGTTTTATCTGTCTTTCCCTTGGCGGCCTGGCAGCTCGGCCTCGGGCGACCAGGCGCTTCCGGGTCGCGCCGGGTTTCCGCCTGGCGATTGGCCGTCGTGGCCCGCGCTTTCGTTCCTGCTGTTTTGCCTGATCCAGAGGCAGCTGGATGCCAATCCGCCGCCCTCTTCCTGCAGGCGCCTAGGTCTGGGAACTGCGCTGGGGCTGCCCCTGCTGGCCACCGCCGGGGAGAGCGCAGCGGGAAACTCCGGACCAGGCCAGCGGGGCATCCCACGGGGTGGGCCTGGTCCTTGGCCGCCCTGACGGGTGAACCCTGGCGCCAACAGGACGCCGCTCCCATCCCGATGCCTGGTCAGCGTGGGCGCCACCGCCGCCCTGATTCACAACCCTGCAGCCAGGAATCGCCCCCTTGGGACGGGTCCTGAACTGGCCGCCGCTGCTGCGCCCTTGGGGGGCGGGGTGATCTTCCTATTTCCGCTGTACCTCTGGCACTGGGAACGCCGTCATTGCGCTCAGCCGCCTGGACGATCGGCATCCACGCCTGGAGTGTGCCCGTTTCCAGTGCTGCTGATCCTGGGGCCTGGCCGAAACTCCTCCTACTCGCTGGATCGAAACTGTTGAGCCGTTGGGGCGCCAGAGCCATGGGGTACAACCCAGAAGCATCGAAGCCTCCTGATCGGGCTTTCGCATGCAATGCGCCGTTTGCAGCCCTGCTGTTTGCTGCTGATCAGCGCGAGCCTCGGGCAAAGCTCTCTCTATGCAGGGCCAGCGGCCGGCCACGTTGTCGGAGCAACGGCAGAAGCAGCGGCATCGCCGCACAAATCCATCACATCCTCGGATTGTCTGTCAAACCGCAAGGCACAACCCCAGACCAACGCAATCGGCGCCTCTCGCGACCTGCTCGGCTCCGCCGAAACCCGCCGGGGAGCACCCTCTTCGTGGTCGGAGACAGCCCACGCCGCAGCCCTGATTTCCTGGCGCTGACCTAGCACCAGCAGGCTGGGCATCACGCTGCTGGCCAAGGCCGGCCTGTCCCGTTCCCGGCCACAGCCCAGCGCCATCCTCGACGCCTGGCTGTGCCCGCTTCCAGCGAAAAATTGCCAAGAGGATTCTTGCCCGAGGCCGCGCCCGGCGACGCCGTGCTGATCGCGGCCTATCAGCTGAGCCACTTGGTGGAGATGTGCAGGCCAGCCGTGATGGCTTCCTCGATCCTGCCGGCGAGCCGATCCAAGGCACCAAACGCCAGGTGACGATCTATGCCCAGGCCTGCAAAAACGTTTCGGCAGGGCCGAGCCAAGGGCCTGCCGGTGGATACGTGATCGGGCGGGGCCGCGGCCTGGTTGGCGGGACACCTGCCTGCCGAATGGTTTCCCGCCCGGGTGAACTGGAACCCGGCCCTGCCTGGAGGCGCTCCAGCAAGAAGCCGTCAATGCCGAGCAAGATCAACACTCAACTGAAGCCAATCCTGCCCGCTGGCGTGCCGCTTCATCGTCGATGCCTGGCCTGCCCGCAGGGCTGCAATCACGCTCGGTCGATTGCGCAAAGCTGCTGGCCGACGACGACCATCTCACCGACACAGCGGTGCGGCGGCTGGAGCAACGCGGTGCTTGGAGCGCAGAGCCAGGCCCAACTGAGAACCATGAGCTGTTCATCTGCCGGCGCCGCTGGAAGCCTCAGCGCCCCGACCCTTGCATCATTGCGGTTTTCTGCTTGCCCCGAGCTGCGCAGCTACCGGGTGCTGGCACGGAGATGAGTTCGCGCGGGGCGGATTCCACAATGCTCAAGGCGGATTCGAAGCTGGAGAGCTGGCCCTCGATGCCACGGTTGGCGGGGCATTTCGATTCCTGTCTGGGCCTGCCTGGCCTGCGTCAGCGCCTGCCCGGTCGGGGGTGCGCCACGACGAACTGATCGAAAAGCCAACGCGGCCGAAGCTGAATTGCCCCCGGAGCTGCGTACCCTGGCAGACAGTTTTTCCGCGCCCTGCTGTCCGCCTGCTGCCCCTAGCCCCAAAGCGCTTGCGGGCCGTGCTGCAGCCCGCTGCGGCTTTACGCCGGCAGCCCCGCAGGATCTGGCGAGACGCAGCGGACTCACGCCGCCTGTTCGGGCAAGAGATCGCGGCCCGATGGAACCGGTTGCTGCGCGCCGCCTGAGCGCAGAGGCGTTCAAGGCGATCCTACCCGCTGGGTGGTGCCGCCACCGTTCCGCGGCGCTTGATGCGGGTGGGAGCTGGTCTTGGGCTGCGTGCAGCGTTTGTTCGATCCGGCGGTGACCAGCGCGGCGTTGCGCGTCTCCGAGCGCCAAAACGCCATTGAAGTGGGGATCTCCGCCCACCAGAATTGCTGCGGCGCGATGACCATCAACCAGGAGAGCTGGAGCAGCCCCAGGTCCTGGCCAAAGATTATCGACTGTTCGAGGCCGTGGTCGGCGCGGGCAAAGCCGCGGGACCCGAACGCCTCGATGCCGTGCTGGTCACGGCGTCAGGCTGCGGCACACCCCTCAGAGAAATACGACGAGCTTGCTGGCCGCAACCCCGCCTGGGCGGGCCCGCGCCCGGAAGCCCTTCACCGAATCGGGTGGCCGATGTGCAGGAATTCCCTCGATCGGGGTCGGACTGAGCGAACACTTCGCCGCCCAAGCTCCGCGCTCCGGCACAGCGAGCGGCAACAGCGCGACGGCGGAGCGGCCCCTGGCGCCTGGCCTATCACGAACGCTGCCACTGATCCACGCCAACGGGCCTGCCCGCGACCAACACCCGGCTACTGTTGCTCAGATCCCCCATGGGTGCAGCCTCCTCGAGCGGTGGAAGCTGGGGGTGTGCTTGCGCCCAGTGCCGGCATCTACAAACCTGGGTGCAACCCCGCAACGATAGCCGCCGAGCTGGGGCGGATCAAGCCGACTCTCAGCAAACACCGGCGACGCCGAGTTCAGAGCGGGCCCGTGGGAGGGGGCTAGACGATCGCTGGCCTGTGCGCTATGCGCTCGCAATTCACGCGGCCAACACATGGGTCGCACAGCGCCCCTGGCTAAGGCGACGGAAGTGCTGCCTCGAGGCCGGAGCACAGCTGGCTGTGCTGGGAGACGTCGTCAGCGGCACAGAGACGGGGGGAAACACTCTAGCTGAGGCCACACCTGCGCGCTTCGAGGCTACCTGGTCCTCAATCCAGTTCCTCGCGCGAGGATTTCCTCCCGAGCTTGAGTCTCACATGCATACGGTGGCAGTGTCACAGCCCGAGCTGCCCTGCCGCACTCGCACTGTCCGCCACCTTCACCGGCCGAACCCGCCATGACCTCTGGCGAGCCTCGCCAGCCGCGCCCTAGCACATACGAGATGACGGGTGCCCGGCCACAGGCGCCATTGCCACGGAGGACGCCGTTCGTGTGCGGCGTATGCTAGCCATCCACCACCGAGCACGCTCTGCGAGTCGCTTGGTGCACCACGAACTCCGAGAAACACGCGCGCAGGTCGCGCACGCGCTTCGTTCTCGCGCCCGGCGGAGATTAGCCGCGGCGCCGCGAGTGTCGAGACCACTGGCGCATGAGCTCTGGATATCGTCGGCAACGCTTGCTGAAGGTCTGGGAACCGTAGCCCCTGGAAGGCACCGAGCCCTGGGTGCCGGGAGAACTGCAGCACAGCAGCGACCGTATCGCCTCAGCAAACGCGCCTGAGAGAACAGCCGTGGTGCTCGGTGCTCGCACACGCCAGAGATTGCTCTGGGCCCGTGCGAGACAGAAGGTCAGCACCTACAGCGAGAGCAGCCCCGTCGCAACTGCGGCGCGCTCTCGCCACTGCGCCGCAATCAAAGCCGCCCTAGGAGGTGGCGGTCGTTTGGAGCCGCACAATGCGTGCTGCAGCGAGCGCCCGCGGTTGCGGTGTGGGTGCCCGAGGGTCCCTAGGCCCTCAATTCCCTGGACACGAATGGCCAGACCACTCGGCACCGGCAGAGGGCTGAGCGCGTCTTTCGAGGATGCTCTCAGACAATCTGCGCGGTCGGGCCCGTGCAGAGCTCTGAGCCACGAAGCACGAGTTTGGACTGCGGGTTTGCTAGCGTGCGCCCTGGCCGCTGGAGCAGGGCGGCGAGCCAGATAGCCCTGGTTGCGGCGTGAGGACTGACCTTATTTGCCCCAGTTCCAAGGAACTGGAATCTGCCCAGGTTTTAGGCACCTGGAGGCTTGGCCCGGGTCCGCCTCTTCTCTTGCCGCTCGCCTCTGCGTCATACGGCCGCGGAGCAACGCCGAAACAGTATCGGGGGCCCGATGCACTCGGCCCAGCCAGGCCTCTACGCGGTGCAAGTTGAATCTGTTCTGTCCAATGGACGATCCCCGGGGGTGGGTGTTACTCGGTTTCTGGCTTTGGGGCGGAGGCGGCAGTTGCCAGCGACGCGGACTCTCCCAGCGCAGTCCCGAAGTGGGGCCACTGGCCTCTTATGCCACTCGTTGGCCAACCTGGAAAGCCCCAAGCGGGAGGGGAGCCTCGACTTGGCCCCGCCGCAATCTGGCCCCACGGCATATCTATCGCGGTGTCGTGCGGGACTCAGGGGCTGCGGCATTCCGGCGTGTCGAACCAGGCAGGCCAAGGCCGGACGCTCAGTCGCACGAGGGTTCGCAGGCGGTCCCTGAGCACACACGTTGGCGGACTGAAATTCGAGGAAAGGAGAACGGAGTGCCCGCAGCGCCCGGATCACCTGTCGGTGCCGCAGTCAATGAGGCGGCACGCCCCACGCTCGCTAGCTAGAGCCGGGGTCGAAGCAAGTCGCAGGGCATTAAGGGCCTGCAGTGCCGCGAACTGCAGTGTTCCCGCTGGGTTTTTGCCTCGGAGGGCGCGCCTCCGGGAGCTGACGCACAAAGACTTACTGCGAGGCGCGAGCCCTCAGACATATTCGCGCGCCACACGGGGCAGGACCCCTGAGTGCAGTTGAGGCCCGAAGGCTGGGCCGGCGTGACCAGGCGGGTGCGCGCCGGAGTGGGGCAGGGCGGGCGAGCACGTGTGCTTTTGAACAACGATTCCAAATGGCTACCTTACGCCTCTGAGCTGAGCCGATGCTAGCCATCGCCGTCGGAGCGCGACCTTGCGCGTGGTGCCGAACGGCCTCGATGGCAAGAGCTGAACGGCAACCACGCCTTTCCGGGCCGGCCTCGGTTTCGGCGAGTTTCGCAACGAGGGGGCCTCCATTTCGCGGCAGCTGCGAGGCCGTTGAAGCTCTCTGGCCGATCGAGCAGACTAGGCTCTTAGACGTGCCCGAGCCCCGTCAGTCGGGCGGCATCGCCAGCAGCAAAGAACAGCTTTGTTGTCGGCGGCGTAGCGCTCCGCTTGTCGCCCTCGCATGTCGAGAGATTCGCAGAGCGTCTGGCATCAGACACCTGGCAGGCTGGCCCTGGCGCTCGCCCCGCATCCGTCGCGCACCGCTGCGATGCACAGCTGAAGAGTGCCGCTCCTGCTATCAGACAGGCGCAAGAATCCCAGGCGCAAGGATCTATAGCGCGACCACCAGGCCTCGCAGAGCCGAATGTTCTTCCGGAGTATGCGCGATGTGGAGTCGCGCGAGTGGCGGGCCGGTCGAATGATCGCGGCTCCGCGTCAACGAGTAAAGGCGAGAACGCCCCAGGCCGGCCCAGCCACCCAGAACGTGATCCTCGTAGGAGAGACTGGCTGGCTGAGCACGCCCTTTGCGCGGCCGCCGGAAGGAGCCACGAGGCGGAGGCTGGCCGTGCATGGGGTGCAAAGGCAGAGACACGCGGTCGGTGCCTCGCCCGAGAGAGAGTATGTGCGCTCTGCCACTCTAGAGGAGGCAGGGCGCAGGCGCTCGCCTTATGCGCAGCTCGCCAGCACCTCGATGTTTAATCCGCGAGTGGGGATCGCCCGTCGCGGGGCAGAGCGCAGCTATCCGAGCCTGAGAGGCCGGGCGCGCGGCTTACCCCGAATGTGCGCGATGGGCTTTCTGCACAGAGAATGCCGGTGCAGGGAGCGGGCCCCGGCTTCCTCTCTTCAGACTGGCATGTCGAAGCGACTGCTGGGGCTCCCCCCGATCGGCCGCTACCGCAAAGTGCCGCCCGGGTGTGGTGGATGTGCTGGCCCGGATTCAAATTAGCTACCGCATCGCCTTGACGTGAGATCGCGCGGGAGGGTCATGAAACGCCTTGGTTCGGATGGCGCAGAACAATCTTTCTCTCCGAGGTCGCACGGGTCCACCCGGCCTTGGCTGAGGCTGATAGGCACGCTGCGGGTTGATCACGGAATAGGCCACACCCGGGCGAACTCGTGCGCTCGTCCCGCCACTCTTGTCGCCACCGAGATGGATCTTCCCCTCGATATGGGCCGCCCGGACGGCCGATCACTGCGCGCATATGCTGCACGGGCCAGCGTTTGGAGAAATCAGGTTCCGGCTGCGCCCCCACACCACTGAGCGGCCAAACGAGGGTGAGACTCACCCCTGCTCGACGAAAAGCAGCAGGTGGCGGATAGAAAATCGGCCGTCGGGCCCAGCCTCGAGCAGCTTGTCATCGCTTGAGCTCGGGGTTTGCGGATCAGGCTACTGCTTTAGGGCCTTGCGTTGCCGACATTTATCGAACCGACGTTCTCGACGCTCGGTCCCAGCAGTTGTTGCAGGGGTTAGCGGCCGGATGGCCTGGTCGGCATAGCCCACCCAGTGCTGCCGCCACGGGCAATGGGCCGGGCCCCTGCTGGGTCCGCCGAGGCCGTTTTGGAGTCAATGGGAAAGGCAGGGGGCAGCAGGGCCGGCGCACGGGTTGGGCTTCCTGCTGGGAGGCGGTCGAAATTCGGCGCAAAATCGACGGTATCGCTGCTTTGATTTCGTCGGAGCAGGCCTCGTTGGCGATCGGCCGCCGGATCTCCGTGTAGCGCATCGCCGCCCGCGGATCGTCATCGACCGAGCCGAAGTTGCCGTGCATCCAGCAGCGGGTGAACGCTGGAGAAGGTCTGCGCCAATCCCGCAACCAAGGCGTTCATAGACAGCCTGGGGTCGCCGTGGGGATGGTATTGCCGAGCCATCACCCACCACCCGGGCGCACTTGCGGTAGGGCCGATCGGGGGTGAGCCAGCTCCTGCAACGCGAAGAAGGACGCGCTCGTTTGCACCGGCTTGAGCCCCATCGCGCACATCCGGGAAGGGCCCGGCCCCACGATCAACGCTCATGGCGTACTCGAGTAGGAGCGCCTGCATCTCCTGATGCAAGAAGCAATCGGCCCAGAACGCGCTCCTCAGCCATCCGGGTCTGGTGTCTTTGGGGCGGAAGGGGCTCAGCCTCACAGATCACGTCTGGGTGGGCTGGGCCGGCCTGGGGCTCGCTTAAACTCGTTCCGGGAGCCCCCCTCGCCAGCCTCTTCTCCAGAATCGGTGCTGCGGTGGCATTGGCGTTTCGCTCGTCAACGGCACTCTTCAGCTCCGGCTGGCTGAGCAGGGTCTGGGCGCTGAGGGCGCAGACGCTCCCCCAAAGCTGTTCTTTCTGATAGTGCATCGAGCACGTAGGTTCGGCTCGATCGCCAGGGCCTTTCGCGGCCAGCCGCTTGGGCCTCTTGGGCGGAACCCCGCCGCCGGTGGTGCAGGCCCCGTGCCAGGGCCAGCATCGGCTCAGGGCCGTTGCAATTGATCTTCAGGCAACGCGCCAGCGCTCGATCGCCTGGTCACGCCGGCCCAGCTCGTAGAGCACCAGGCCCTGGGTTGTTTGATCTGCCTCCCAGAAGTCTTTGCGCAAGCTCCGAGCCGCGCCCGAAGGCGGCCAGGGCAACCGTTGGGATTGCTCAGCAACCCAAAGGTGGCGTTGCCCAGATTTCGAAGTACCGGCGCCGGCGTTCTTTCATCGAATTTCAGGCCCTGGTTGCAGGAGGCCGACTGCCTGCTCCGGTTGCCCTTTGGTCGCAGGCGATCGGAGCCTGGGCGAACCAGATGCCGGGATTGCGGGGGTCGAGCTCCTTGGCCCCTGGCCGGGAAATGCCTGCCAGGCCGGAATTGGTCCGCTGCGCAACTGCGCCTCGGCCAGTAACACCCACCCCGGGGAATCGTCGGCAGCAACTGGACCGTGAAGGCTGGCCAGCCGGGCCGCAAATCTTCGGCCTGGCCGAGACCGCAACAGCGAGAGCGGCTGGGCAATGCCTAAACCAGCAGATTCCAGTTCCTTGGAACTGGGCAAAAAGGTGTAGGGGGAACCAGGCACGCGCCGCCGCGGCCGCAGCAACAACCCCGGCCATGGCCAGACTCAGGCCAAGGGGCGCAGCCGCCAGAGTTTGCATTCCAAGCGCGTGCCATGGCTGCCATTCGTTTCCAGAATTCAGCTAGGGGGCCGAAACCGCCGCGGCCAAGCCAGCAGATTGCGCGCGCCACATCCAGGGCTTGATGCGGCGCAGGCGGAGGCCCGCAGTTGACTGTCCCAGTGCTGATTCGCTCCAGCCCAGGCTCCTGGCCTTCAGAATCGAGCATCCACGCTTCGGTTGGCAGATCGGGTCGCTGCTGCTGATCAAAGGCTGGTGGTTCCAGGGGCAGACGTCCTGACAGATGTCGCAACCGGCCCACCCAAGGGCCCATCGCGGCGCTGAATCTCCGCCGCAAGCGCGCATCGCGATCTCGATCGTGTGAAAAGGCGATTTGCAGCGGCGGGCCATCACACACGGACAACGTTCGCAATGGCGGCCGGTGGGGCAGGCATCCGATTGCAGCGGCTGCAGCTGCCGCAGAGGGGTTCGGCCGGAGCATCGGCCGTAACTCCAGGTTGGTGAGCCAGGTGGCCGATCAGGAACCGGAAGCCCGACGCCGTGGATTCCCGTTCCGTTTCTTGCCGATCCAAAAAAGCCCCCCCCAAGGAAAAAACCCAAGCCCCCCCTGCCCCCCCCCCCCCCTCGGCCCCAAGGCCTTGTCCAGCAGCGGTGCGCTATCGACGCAGACACGCCAGCGCACCCCCGCCGCTGACGCTCCAGCCAAGCGGCCTCAACCGACGCAAGCGGCCATCGAATCAGCGTGATAGTCGCGGCCCAGCCGTACGCGCCACCGCCAGGCTGCCTGGTGCCCCGCTCCACGGCCACGTGGTAATTCAGCCCAACCGCCAGCAAGGCTGGTCACCCCGAAAGCAGTCCTCGATCCGCTTCGCCTGGGGTCGGCCATCCAGGTCATCGTGGGCCTGATGGCCGCCCCGCCAGCCAGCGTGCCAGCGAGGCGGTGCGCAGCTGCAACCTCTCTCCCGCCTGGCACGGCGGCGATACCGACCGGCTTCAAAAACCCCAGGGCCAGCCCGCTCCCGCTTCAGAGCCAAAGGCCAGGCCGCCATCGAATTCTGTGGCGCCGGCCGGGGCACTGCTGCTGGCCGGGGCTGGGGGCTCCGAGCTCATCCGTAAGTTCCCGTTCACCATTCATGTTTGTTTGTGACCACTGCAACCTCCGAGTCTCGGCTATCTGCTGCGTTGGCTCGGCCCTCACTCCTGGTCGTGCTGGCTGCTTTCCAGTGATGGCCGTCGCCGCCCTTGCAACTGGGACGAGCCGGCCTCCCGTTCAGGTGGGTGCTGGACGGCTGATCAGCCAGGCCGCCCATGGCTTGGTGGACCTGTTTAATTGATGCCTGTTCGGCTCCCGCCTCGACATCGCGATCAGACACGCACACCGCTGCGCTGGCTGGTGATGGCGCTGGCCGCCGTGCTGGCCGGTCGCCCTTCGCCGTGGCGGTGCCATTGACGATCACGGGTGACGGAGAGCTCACGACCCAGAACGAGCAGGCCCTGGCCGCCCGACGCAGCCAGTTCGAGATGGCCAAGAGCAGAGCGAAGAATTCCGGAGGTGATCCACAACTCGTCCAGCAGGCCGAACAGGCCGACAGGTTCCAGCCCCAAGCCACCCCCCGAGCAAGACAACTTGAGGCGGCGGCGCGGTTTCAAATCGACCGCCAGCTCCAGCCAGATGGAGCACAAACTCCAACAGGAGAACGGGGCCCAAGCGGCATTGCCGTGAACCAGCGTCTCTAACGG
>Ga0163217_1106371_pt1 | contig 11026 bp, 15 predicted proteins | sample SynspAceP_FD_185933 | JGI IMG/M metagenome (GOLD analysis project Ga0163217, IMG submission 185933) | Saline lake microbial communities from Ace Lake in Antarctica - Synechococcus sp. Ace-P (PacBio error correction) | ecosystem: Environmental > Aquatic > Non-marine Saline and Alkaline > Saline ...
AGCGACCAAAAAAAAGGAACCAAGAGGGAGGAATAAACGCGGCAAAAAAAAATGAAGAAAACCGCCGGTTTCCCCTTGTTTCGTCCGAAACCTGAGAGCTGTCAGAGATGTTGGCAGTTCCTTTTGATCGGCAGAAATAAAGTTTCCGCGGATTCGCCCGCGACGACCAAACGCGCCAGAGGGTGCATTTTCAACGGGTCCCCAGGGCCCTATGCTTCCCTTCATCGGGGTTGTATCCTGGTTGGGCCTAGAACCGGTCCGACGTTCCCGCGCGCCGAATAAGGCCCACCTGTTTCCTATCCCGTCCCCTGCCCCCGTAAAAGTTTCGCGGATGCGCAAAAAGGGAACGACCGACAGTGTAACCCGCCAAATCAAACGCAATTCGTTTTTTCCGATCATGCAACCATTGATCATATCCGCTACGCAACTCGGCAAAAGTCGAACGTCCGCGCGCCCGTGTGTCCAAGGCGTTTTTCCGCGAAAATGGTCTGCAAAGGCGTTTTGACCAACCCCGGCGGTAATAGACCTCCGCGCTAAGGTAACGGATGTTGTCGACCAGATCTGTGCCACCGGCAGCCAGCGCCAGTCAAGAAAATTCGGGTGTTCGGTTATCAGGTTGATCTCGTACGTCCGACCCCGTGAAAGCGTAGCGGAACCATTTCGCCTCTTGCCCGCGGAACTGGCCTTTCCAGATGTTTGGGGCACCAGAATCGACCGGCAGGTCAATACGGCAGCCATCCCTCGGTCTTGGGTGCCACCATGGTGACAGAGCTTGGGGGATGCCCGGTTTTCTTCTCCCACTCGCGCAGGGCGCGACTTCGGCGGTGTTTCACCCTTTTCGACGCACTTTTGGCATCTGCCAATGCGTCCTTGATTCGCGGTCCCGAGCTGCCCGACAACAGTGCCCGTCGGCAATTGACCCAGCATAGACCCCGACACAGGGCGGAATTTAGGGAGTTGGGCGATTTTCGTCTGGCGTCCATGTCAGGGGCCTTTCGCGCAAAGAGAAGTCCACGGGCGTTTAGCAAACGAATCCCGCAGCCCATGTATATTGGCTACGCAGCGTTGTGCGTGAAGCACGCAGGCTTGGGGTTGAACTGCAGCACAGAACTGCCAGTCCATACATTCAGCCCTCGAAAGGTTTGCCAAATGTTCCGACTATCCGCACCTTCTTGCCCCGCTTGAAGATCTGGGGTTCACGACGTTGAGAAACCGCGTGCTGATGGGGTTCTATGCATACCGGGGTTGAGGAAACGCAGGATTGAACCGCGTTTGCCGAAATTCTATGCCACCCGTTGCACGCGGGGATGTGGGGTTGTGGTCACGGGTGCATTGGCCCGAACCCCCGTAAGGGTTGCGGATCGCCCAATGGTGCGGCAATGATGGTCTCGCAAAAGGACGTGGAACAACTCACAGCATCGTCATCGTCGCGTCCCGAGGCCGCGGCAAGATCGCGATGCAAATCCCTGCCACGGCTGGGTCGCTATGCTTTAGCCCCGACTGCGGTGGCCCCTTCAGCGATCAAATTCCCCGATCTTCGATTGTTTCGCACGAAAGAGCTGGCGCCCGACGGCATTGAAAAGCTAGTCAGCGATATCGCACGCATGCGCCCTGCGTGCCAAACTAAGCGGGCTATGACGGGTAGAGGTGATGGGTCCGGAAGGGTATTTTCCCCTGAACAGTTTCTTGTCACCCACCACCAACAAGCGCGAGGACGAATGGGGCGGGTCATACGAGAACCGCAATGAAGCTGCCGTACGAGGTCGTCGGCCGCGTGCGCGAGGCCGTGGGCCTGCTTCATTCCCTCATATACCGTCTGTCGATGAAAAAAAAAAAAAAAATCGCCTGATCCCTAACGGGATCGACATTCGACTGAGATCGTCCAGCTTGCCAAGCGGTTCGAGGCCGCAGGGCCCGATCAGATCAACTACCGGCTCGGCTGGCACGAGGCGCGTCATCCCGACGATCCAGAACCTCTGTGCCGCGGGCGGCTTTGCAATGGTCCACGAAAAGCTGATGGGTCAGGTGGGCCAATCCCGCTCATCACGCTCCAACGAGTTCAACACCCCCGAAGTCGCCGAAGAGGTTCTGGTGGACGGCTGCGGCTGATATGGTGTCGTGGGCGGTCCCATGCTGGCCGATGCCGATTTCGTCGCAAGGCAGCGGCAGGCAAGTCCGCCAGATCGACCATGTATCGCCTGCAATCAGGCCTGTCTGGACATACCTTTGGCGGCAAAATCTCTACTGTCTGGTCAACCGCGCGCTGCTATGAACCTATACTGCGCGTCGATCCGCCGATGCGGTTCAAATCCATCGCTGGGTGGGGGCGGCTCTGCGGGTCTGTCAGCCCCCGGGGGGCCCCCCCCCCCCCCAAAAATCCAACACGCGGCAGAGCGCGGCACAAGGTCATCAATCTTTGACCGCGATCAGAGGATTGGGCGGCCAGTTTGAACTTTGCCAAAGCAGTCGCCGCAAAGAGGATTACCTTGGGGCCTCGTCGACTGGTAACCTCGCGCGCGATGATCAGGAACATGCGTTCGCGTCCAGTTGAACACCGGAAGTCCTGGCAAACGATCCTGGGCGAATATGACGGGTGATCATCGCCAACCGGTGTTGTCCCACGTGAATCCGCAAAATCCTGGTCAGGACGCAGTGCAATGTCGTCAGCTATATCGGATATCTGAACGCATCGTTACGGCGGGCCAAAGGTCGCGTGAATGTGCGGGCGGCATCGGGGGTTTCGATGTGGTCTGAACATCTGGTCCACGATGGTGAAAGCACCACGACCAACCTACCGCCGAATGGATGAAGGGATGGGGCGTTCACGGACCCTGCCGACACACCGCTCTGGCCTCGGGCGCCCGAAGGGCCGCAACCCCACGCCCCCTGCCGGCGAAGTCAACCATGTGGCAGCGCAAGACTCACAAGGTCGGCAAAGGGCCTGGGAAAACGAACCGGATGGCTCAGCCGCGCCATCCCTGACATGAAAAACGTGCAGATGATTGCGGGCGTGAACTACGAAAAAAGTTGACGCAGCGGGGCTGCAACATCAGCTTTTGGCGAAGCGCGCGAAAGCCGCAGGTGATCGCGCCGATACTATTGTGCTTTGCGCGGGCCAGCTGTCGGACCGGTTCGCTTTGCCGATGCGCCTTGAAGCCAAGGCATCCCTTGTCAACGTTTTCGGTGGCGCGGGGATGGTCGCGGCTGAGCTTTTGAATGCGAAACTGCGATTGACCAGGCCACCCGTCTTGGCCGCCGCGCTGGTAAGCTATGCGTCTCCGACATCAAGGGCAGGCCTGTGGCGGCCTGCCTGCCCTTTGCCTGCTTACCCAAGGCGCACGGCTTGCGCCTCGCTCCGGTCTGTCAAAATGCGCGGGATAGAATAGTTTGTTTCAGGGGGCCATGCCGATTTTGCCGTTTTCGATATCTTGCCGCGGCACGACCCAGGTTGCCCGCCGATACAAAAGCTGACTGGGCCGCGGCATTTATCGCTGGTGGCACTTTGATCTGGCTGACCCGAATTGCTCGACCTTGGGTGCGCGAACATCTGCATGAAATCCCCGCCGGATCGCTGATCCAGAAACAGACCCGCCCGCGCGTGACGCTTTGAAGGCGGCTGATTCCTGACCTGCGTGGCATTAACCATGAACGAGGGGCGGACGCCGATGAAAATGTATCGGTGCGGAATGTAAAATGTGGTTCCGCGACTGCTGATCACGTGCGCCGCAAGAAAGTCTTTTGCCATCGACGCGATCGCGCGACGCCGAAGCGCAAAAGGCCCTCCAGCCCTGCCGAGTTCTTGAGGAATTGGTGGGCGTCTGACCCACACGGGTGCAAGAACACGTCGCGGGGGCTGATGAACAGGCCGGAGTTCTTTGAGACGATCTCGAAGGCACAAGAACACCCGATGCCGCACGAATGCCCGAAATCCGGCGCAGCGTGAATCCGGCTGCGGCGCTATCTTGGATCACTGCAACCGGGTGGCCCCTGACACCAAGCTTTGCCAGCCTTTGATATTCCCGTTGATCCTGACGACAGCCAGCTGGAACTGCGCGACAAGCCAACAGCGCGGCTGATTGCCGGTCGAAGCAGTTGGACGAATTGCGCGACGTTGGTGTCGTTCAGGAAGAAGCATGACGCCCAATACGGCGCAACGGCAGGCGCGGATGGTTATGTGCTTTCGGTGGTGGCCGCGATCTTTCTTGCCGCTCGGGGTTTCTGACCGGTCCTGTTCGGTGGCTCAACGTGGCGGGATGCCGGGTGTGGATCATCCAATGGGCCGTTTGCCAATTTGTGTTTGGGATGGTCGGACTGGCGCTGCCTGATGTTTTGGCCTGAACTGGTGCGCTGGATCTAGTCCCGCCTGTTTCCCCGCCGCGAAGCGATCCCCCCTAAAATTACCTCTCCACTGTCTCACCACTGCCGTGATCCTGCGATTGGCCGCCATAACCATTTTCAGACGTCAGATGATGAAAGGGGAACGGGTATGGCACCGCTGACCGAGATGGAGCATTCGCCACGTCGTGGACCAAGGGTGCTTTACCGATGTCTGCCAAACAGATGGGTATCTCCAAATCCGCTGTATCAAAACATGTCCTCATATCGCTAAGAGGCGCGGCTTGGGCGCGGTTGCTGAACCGCACGTACCGTCGTGTCAGCCCGACAGAGATCGGGCTAGCCTATTCGACGTGCCCGGCGCGGTGCCTGAATGACGCGGGCGAAGCCGATGCGCTTGTGGACCTCTAATGCATCCGCGCCCTCTGGGCCTTTGCGTATGCTTCGGTCGCCGACGCGATTTTTGGCGTCAATCACCTGTCGCCTGCCCTGTCGCCGACTTTCTGGCGAATTTCCCCGACTTCACCGTCACATGGTTGCGAACAACCGCTATGTTGAACTGATCAGCGCAGGCTTCGACATGATGGCTGTCCCGTATCGGAGACTGAAGACAGCACCCTACAGCGCCGCAAACCTGACCGAGACGACCAACGCATGATCCGCGTCGCCCGGCTTATTCGAAAATACGGCCGCCCGAAAAGATCGACGATCTGAACGATCACAAGCTGCTGCATTATTCGAACCAATCCAAGCGGCAAATATGTGGAAGCTGAACTCTCCTCGGGCCGAAAGCGTCAGGTGCCACCGCGGGATGGCTGTCCGGTCAATGATGGGCAATCGCTGGCTGAGATGCGCGCCATCTTCGGGTCTTGGCATAGGCCTATCTGCCCAGCTTTCCTTTTACGCTTGAACGCGATGAAAAAGGGCTGTCGAAGATGCGATCCCCGAATCTGCCGCCCGAAACCCAAGGCATCTATGCCGTCTATCTCCGGGCTCGGTTCACCCAGCCCAAGGTGCGCGCTTTCATTGATTTTCTTAGCCCATACCTTTGCCGAAAAAGGTCTACGGACTGGTAACAAGAGATCACCAACTGCCTCGGTGAACTTAGGCCCGCATGTGGCCCGACCACCGCTTCCCTTTCAGGCAGCGGGGATTTTTTCTGTGTGCGGTAATTCAGCTGGCGGGCAACAGGACGGTTCGACACGGCGGTCTGGCATTCCCGCCCCCGCTTCCGTTTGATTAGAGCAATCGGCGACCAGATACCCCATGCCTGCGCGTCGACGGTCCGGCCGCGATTGCCATTGCGCTGCGATCAATCCCGCTGCCGGACCGCTGCCGCGCGTTTTCGACAGCGTGGACTATGCCCGTAGCCCCGTACGGCTGTCGTGTGCCCACCAGAGCAATCCCAGATCGGTTTGATCCTTTCAGCACGCGCAAGATTTGACCAGCGCGTCGAACTCTCCCTGTCCCAAGGCGCAGTGCGGGTATCGAAATCCAGCGCCGCGAGCTACGACATGGCCCGAATTTCTCCAACCAATGCCATCTTGCGACGGGCTTTGCGCCGGAACGTTTGGGGCTGCGGTTTGGGGTCTTGGGTCACAATTCGAGGCCACAGGAACGCTGCGCCCCCTTGGGGTTTAATCGGCTTTGCACGATTTGAGATAGGCAGAGGTATCGTTGGTGGCTGATCAAACAGCGTCAAAACCGCGTCTGGCGCTTGCCAGGCGATCCTTTGACGGCCGGTGACAAAATGGTACTGAACGCAGGTCGACAATATCATGTATCGGCGCGGGCAGTGTTTCAATCGCAAAGCGGAAATCAAGCCCCCGCAAACCGCAGCACTGCAATCGAGCACGATCCTGTGTCCGCGCTTCAAGCTGCGTGCGCAAGGGCCGCATGACCTGCAAGGGGGTTCAGGCCGGGCGCTTCCAGCGCCCAAGCCGATCGCACCGATGGGCCCCTTCGATTGTGACGCTTGGCAAAGCCGCCGTCTCATAGGCAGAGGGTCGGCGCAAGTAGCTGTCCGGACCGGAATCACGCGGTGCCACCGGTTTGCCGCGCCGCCTGCGGGCAGGACAATTCCAAGCATTGCCGCCGCCCGCCAGCAAAAAGCCAGATAAGCCCGGCACGTCCAGCTGATCATCTGAAATTGCGCCTCGTGATGCCGTCGTTCGGCTTTCATCCTCGTGGCCGCTGGGGACGCGTTGGTTAATGTTGAAGACCCCGCCGTGACCGATTGCGAGAATGTCAAAGATGTCGCGGTCGTAAAAGGCCCACATCCCGCAGCGCCCTGACGGTCCGCCTCGGTTTGTTTTGGCGCTGGCAACGGTCAGAATGTTTCGGCGAACGCAGCATCGCGTTTGGGCGTGCGTTCCAGAATCAGCGACGCGCCAGTTCAATCACCATCTGTTCGCCAAGGACGGGGTTGCCCGACAACTGCCCGCACGCCGCGTGCCATGGGCCGATCCAACAATGTAGCCATTTGTTCACCGACGACACGACGCACGCGCGATCATCTCGCGCTCGGAGCTTAGACAGGTTTCGCCCGCCCAGCATCAGGGTCGTTATCATCGCGGTAAACGCCGTTTCGCTTGTTCAATGTCAAAAGGCAGTAGGCCCTTGCAGCACATTCGGCAGCCATCCCCAGCTTTTTTCTGACAAGACATCAAGATTTCTGCGTGTCCTCGGGCAGCGATCAACCATCGGCAGGTTCCAGGGCAAGTGGGGGTATCATGCCGCATGGGGCGGCTCCCTTTAGTCAGGGAATTTGACGGTAAATGAAGTGCCCCACAGATCACAAGCCCCAGACCGCTGATACAGGCGGTTTTTCGCGGCCCGCGTTCGTCTGTGTGCAAAGACACCGCCATCCTGCGTCGCCCCCTGCGCCTGTTGCCCAGAAACACGGCGCTGGCGCATCATGCCATTTGGGCGCGCCCTGCCCGCGCTGGTGTTCCAGCCCTCGACCGCATGGACCATCAGCACGCCCGTCATGCAGCGCGCAAAGGCCCACGCCACCGGGCATCTCGTTCGCAGCGGGTCAGGATTGCGGGTTTTGGTCCGCGGCGCGGTGCTCACGTTCGATCCGTTCGGGACCGACGCCGCCCTTGGCCCAAATCTTCGTCATGATGGCCGCGGTTCCATATCTGGAAGGCGTCACACGCGGCAATTGCACAGTCGGTCAGCTTTGCCCACAGGTTTGCCACATAGAGTTGACCGATCGACAATGTCAATACCCACGCGCGGGCAAGCCTCTGCGTCCAGCGTATCGTCGCCCGTCGCGGATCATGAAAATGGCCGCTGGTCATCGTCCCGCATCGCGGCCTCGCCTGACGACAATTGGCATTGGGCCCGGCCATCGTACGGCTGAGACGCGCTTGCCGCCGCCCTGCCCGTCACGCAAGGGTCCAGCCTGTTTCAGTCGCAATTTTTTGCGCAGGGGCCACGTGTGGTCGATGACGTGATCGGCTGCGCCAGATCGGTCATGGGAACCACCTTTGGCAATTCGGCAATGGCGCGTCGATCTCGGCTGATCATTGCCACGGATCACGATATGCGCGCCGTATTTGCGTCTTTCCTGGAGACGGATAGGACCCGTGGCGAGGGTAGGATAGGCCGTTGCCAGTTTCCCCAATGGGCCATGCAATATCGCCCTCGCCCGTTCGATCCGATGGGTGGCGGCTGCTCAGCGGCGCCCACCGGTCGCAGCGTCGGTAACGCTGACAACCATCGCTTCGGACACCGCGGGCACACAGCCCAATCGACATAGACGTTCTCCAGCTTGACCCGGCGCGCGACACAGGGGTTATCGATCAGCGTGGCTCATCGGGGATACGCGCCATGCGCAGGCGGGCGGTGTTCAGCCTCGGTTGCGCTTTTGGCATAGTGTTCGGCCAGAATGGCGCGGGCATCCTCGCGCACTCGATTTTCTTGTTGAACGCAAGGGCGGGCAATGCAATCGGCGGTGATGTCCATCATTGGGTGGCCCGATGGCCAGCCACTGGTGGAACAGCTTGTTCCATAGAACCGCGCGAAGTTTCCTGCACCCGCGGCGATGATGGTGCGTTTTCTCGTCGCCCATGCACACGACTTTCCTTTAGGTCGATCCCGCGCTTTTGGGGGGGGTCCTCCCCAGTTGGCCCCGCCAGATGTGCATGTTTGAATGCGGGTGCGCCCCGCAGGATTTCATCGCGATGACGATCTCGCAGCAGTGGGATTTGGGCATGGCTGTCCTCCTTGAGGGGCCGTTGATTGAGTATAGGTCACACCCCATGCGCTTTCAAAACCCGAACTGTCCCGCCGCCCTGATTCCGCGCTACAACGGTTCTTAGCCGGATTGCCAGCAGAGACGGCAACCGAGGTGACGGCCCATTGCGCAACCCGGTCGATGATGGTTGGCGACACCGGGCATGAAAATCTGGCTTGAGCCCAATGATGACCTCCAAGCGCAAGCTGAAACTATGGCTGGCGCTGGTTGACACCATAAACGGGCATTTCACCGGCCGTCCGATACGCGCGCCGAACCGCGCGAAACAAGCCGATTGATGGAATCGGCAGATCGGCCCCCTTTGCCGGTTCAACCACACCATTTGAGGCCCGAGTGGAACTACGGTGAAAACCGCGTAATCGACTTTCGCTGCCGAAGACCGGTCTGGCCCGACGCCCTATGTCGAGGTAAGTCCTTGCCATACCTGTCACGTTACCGGACGGTTTTGGTCCGAATTCCCCATAGCGTAACCAAACGCGGCCAGCCATTTGGGCGAACTGGCGCAGATGGCGCGTGACGGGCCCGCGCTTTGTGCTATTTGTACTGGTGCAGGTACCGATTGCAGCGTCCTTTTGCGTGGCCGCCGACATCGACCCCGCTTATGCGGCGGCCTTTGCCGAACGCCCGTGCCGCCCGGATGGAAAACCCATGTCATTTGGCCATAATCAGCCCCCTAGGGTGTCCAGCGTGTGGCAGGTTACAATCCCCTCAATCGACCGCCTGCAACTGGTTCTTGGGATACCAAGCGGGTTAGCCAACATCAAATTCATATGACGGGGACAGCGGTGATTGAACGAACACCGAGGACGCCAGAACAAAGATGGCATTCGGGCATTTACGACCCTCGGATTTTGCGGGATGCATGCGGCGGGCAAGCTGGCGGCGCAAATCTTGATGTATTGCCGAACATGTCTTTGTCGGGCAGACACTGCGCCATCGACGGCGTCATCAACGCAGATGGTCGAAGACCAGGCGCGAAATGCGCCCACCATCGGGTACAAAGGCTATCAAGCACGCCAGCTGCTCTCTTGAACCACGTCGTATGCCACGGATCCAGGTGACAAAAGCTCAAGGATGGCGGACATTCTGAACATCGACGTCACCGTGATCGTCGAATGGCTGGTTTGCGATACCTCGGCGGATGTATGTCGCAGGCAAGCCTGTGCGCAATCAAGAGCGTTGATCACATCCCCCTCATGACGCACTGATGCGCGCATACGAGGTCGTGAAACCCGGCAATACCTTTGGCGAACATCGGTCACGCGATCCAGTCTTCTGCGGAACCCACCGGAATGCGTTGTCCACGGAATTTTTGCGGTCACGGGCTATAGGGGGCGCGTTTTCCATGTCCCGCGCCAAACCGTCTGCACTGATGGCCCTCCCGGGCACCGGTGCGGTGCCTAGAGCCCGGCATGTTCTTTCCATCGAACCGATGTAATCTGGGCCGTGCCGAAACCAAGGTACTGGCCGATGATTGGACAGCCGTGACCGCGACAAATCCTGTCAGCGCAGTTTGAACATTCGATTGCGTGACGGAAAACCGGCTGCGACGATCTTTACCGCAATCCCCCGCGGCATGTTCCACCCGACCTATAGCCAGGGCCTGATTTCAGCCCCGGCGCTTGGCGGATCTTCAGCTCGATCAGGCCCACAATACGCTGCCTGCAATAAGGCAAAGCAGCACAGGAACCAATGTGGCCCCCGGGAACAGCTGACAGAACAGGCGATGAAGCCGGTAAAGAAAGATCAGGAAATAGGTCTACGTTGGTCCGCGAAAAGCCTGACCGACTTTAACGACCATGTCGGGAGCGGCTGACCATGACCGCCGACAGCAGATATAGAGGCAAGTCAACGCAAATCCGGCATCGCAGCACCGGGCCAAGGCTGGGCAAGGTAGATTTCGGCAACATACCAAGCATCGTTCGCGCCCGCAAGGCGACGGCACGCCGGTAAAAATAGCCACGTCGTCCAGGGGTTCTTTGGTCCGCGAAATCCACCGTTTGAACCGCGCCAGTCGATCACGCAGCAAAATCGCAAAGGACCAAGCACGCTCAGCCAGCCGCGGCGGTAGAAAATCTGCAGCCCCAGAAATCACCACCAAGGCGGGGCGACGCCAAAAGTTCACTGCAATCGCGAGACTATCCCGTTCGGCACCGGATCTTGCTGGTTGCTGCAGAATACGCGCGCGCAGTGCTTGCCGTCCATCCCGTCAAGGACAATGCTGGCCAGCTAATCAGTTGCGACGGCAGCGAAAAATTTCCTCTCAGGCGGCAAAACCGGAATAGCCGAAATACCTGCACAGATCGCGGCATGGTCAGCATGTTTAAGGATAACAGGCTGCAGCAGCGAAAATTCGTTTTTCACTTATCGGGGTGCGACGGGGGGCATATCTGTCATTAGGAGCTCGCCAGAACGGGTTTTCGGGCT
>Ga0163217_1061278_pt1 | contig 11025 bp, 6 predicted proteins | sample SynspAceP_FD_185933 | JGI IMG/M metagenome (GOLD analysis project Ga0163217, IMG submission 185933) | Saline lake microbial communities from Ace Lake in Antarctica - Synechococcus sp. Ace-P (PacBio error correction) | ecosystem: Environmental > Aquatic > Non-marine Saline and Alkaline > Saline ...
CCTCGAGAAGATGACAAAGAAAAAGTACAATCAGAACTGGTCGTAAAAAAGTTTGTAAACAGCGTAACCAATAAACTAAAATTTACATCTGGTAATGGGAGCAAATTACCCAGGAAAACAAGAGTTTTCTAATAAATGAAACCGGATTTTGGAAATATCAGGCCCAAGGTTAAAAATTGGGTTGGGGGGCCCCTATACTGAATTTGTAAAAAAATCAAGCGAGAGGTTAAAACCTCCCTTACTAAAATGCTTTACTAACTAACTATCCGCTTAATTACACATAATTAAAATATTTTGCAAATAGAATTTTAATGAATTTTCAAAAACTTGAAAAGGCGAAAACCTTATCCGGTGGCGTTTGTAGCTGGGGAAGTCAAGCCCCTACACTTGCACTTGCTTTGGCGTACCAGTCACGGCCTCGGAGCCAATAGCTGGGTTTATATGGGCCAATAAATTTTGGGGTATATGCTGCCTCCTTTTGGTGGCATACATGCTCCCAAGCCAGCGGCCCCACAGGCCCGAATGACCGTTAGTTTCTGGCTGCGGGTGGTACGCTTGCAGTCAGTAAACTTGGGGATATAGAAATGTGCACTTTCCTATATTTTTACTTGCCTTTTTTCATGGCGGCAAATTTTTCAAAATATTATTTGGCATCTTAAGAGTAAGTAAGCTTCATCAAGTATTTTCCCTCCGCCGTAATCTCTGGCTCTTTAAAGTACTGGGGTTCTTATTATTATCTTGTTCTGCAATTATTTCCCTCTCTTGGCCTGAACGCGCAACCAAAAATCTAGCCATGCCTTGTTCTGCAAATTTTCCAGAAATCTTAACGGGGGCCAATATTGCGAGATTTGGTAAAGGGGCTAAATACAATCTGCGGTAATGCTTACCCTTTTCCCCAAAAATCACCAAAAAAGCGGTACCGAGTACTTTGGGTAAGCCTTAAAGTGGGGCTTACTAACGCTCGTTGCTTATTTTTGAAAATAATGTACCTCTGATAGGCGAACAATACCGTCCGGTGCCCGAAGCTTAAAGTAGCTAGGTTTTTTGAGAGCCAATCGGAGGCCTATGCCCTGATAAGTTGAAAAATGTGCATCCATAGTCTTGGCAGCATTGGGTTCCATAGATCATTGTTGACTTCGTTATGCTGCACCATTAACAAGGACCCGGCACAAGAAGTAATAGAGAATTAATTAGCGACACAGGGAATAAGGCAACGCGTATGGCCGCATGTTGGGCGGCATCCCTGGTGCAGGAGCACCAAAAGCACGCGTATCAAACATTAATTCGGGCGGAAGACCCGTGCTTTCAGGTGCCATCCCCCGTTTTTTTGTCTAACTAATTATATTGCTCGTTTGGCAGATCATGTGCTGACGATACCCAACACGTGCTGCAGTATTTTGATTCCCGTAGGCTAATATTATCAGATACATAAGCGTTGAGAGCACCTTCTAAAAAGGCCCTCGTGCAAGATACAGTGTTGCTACTGCTGGTATGCTCATTACTACTCTTGGTAAACCTGATTTAGCGGTGAGGTATCTGGTATAGTGTTGCATCATGTGCTTTTATGAAAAGATCGGAATCTGCAGAGGGAAACGGAAGAGAATAGGAACATCTTTGGAGATTTCAGCGAACCTGAAACCCCGTGGTCAAGATGAACAACGCTAAGATGACGAATATAAAAACAGTGTAAAATATATCCAAACATCTTTATGGAAGCCTTTTCTGGTTTTGCCTCCGAGTTTTTTCAATCTAGCGAGAGATAGCGTGAAATGTATAATATCAAAGCATTAGATATTAGAGGATGGATCTGGTTCCTTATATAGACACCAAGTCACAGGAGGAGTTATAAGAACGCATGTGGAAAATCGCACTTTTTGATATTTCTTTGAAAAAAGAAGAACACGCCTGTCATTCTCGTCATTGGAAGGGTATCAGCCTAAATAAATATGTTGAGGTACGGGGAGAGAGCTATAAAGTATATCCTGCGACAATAGGCAGATGAACCACCTTCAGATTGTCCAGATATTGAAAACAGCCTCTAAGTGTTAATCAAAACGTACTAAACTATTACAAGGAGAGAGAAGAGAGAAAGAGGAGAGTCATAGATATATAGAATTGTCAAACTTTGAATGATTAAGAGAGAGAGAGAGAGTGACCCGATATATCAGTATAATAGCGGTTATTAGTATCCCCCTTATAGGTTCTTTGTAGCTATAAACAGGGCCAGTTTTTGTATTGAGATATGTAGGTGGCGCACCGAAGGCAAGAAATGTTAGTTCTGAGCGCACGGACGGGAGGCGAACATCATGGTTGCTTGGAAAACATACGGAGCAAAATTAAAATAGTGCTTTTTGATTAATGTCCAAAAGGAACATAAAGGTTTTCTTCCCGTAGACATTGCCAACGGTATATTTAAAATGAAATCATAGATACATTCCTAATAGCCATTTGGGTAGCTTTTCATTTTTGCCTATGGAGTTTTTTTACATATTATATTCTAATAAAGATAATAAGTGTGGAGGACAAATGGGTCTTAAAATGGATCAGATCACCCAATATCGGACAATTTAAAAAATGTACTTGCAGAAGTAATAATATTATCCTATTTGTTATATTTTCTGGAGTCATAGTCGAAAAATGTGAAACATTTGAATGGGAAATTTTTGATAATGTCCAATCTCGGTTCTTCTATTAGCACTTGGATGAAATTTTTAAAATTAGATATGATGGGGGATCTAAAACTATTAAGCTAAGCCCAGCCCCATGTAATATCTGAGCGTAATACGGCAATCATAGCTAGAAAAATACTAGACTACGATTGATGCGGTTATCTATCTTGCTCTTAAGGCAAATATAAAATATAAAAACTTAAAAAAACTATGAAAAATTTTAATAACAACAATGATTGCCGAATTGCGTACGCTTCTTTTACTTGCAATCCTGTGAAAACGGTACAAGCAACAGTAGAAACCCAACTCATATCGGCTTAACATCAAAGGCAACCAACTGGTTCGTGATAGGATACCGAATGGATAAGGTTATGAAGCTGGATTCAGTATAAATTAGAGATCTGAAAATTAAAAAACTAGAACTCACTTGTAAAGGAAACTTCATCAAAGTTTGAATTCTATATGGAATGTGCTAAATAATAACTAATCGGGAAATTCGTTCCGTAATGGAGTTTTTTTTGCAAACCTGAAGCGATCTTAAATAGTGAGCAAAAATTGACTTGGTAAAGTTTTAGGTTCTAAGCCAATGGTCAATCGGGTTTAATTCCTTGAAGTTTCTTTTCGTTTGCGCTCGTCTAACGCGATCTAAGTAAAGATTGTAAGTAGTGATGGTACCGATTTGGCCGGTAAAGAAATTTTTATATAGTTAATATCCGGTCAATTTTTTTTGCAAGCGATTTTAAGGAGCTGCCAATATTTTCCATTCAAGGGCCTTCGTTCCCTAAATATTGTAATCCACATTTCTTTGAGCTGAATTTCATATATAAATATATATATTTTTACAAATAAACTAGTAAAGCTATTATATATATAAATTTAAACTATTATTTATTTAATATTTACTATTATATTTTGTTTATTACTATGTTTAAAACCAATATTCAAAACAAGAATTATGAAAAAACAGATTAGTAAGCATCTTGCAGGTTTTATGGCCTTTACGGTCGCCCTATTTGCCCCAGCAACCCGAGACAGAAAGGTAGAGATCGACAGAAGCCAAATCGGGTAGAAACAGTTTTGACGAAAGGAGGAAACAGGAACGCACTATTTCACACTAGTGAAGTATTGGAAATCTTGAGGGCGGGAAAACGAGATTTGTTAGAAAGTGATTTACGGCAAGGGATCCACTCCAATCAAATCGCGAGAGCGCGATGTACAATTTCCCCAAGGCCATAGTATTGTCCTGTTGTTGATAGCAGGGTTCCCTGTAGAAGATGTATTCGATAGGGCATAGGCGACATCTTGTGGCAAGGGTAGCAGGAAATTGTTATTAACGACGATATTCTTGGGAAGTATGGAATTCGCGACCCAAGGTGGCAGGGCAAAAATTGATCCTAATATTAGGTCATTGAAAACTGCGGGCCGTACATGCGGCAATTGGACGTGCAAAAGTTTGGGTCATATCACAAAAATGCTCAAAACATTCAACGGCGATCAAGAATATCTACTATCGCCAACAGGTCCAAGAAGTTCGCTGAACAGAATTGTTGGTCCAGAAGTAAGTGAAAAAACAACGTCCGAATCGCGTGCAAAAGATTATCAGGAAAGCCCCGTACTTAAAACAATGGCCCGAAAATGGGGAAATTGACATTAAAGGAGCTGTATAAGATATGGATTTACCGGGTAAGTCCCCAATTTTATCAAATAGCAAGAATATCAAAAACCTACCTTTTTTGGGGTAGGTTCAAATTCGAACCTGAACGGGGTAAAGACAACAGATAGAAATGGATATTGCTATTTGGAAAAGAAATACAAGGGTTTATGATTGCCTGAACAACATACAGGTAATATGTCAAGTTCGTTTCTGAGAGGTAAGGACTATGTGAATATCAACACGAGCGCTCCTAAATCTTTTAAGGAACTTTGACTCTGAAAAACATCGACTTAAAGGTAATCCAATCAGGCTTGATCGAGCTCTGGGCTCTCCTCTCTCGACACCATGTGAGATTAGGTTCTGAAGATCGTTCAACTACCCCCTTGGCCTTGTTCGATTAATACAAGGGTTGCCCTATGGGTTAATTCATTTACAAAATCCTAATTTTGAGGTTTAGCGGAAAATAACACGTTTTCTTTAGTGCCGATCATAATGATCAACGCTTACAAGTATTTATGATAAAATCAAAATTATGGGAAAGTAGCAGTTCAAAATATTGAAACGGCAGGAGTGATTATTTGGAATTTATTTTAATTGCTAATGAGTGACGGCCAAATTAGTAGATAAGACGGTAAAATAACAGTTTGTTAGAAAAGGCAAGAAGGCAAAATAATCAAAAAAGCGATAATTTTAACAAACCTCTCAGTTTGCTTTATACATTATCATTTAATAATTTGGGGCAGTTGACCAGGTCAGAATTAGCTGTTTTTGTTGGATCCTGTAAGTTACGGTCCTTCGGAATAGCAATGTTCGCTCAATGGTCAATCTATCCAAATATTACAAATCCAGTATGCATTAGTCTTCTTCAACTCACCCGAAAGTTGTATGAACAATCTACCATAATTGATAAGGAACATACCGAAAACCGAAGAAGTGGTAAGCCGATATTGGTGTTTTTTATTATTCCTCAAAACAAAGAAGAGAGCAAATAACCATACCTAGCAATGTATTTATTCAAAAAATGAATAAAACAGAAAACAAATGACAAATACTTTTATAGCCACTCTCATCATATTTTGATTTTTGAAAGTTATTCCAATAACTATTTGCCCAAGGAAAAGTTTGAAATGGAAAGTGTTTAAAAAACAAATGACGTCCATCCAAATGCTTTAAATTTTATCGATTCTTTAAGTTTGAGAATAAAGTAAAATGGTATTTGGACGAAGGGATAGACACAGAAATAAAGTTATCCGAAGCTAAATTTTAAAAAAGCCGAAAAAATACACAGTGTTTTTGAATTTGATATACTCGGAAATATTTGAAGAAGTGAAATTGAAGTAAATAATCCCCGGGGCATAAGCCCAAGGGCATTATTGTATTTTGCAAACAAACAAATGTTAGAGTACCAACGAAACTCGTTTGTGGCCCTAATGTATATTGGCTGCTTGAGCTCACGCTCAAGAATTAACTGCTTTTTTTCGAACGATGCAAGCCTCGGGGTTATTTCCCCTCTCCGAATAAATTGGGATGTTTTTGCAGAACACCAATTAAAGATTCTATATAAGAACCATCCTCAATGACTTCAAAAAATATAAAATTGTTGCTCAAACCCACATACAAAATATACAGGAAATCAATGCCGCTGTTTATAAAATTATTATCTGGAGAAACCTACTGAAGACTTGACAAAGTTAAATATGAAATAATAGCAAAGTGGCCGGTTCTGAAAAAAGTACAGGTTTAATTTGAAAATACCCTCTTTTAACCAATAAAGGACAATTCATTTTAGCATCCCAAATACTGTTAAACCGAGCTCCATCATCTTGAATATAAAATTCCCAATCTTGCATTATTTATTGTGTTCATGGCTAGTTTATTAAATTGTGCATCGCCCAAAGTAGGTATCAGGATCGATTGTTGCCGATCAATAAATCTAAATTATAATCTTGAACATGATTGGTCGCATCAATTCAAAGATAGAGTCCCCTCGCAACTAATGCGAACAGGAGAGTTCAGTGGGGCAATTGCTGAAAAGCGAGTATACATATGTCTTAAGCAACCCTTTCATGATTCCCGCTGCCAAAAAGTTGGTCTTAAAATTTCCCGTGTGGCTGGCGGTATCTTATCAAAGGGTTCGAGAAGAAAAGTTATTTCATAGATTTTATTCAGCAATATACCGTGTTTGCAAGAACAGACTTGCTGTCTTTAGGTTTAGCACATCGCTTCGCAAATGACGCAAACGTTTCACTGGGATGAAAAGCCCGAATTTGATTTAAGAATACGAATTAGCTTCAGAAATCCCTCTAAACTGGCGAAATCTGTTTGATCCAAGGGAATTCTATTTTAAGTTCATAATGAATATACATCAATAGCTGGCAAGATTTCTGACTATGACCTTGAAATACGTCTTTGTTTCCTTATTGGGTTTATAAAAAAATAAAAACAAAATTGAGAATGGGATTGGACAATATAGGGCAAACCTTTTTTGAACAATAAGTACACGCATAAAGAGTTTTGGGTGAATTTGAAATTGGTTTATCGAATTATAAGAAACTGATAAGAATTATTTTATGATATAATTTCTTCCTTATTGCTTTAGTTGGCTTTTCCCGCCTTGATTTTCGGAGCAAAATTGGCTGTCGACGGAGCTTCCTCCCTCGCGAGACAAAAACAAATTTCAGATTTTGGCAATAGCTTTAACAATTGTAGCTTTCGAACATCCGCGCCGGAATTAATAGTGAATTCCCTGTAGCCTCATATAAATGGGCCATTCTGATATTGTTTTAGGAATATTTATTGGGAAGCAAACAACTTTAAACTGTTTTAATTATTTTTAGGAATAGCAGGTTTGTCTACCCAATACAATACAATCCTCAACCGCTTGGAGGGAAAAATTTCCTATTTCATTACTAATAACGCTATTGTTTTCTAATGATGGCAAACGATTTCCTTTTCTACCTCGACTTCATAATATCCAGACTAGATGGCATTATTCTATTTACTTGTTTCTTCTTTTTATATTATCGTACTCAAGAAAAATGAAATTAAGAAGAAAGTGAAGGATAGATCTCATCAAAAAAACGAATTATAAGATCTGGGGGTTGATAATTTTGGGCTATAGGCTTTTAATCAGGATGGAAAACTTGTTTGTAGACAATGGAGTAGCCATAGCGACAGGTTAGGAGTGGGCCAAAAGATTATAGGCTTAACAAAATAATTGCCACAGGAACTCATTACCAAGAAGTTGGTAACATCTGTAATTACAGCTAATTAAAAGGAAGCGATATAGCAATTGGAAACGTAATTGGGTTCTAATATTTTCAAATATCGTTTCAATCTATCGATGGTGTATTATCCAACGTTTAGTTCGGCCTATGTCAATTCAATATCAAACTTTAATACCGACATTATTCAATATTAATCTCAGTGCTACAGATGTGTTCTGATAAAACGCAATGCTAAATGGAAAAAAAAGAAAGATCGATCGAGTGGGAAGCGTTTAACTATTATTAAGTTTTTTAATTTACTTATACTGGTTTTTTGGTATGGAAAAGAGTTGTAAGAACCCACAACTTCATTGAAATTTAAATAACCAAATTTTTAAATTGTCCAGAAAAATAAATTTGGTTATCTGCAAACGACAGCCTAAATCGCACGATTGGGTATTTGTATATTGATTGAAATCAAAAGTAGTTAAAATGGAATATTGAAATATCCGTTTTTATCCTCATAACCCCTGTAAATGTTGGCTATTAACCGTGAACGAAATTCGTCTACAGAGGCTTAATAGGACATATTTTGGGGAAGGAAATATTCGATAGGCTGGTCCATAGCAAGCATTACGGGCAAAGTTGACATTAATAAGATATACAAAAAATATTTTTTTTGGTATATTAATCTCCGGCTCATCCTCATGAACGCCACAAAAAGAAGGGCCTTTTGCAAAAATATCCCATCATGAAAAGTACAACTTCTCCTATTTGGCAATTGTCCTTCGATTCCGTAGGGTCAGATTTTTTTCACTATATACGTAACGCGAAAACTAAATTTTTAAACAATGTAAGCTCAGATATTTTTTTAAATAACTTAATGTCTTGTTCATGGTTTTAAAAGACCAACCGTTAAGTTGTAACCTTGGTTTTAAATTCATTGAAATCGGTATAAAATTTATCAAAATTAAAATCCCTGAAAAAGTTGATGGTTACTCCACAATAAAAAGGTTCACAATCTTAAATGGTATCACTTCAGAATAACCCTTGAGTTTGACCTCATATTGACTTAAGGTTTTTCTTTAAATTTTGACCACCCACCGCAGAACTATAAAGAGTAATCCGTTGGAAGGTTTCCGCGCAGATCCAAGCCCTTCGAATCAAAAGTATATGAACGAACTTTTTTGAATTGTAGGAGTATCTTTTTCGACTATATAATGATCAATGATTACCTATCCCTATATACCAAATATACGTGCCCAAGGTTTTTAAACGAGGAAATACAGGCCGTTCTGTCAATAAAATATGAAAACCGGTTTTTATCAAACCCAAAAAATCCGGGCTACCCAAGATTACCAACCCATAGAAACCTGGTCCACTTCCAAAGGCTCTTCCTTTAATGGTTTACAACAGAAAGATTGCCGTTTTACAAAACCAAAAAAGAAAAAAAATCCCCAAAAAAAAGGTTTTTAAGGCCTACTCTATAGAAAAGCACCGCAAATCGATGTCTCGCTGAACTTGCAAGGGATTTCATAAGGTTTTTTATAGGCAAGTAGAATGGGAACCTTAAAAGATGGCTTGTCCGAGCGCTCGATCTAAACAGAACTTCGAAAATTGTTCCAAGGGAATCCAAAGGAATTATGATGCCATAAAATCAGCTGTCCGTATAAGCACTTATCAGTAATGGACACAAGTCGAAGGACAAGGTATAACAAACTGAAAAAACATCAAAAGATGATGTACGGAAAGGGCTGATTTTCAGCCTTTTAAGAAGAATGGTGCTGGCGAGTTCAAATTAAGTTTGTTTCACGCAAAAAGTGGTGAAGAAAACCACCATCACCCGACATAGCCAGTTAGAGCAAAGTTTTCTTTAGGTTGGAAAAAGGGAAGATTTTAATTACCTAGTGCTGATTGGACCAAGAAGAGAAGGTTCGATTTTAAAGTGCCAAGAAATCGCAAGGGAGCTTTCCCAAAATCAGGAACGATTTTCGAAGGAGGATATTGGGGAGAATTATGAACGGGTTTATGAAAAGAGCTAGGGTCGATTTTGAAATCATAATTTAAAAGTACATTAAAATAAAATACTTCTGATTTAGTGAAAATTTAAAAAAAAAGGTATAAAAATTACAATATAAGATAGAACTAAAATCGAGATTTCCCAACCGATCTAGGAAAGAAAATAGATCAAGGAAAACCTAAATGTAAATGATAATTTCTAATGAGATTAACAACCTGCAAATTGAATAAACTAATGACCTTTAGAATGAAACGAATTTTGTTTCAGGTTAAGTATTTAACAAAATCTCATCAGGGTTATTTAAGTATATTACCTGAAATAAGAGTTTCCAACAGATTTTTCCGATGTTTACCCACTCCCAGAAACACCGCAAGAGTAACTGTGGTATATTTATTAAATTGGACGATATTAATATTTCTATTTGAGATGCCACTTAAACATGGTAACATGGTCATCAGTAAATGGGGTTTGGGTAGATTTCTAAAAAACATCCTAATGTTTTCTAAAGGGTAACAATTCCGAACCAAGATAAATGGTTCGCCATCCATCATTCTTTGGCGAATATAGTTTGCTAAAGCAGACCTATTTCGTGACTTCAACTTCCTCAAAATAGAAATACAATAGTCGAGACGCTTTCATCTTTGGAAGGAAGGTATCAATAGCTACTAAACCATTTTTTGTTTTATAAGGTTGGAGATAAAAATAGCTCTTGGAGCCGGCAATGCTTTGTTTTTGTTCTCCATAAAAACTCCAATATGATTTCAAATGGATTATAAACACGTCCGTAATATCGTTTTAACAAGCCATGCTTGGAAAATATTTTTGCTCATTAATTTCAATTAAAGTACATTCGTCCATTTCTAACAGTAGCAATAAAATCAAGGCATTTTAGGTCATCGTGTGGCGTGGGTCTCCAAAAGAATTTTTGGAAAACAACTTCATGTTATTTGGGCAATGCCGACATACCGTCGATTTTAGAAATGCGGATAATCCCATTTTCCTTGTCAGAATATTAATATTTTAACACAATTTTCGAGTTGCCTCCCTCCGTATAGAATCGGATGTTCGTTGCTGTCCTTTTCGCTTCAATAAAATTATAACGTGATTCCCATTTTCTCAAAGTAATGAGCCTTGATAACTGTTATAGTATACAATATCAGCCATAAAGTTGGTCAATGAGTAAAAAAGTTAAATGAAAGATTAATTAAGAATCACAAATCGATTCAAAAGAATGAGAATACAAATATGTTATTTATTATCCCTCTTTGTACAAAAAAAAAAAAAAAAAAAAAAAAAAAAAATAAAAAAAAAAAAAAAAAAAAAAAAAAAAAAAAAAAAAAAAAAAAAAAAAAAAAAAAAAAATAAAAAAAAAGAAAAATAAATAATCATTAAAAAGTGGACATATTAAAATATATATATATCATTTGTCCTAACATTATTAATAATAGTTTAGACAAATAATTTTAAAAACTTACC
>Ga0163217_1057743_pt1 | contig 11024 bp, 12 predicted proteins | sample SynspAceP_FD_185933 | JGI IMG/M metagenome (GOLD analysis project Ga0163217, IMG submission 185933) | Saline lake microbial communities from Ace Lake in Antarctica - Synechococcus sp. Ace-P (PacBio error correction) | ecosystem: Environmental > Aquatic > Non-marine Saline and Alkaline > Saline ...
ACACAACCGGTCGCCGGTGGATCGCAGTGTTGCCTCTCTCACGAAGTCAGCGGGTCCGGTCTTCTTGCCGGCATGCCGCCAACTGCAGCTGTCGACTTTGGGCAACACCAGTAACTTCGAAAGCGCCAGGTCATGCAACTGTGAGTGGAAGCTGGGTGAAATCGCCGCTGACTCCGGGCACGCCCTATAATCTCGACGGCTCTTTTGGAGTGAATGAAACCGACCACGGTGTGACCGGCAAACTTTGCCGTCCCAGAAATTTCGGGATTGCTCGCTATTAAACTCCTGCGATTGAAAGACGCGTTGGCATCGGTCGGGTGGCCTGGCTTCGTAAATCCCCTAAAGCTGGGTCAAAGCTGAGGGGCAATACGGTCTTGCGTGGGACGAAATAAGAAGTCTGGGGCAATCTTACATTATAGCTTCGTAAAAGTAATTTTACCACTTTTTCGCCAAAAAAAATCAGGCAAGACGGTAGAAAGGGCCATCAACGATAGCAATATAAAGATCGTGCGGGGTTTGAAAAAGCTGCTTCTTGTTGCTAACCCCGAAGCAAGCAAATAATTTCTGGATCTTTCTCTCACCAGAAGTGTCGATGGAACAAGGATGGAAATCCAGTACTTCTCACTTGCGTTTTGTTTTTACCGGTCAGCAGCTCCATGGGCGTTTGTTTTCTTGTCTTACGTGCCGTCACAATAAACGCGATGGTTGGTGATAGTGCAATAATTCAGACTTGACACAAGAGCTCCTTGCGTGACGTGATTCTTGTGTTTTAAAATACGGGGCCGGATAATTGGAATTGGGATACACTACGAACGCAGCCGCCGAATCTTCTGGACAATGGTGTCTGAGCTTTGGCATAGGCACGGCTTTCCTGATCCTTGACATCCCAAGGTTTCACGGACTGTAGCCTCGCTTCGGCGAATCTCCATGGGCAAAATTGTTCTGGCTCTTGGGCCTTTCGTTTTCCGCTCGGCAAATGTCTTTGACCTTTTCTGATAGAACCTGCCAACCAGTTGCCAAGTCGATGAAACAGTAAGCCTTCAGGGCTTTTCATCGGCGAGTCGGGCATGACGCTGTTGCCAAACGCGCTTGACGAAGCGGCTCCGCAGCAGACATGCCAATGTAATGGAACAAATGTCCGGGTTGCAGAGGCGCTGCCTGATTTTTTTGCACCGCTGCGGGAGGCCGGTTGTGGTTTAGTTCCTCCAGAGCTGCAAGGCCGGCCGTGAGGCCTGCTTCGGCCTGTTGATCGATCACGCAGGTTGCCGTTGCGTTCGAACACATTGAGCTCGGCCGAGAACGCAACGGATAGAGGTAGCTGAAAATCATCGTACAGCGTGACGGGGCCTTTGTTGGCGGCGGCGACGGGAATTTTCTCCTCAAGCGTAGCCCTGCGCTGTTCGCGCACGTGAACGCTCTTTTGCTGAAGTGAGTTCTTTCGCGACGCATGCTCCATCCCCGATCGCCTTGTAGGCGCCTGTTTCGCGAGGCTCTATGTGCCCAGTTCCGAGCCGGCGGTGGGCCAACCGCATGGTAGGTATCGCTCTGGCGCAACGACATCACTCAGGCTCGGCATGGCCCGCGCGGATTCTGACCCGTCATCGGAACCCAAATAGAAGCCGCTTCCAGCCCGTTGGTCATGGAGGCACTCAAATGTCGTTTCCAATTTATCTGCTTTCGACCTCTCGCCAACTCGTGCGGAGAATCGCGCTACCTAACGGGATCCACGGACGACCAGGATCGGTATGGTTTTTGGAAAAGATCTCAATCGCCTGGCAAACACCAGATGCGGATGACGCCGTTTTCCGTGGAGAGCGTGTCGGAAGCAGCCGCCGATACGTGAGAGAGTTGGCTGATGGAGCCAGTAGATAGACGATCAAATGCGAATCGGCGCATGACGTTGAGATGTGCGCGATACTGTTCTGCATGCCTTCCCATGCGCAGTGAACAGCCATCAATCGGCGGAATGGCTTGTCGCGTGACGATGAAGAGGGACCACACCGCCGCCTCCCGGGAAAAGAAACTGCCCGGCTTCTTTAGCTGTCGCGGCCAAAGTGAATAGACAAAAGGCCTGGATTACGTCATGTTTCTATTTTGCCACTTGGTTTATCGTTCCCAAATACCGTTCGATCATGGCAATGAAGCGCTTCTGCGCCTATCGCCAAGCGTACGCTGTTGGGTAAGATCGGCGGTACGGGTGAAGCGTCTTCATTTGAAATTGGTCTTCGAGCGAGAGCTGACGATCTTCTGATTTTTGCAATACCCATGACTACAAACCTCAATGCACAGTGAGCTGGGAGAAATTTCCCATCCGTCTTATACAAGAAGATGCGTCAACTTGGTCGTAAGGTCATGTCTTCGCCATAGCCAGATAATCAGGTCTAATGAAGGTTGCCCATCCTACTTCCAAGGTGTAAAAGTGAGAGAGAATGGATGCCGAAGTCTGACCCCAAGATACGTTAATGCCAGTGGCTGAACGATCTCTGAAAGCAATAACCGCTAATTGGGCGGATCGCGCATCAAAATCCCCGCTCCTGATCTATTAAGAAGAATAAAGCGCGGGGATGCCAGCCTGGCAAACTATGGAAAGAACCCTGTTTGTCCAGGTTTTCTGCTTTCTGAATACCTCCGCACGAATCCAGGCTCTTTATGCGGGTCGCATTAACACTGTAGTATCGATACAAAATTCGCGATCCCGAGCCCTCTGGGCATGCTGGCCTCAGGTCAAAAAACCCGCAACTTTTGGTGCTTTTAGCCATATAGAAAAACAGGGCCTAAGCGTCAGTTTTGCTGTTTACCGACTGAACTCTACTGCTTTTATTGCTGCAATGGCTCGATGTAGCGCGCAGAAAGGTAGTGAATAAGACCTGATTATGCCCTGATCGCGAAGACTCTGCTTTAGGTTTGTCGATTTCCTTTGACTTGACATTAAGCAGCGTAAGCGAAACGCGAACGTCCGTCTTCAAGCCGTGTTCGGCACCCATCGACCACAGGCCGCAGATCCTTCTCTGGATCAGACTTCATACTTCGATTACCAAGCTTCAGTCGGAGCAGGTTTGCAGATGGTGAGCAAATTAAAATATGTCCTTCTGCGAAGAGTCCGGTACGGCTGCCGCGAGTTGGAAGGACCGCAAAACGAACAGCTGTCCCACCATAAATTAAATCGATACAGAGACTTCGCGCCTTGGCGTTCCTTTCGTAAGAGTTCAAAACTGATTCTAGTTGCAGATCCCTCCAAAGAGCGGCGTGCTTCGATTCGACCTCGCTCGCATCGTCTGAAGCATCGAGACGACCACGTTTGTTACACGTCGCCAGGTCTCAAAGACCTGCCTCCACGACTTCATCGGGGCCTACAGCCCCATTTTGCCCACACCGTGTCCCCACGTGAGAATCTTGATGCCGGTATTATCGGTGTAGTTTTTGCCTATCGGTCCGCAGCATGCCAATCCGGCTTGAAGCGACCACGCGAAGGCTATCCGTGGGGATTGCGTTCATCTTTTGGCGTTAGTAGATTTGTCTCCAAGAACTCCAACAATGCTCTCTCGCCTGTTTCATCTCAGCACCTCGGTGCCGAACGACAAATCAAGTCGTTAGCCGCCACTCCCAACTTCCGTGTCCCAGTCACTGGAAGCAGCTGCTCCCACCGGGCCCATGTCTCCCACTGCTCCTGGGCCAGCCGCACCCGCACCGTACTCAGCTCGCCACAACGCTGCTGGCACCCCAACGACGCAAGCGGAGGAACGCAAACCGGAGCGCTCGGGCTGGCCGCCGGGCTGCTGGTGCGAATTGCTCTCGAGCAACTCAGGGTCCCGGGAAAACCGGCGCTGCTGGAGCAGCTTCGCCCGCCAGTGGCGTCCGGCCCCGGTTGGGGGTGATCGTCGTGAATCTGGCCACCGACAACGACGCATTTCGTCTGCGGGCCGCCGGCGCAACGGGCCGGCAGCACCAGCGCAGCTGCTCGCCAGATCAAAGGCGTGGGCAGACCAGATTGCCGACGTTTCTCTGATCAGCAGCGCTCCATGCCCCTGGGCTCGAGTTGTATCAACCAGCCGCCACATCGCCGCTCCAGATGACAGAGATCAACCGGTCCGGATCTGCACGGCCCGGCGCGGCGGCCCGCAGACGAAGGCGTCGTTGTCGGTGCCAGATTTACCCACGATCACCCCACCGGGCCGGACGCCACTGGCGGCGAGCTGCTCAGCAAGCGCGGTTTTCCCGGACCCTGTGGCTGCGAGCACCATTCAGCCCAGCACGCCGGCGGCAGCGAAGCGCTCGCGGTTGCGTTCCGCGCTGCGTCGTTGGTGGGCCAGCATTGTGGCGGAGCTGGACGGTGCGGTGGCTGGCGAGACAGTGGGAAGCACATGGGCCGGTGGGAGCAGTGCTTCATGTGGACAGGATGGGAGTGCGGCTAACGACTGATTGTCGTTCGGCAAACGAGGTGCTGAGCTGATAACAGGCGAGAGAGATTGTGGAGTTCTTGGACAACTCGACTACGCCAAGATGAACGCATCCCCCGGATAGCCTTCGCCGTGGTCCTTCAAGGCCGGATGGCATGCTGCGACCGGATAGGGGCAAAAACTACACCGAAAACCTCAAGATTCTCACCTGGCGCACGGTTGGTGGGCAAAACATGGGGGCTAGGCCCCGATGAAGTCGTGGAGGCAGGTCTTTGAATCCTGGCCGACGTGTACAAACGTGGTCGTCTGAATCTTTCGCGATGCGAGCGAGGTCGAATCGAGCAACGCCGCTCTGGAAGGATTCTGCAACTAGAATCCCAGTTGAACTCTAGAAAGGAACGCCACCCAGGCGCGAAGTCTCTGTATCGATCAAAATGGGGACAGCTGTCCGTTTGCGCCTCAACTTCGGGCAGCAGTAGGACTCTCGCAGAAGGATATATTTATGCTCACCATCTGAAACTCTCGCTGAGCTTGGTATCGAGTATGAGTGATCCAGAGAAGGATCTGCGGCTGTTGATGTGGTGCCGAACACGACTTTGAAGACGACGTTCGCTCGCTTTACGCTGCTTAATGTCAAGTTCAAAGGATCGACAACCTAAAGCAGAAGTTACTTCGCGATCAGGCATGAATCAGGTCTTAATACTACTTCTGCGGCGCTACATCGAGCCATTGCAAGCAATAAAGCAGTATTCAGTCCGGGAAAACAGCAAACTGGACGCTTCCGGCCCTGTTTTATATGGTATAAGCACCAGCTTGCGGGTTTTTTTGACTGAGGCCAGGCATGGCCAGAGGCTCGGATCGCGGATTTGTATCGATACTAACAGTGTTTATGCGGACCCGCATAAGATGCCTGGATCGTGGCGGAGGTATTCAAGAAAACCTGACAAGACAGGTTCTTGCATGTTGCCAGCTGGCATCCCGGCTTTATTTCTTCTAATGTAGGATCCAGGAGGGGATTTTTATGCGGATCCGCCCAAATTAGCGTTATGTGCTTTCAGAGATGGTAGCCACTAGCATTACGTATCTTTGGGTCAGCCTTCGCATCTTCATCTCTCATTTAAACACTTGGAGTAGGAGGGCACCATTCATTAGACTGATTATCGGCGATGGGCGAATAAGACATGACCTAGACAAGTGGGACGCATCTTCTTGTATAAGCGATTGGAAATTTCTCCCAGATCACTGGATTGAGGTTTGTAGTCATGGTATTGCAAAAATAGAAGATCCGTCAGCTCTCGCTCGAAGACCAATTCAAAGAAGGACGCTTCACCCGTCGCGCGATCTTACCACCGTACCGCTTGGCGATACGGCGCAAGTAAGCGCTTCATGCATGATGAACGGTATTGGGGACGATAACCAAGCTGGCAATGAACATGACGTAATCCAGGCCTTTTGTCCTATTTCACTTGCCGCGACGCTAAAAGAAGCCGGGGCAGTTTCTTTCGGGAGGCGCGGGTGGTCTCTTTCATCGTCACGCGAACAAGCCTCGCGATGATGCTGCACTGGGCATGGAGGCCATGCAGCAGTATCGGCGCATCTCAACGTCATGCGCCGATTCCGCATTTGAATCGTCTTCTAACTGCTCCATCAGCCAAACTCCTCTTCAGTATCGGCGGCTGCTTGCCGACGACGCTCTCCACGGAAAACGGCGTCATCCGCTTCTGGTGTTCTGCACAGCGATGAGATCTTTTCCAAACCAATACCGATCCCTGTGTCCGTGGATCCCGTTAAGTAGCCGCGATCTCCGCTCGAGTTGAGCGAGAGTCGGAAAGCAGAAGATTGAACGACATTTGAGTGCCTCCATGACACACGGGCTGAAAGCGGTCTTATTGTTTCCGATAGGTCAGGACTCACGGCGCCATGCCCGAGGCCCTGGTTGATGTCGTGCCCCGAGGATACCTACCATCGGTTGCCCACCGGCTCGGGAATGGGCACATAGCTGAAACAGGCGCCTACAAGGCGATCGGTGGAGCATGCGTGCGAAGAAATCTCACTTCAGCAAAAAAAGCGTTCACGTGCGCGGAACAGGGGCCAGGCTCGCTTGGGAAGAAATCCGTCGCCGCCGCCAACAAGGCCGTCACGCTGTACGATGATTTCAGCTACCTCTATCGTTGCGTTTTCTTCGGCGAGCTCAATGTGTTCGACGTCAACGGCAACCTGCCGTGAGAACAACCAGGCCGAAGCAGGCCTCACGGGCCGCTGCGTCTTGGAGAACTAAACCACAACCGCCTACGCAGCGGTGCAAAAAATCGGCGCGCCTTGCCGGACTTGTTCCATTACTTGGATGTTGCTTGCGGAGGTCGTCAACGCGTGCAAAAGCCGCTGCCGACGACGATGAAAGCCCTGAATGCGTACTGTATCGCTTGGCATATGGGGCAAGGTTTTCAGATGTCAAGAAGTCCCGAGCGAAAAACGAAGGCCAAGAGCAAGAACAATTTGCCTCGGAGATCGCCGAGGGCCTAAATCCGGAGAACTTGGGAGATGTTCAGGAAGCCGTCTACTGCCAAGCTCGACACCATTGTCAGAGTTCGGCGCTGGTCGAGTGTTAATAATTTCATTATCCGGCCGTATTTAAACACGCACCAAGAATCACGTCACGAAAGATGCTGCTCAATCTGATTATGCACTATCATCAAGCGCCCGGCCGCGCCCGCCGCCCCGCGCCCGCCCCCCGCCACGCATCGCGTTTTTGTGACGGCGTAAGAAAGAACAAACGCCCATGAGCTGTGACCGGAAAAACGCAAGGGAAAGTACTGGATTTTCATCCTGTTCGACATTCTGGTGAGAAAGATCCAGAATTTGACTTTTCTGCTTCGTAGAACAAGAACAGCTTTTTCAAAACCGACGATCTTTTGCTATCGTTGATGCTTCTAGTCCTATTGCCTTATTTTTTTGGCCGAAAAAGTGTAACTACTTTCGATAGCTAATGAAGGTGCCCAGACTTCCTTGATTTCGTCCCACGCGAAACCGTATGTGCCCCTCAGCTTTACCACTTAGGGGGATTTTACGAAGCCGAGCCACCCACGATGTCCAAGCGCTTTTCAATCGCAGAGTTAAAGGAGCGAGCAACCGCGAAATTCCGGAGCAAGTTTTGGTAGACCGGGTCGGGTTCATTCAACTCGCAAAGAGCCTGTGAGATTTCTGCCGATCACGGCCTATTTCACCAGCTTCCACACCTTCACCTGCGCTCGAGTAGGTTGTCCAAAGTGCGGCGGCACCGGCAAGAAGACGACCGCTGACTTCGTTGAAAGAGGCAGGGGCGAGTCCACGGCCGACCGGTACGCTTACGACAAGACCCATTACGTCAACTCAAAGACGCTGTCACCGTCACCTGCCAAGAAACACGCGACTTTCACACTCGCTCCTGCAAGCACATAGTGGCGCAAGCAGGGATGTCGGAGTGCGCCCGGTCTCGAACGGTGAGATAGTCGGATGAGCAAGCGGGAATTTATCCGCAAGGCGATCCGTCATCCACGCGACCGGTACTCCCGAGATAAGGTGAGTACACGGGATTCAGACCCGGGACGACACCTGCAGTAATGCACGGGATTTCCAAAGTACCTCCATCATCTGAGAAAGCCAACCCGCAAGGGTGTCCGAAGATGCAAGGTGCGGGCAAGCCGAAAAACGAACGCGAGCAGTCGTTGCAGAGCTCGTGTTATTCACCCGACCGATACGATTACAGCCTTGTGAAGTACCGCGGCAACAAGCCGCCCGTCGAAATTTTCTGTCCGACCAAAGGCGCTTTGAGCAAGAGGCCAAAATTCCCACCTATCACGACGAACGCTGCCCGACTGTGCGGGCGTCGCTCCGCACCACCGAAGACTTCATCACCGAGGCACGCGAGGGTCTGGGGCGACAAGTACTACTACGGAAGGTTGAACGTACGTGTCAACATGAGAAAGGTATCATCAACCTGCCGCGATCACGGGATTTTCATGCAACGACGCGCACTCACATCTGATAGGTTTACGAGGGCTGCTCAAAATGCCACGGACGGGGAAACTGATTGGCCACCTTCATTGAGAGCACCGAGAAGCACGACGGCAATTTTGTGACTTATTCGAGGTTGCTTTGATTCTATCCGACTCAAGAGATCACAATCATCTGCCCTATTCATCGGTCGTTCCGCCAGAAGGCCAAGAACAATCTGCGGTCCGGTGGCCCCGATTGCGGCGGTTCCCGCGCTACGACGAGATCATCGAGAAAGCAACGGGTGTCCGGCCGATCTTTACGATACAGCCGGCCTGAGTAATCTCCGTGGCCAATGACAATGTCGAAAGTCCTTGCCCGTATCCACGGTCCGTTTCACACGAGCCTCCCATCAATCTCGAAGGAAGGTGGATGTCCGATCTGCCCCGCCAGTCTCGCGCGAGTCCGGGTGAGCAAGGTGCTGACAGCGCTTAAGGCCGTTGGGAGTTGAGCAACAGAAGCGATTCCCGATTGCCGAACGTTAACGGCTGCCCTTTGACTTCTTGTGGAGACCGTGGCGTCCATCGAAAATTCCGGGACAACACTTTGCGTTGAATTTGGGAAGGGGGAGTCGATCCTGCCAGTCAGCAAACGCGACAAGATCCAAGGAGCGTTACTGCGAGAGAAGGGAATCCCGATGCTCATCGTGAGGTTTGACGAGATGACGACGTTGAAGCAATCGTCAAAGATTTGTTCGCCTAAACTTCGTGCTTAGTGCCATCCGCGGGGAGCGGCGATTGCTGGAGCCTCTCGCCGACTCCTGCCGCTCGACGATTTCACCTCGGGTGGCTTAGACTAGGACACCTGCCATCGCAACGATACGCGGCGGCTGCCGGTCTGTCCGAGCGGCCGTTGATGTTCTTATGAACGTCGTATCAATAATGCACATTAACAATTGGCTAAACGCCGTACCCAATACCGGCACCGAGCACAAGAACAATATAGTATGGGGTAGCGCGGTATTGGGCGGTTGGCCATGCGTTAAGAGACTCTGGAAAACGAGCCACTGAGTGTCTGGGGTTTCTGGACAGGGTTTCATCGTTTTAACCTTGAGCGGGGCACCGGCCCTAAAGGGGCTCCTACCGATGAGCAAACGCGTAGCCACAGCCCGAATTCAATCCAAGGTCCGCATGGAAGCGATCAGTGCCGCAGGACGCTACAGGAGATCGCTGCAGACACGCGGTGCACCCGATACAGGGAGCCAGGAAGAAGCAGCTCCTGGAGGAGCCAGTGAGTTTTTCGCCAAGGGCAAAATAGGCCTCAAGCAAAGACGAGAGCCAGGCCAAGGAATGCGAACTGTTCCGCAGCTTGGCAGCTCCAGATGGAACTGGAGTGCTTAAAAATAGTCACAGCGCTCTGAGCCCGTGAATTGCGAAGCTGGTCGTCACGACCAACGAGAAATCACGATCACCGTCATGCGAAAGCTCCTGGGGCTGCCCAGATCCACGCTGTAACTACAGCCCTATCCCTGTGGCCTGAAATCACCTGGGATCATGGCCAGGATCGATGCGCTTGTATTTGGAGATCCAACCTCTGGAGCCGTCGGATGGTTTCAGTATTTGCCCGAGAAGGGAATCCCGATCAGCCGTGACGTTGTCGCAACCTCATGCGCCGCAGGTTTACGGGCCATCTACCAAGAAGCACGCACACGGTGCAGGTGACCCATCGAGCGCTTTCCTGCCTGTGGACCTAAGGAGTTTACGAAGTTGGATTCGGTTTGGGGCAACAGATATTACCTATATCTCATTGCGGAGGCTCCCTACCTGTGCCGTTGTGGATCTGTTCTCCGATGTACTTCAGCTGGAAACTTCCAACAGCCTTGACATGGAATTCTGCCTGGAGGCCTTGACAATGCTCTTACCGTGGTCGAAGCACAGATCTTTCCACTCCGATCAGGGGTGTCAGTTCACTCCGGTGACTTGTGGCAGGCTCAAAGACAGAGGAGATCAAGATCAGCTGGTCTGGTAGAGGGCGCTGCTACGACAACTCCTGGGAGAGACTAATGGGGAAAAGGAACAGTCAAAATATGAGAGATGTAACCTGCGCGCTACAGCATGGCTGGGAAGCTGAATCAGCTTGTCCCGATTCTATGGAGGTTACTGCATGTTAGACCCGATAGCTTTCAATTGGGTGGCTAAAACTCCAATGAGGTCTACCAATCAATTGAACCTGACCTCCCGCCGAGGTTAACGATGACAGGGGCCAGATTCTGTCCAATAAAAGCATCCCACTCACACTTGCGTAGTCTCTTCTCGCCATCACTTGGTTGTGCCTGCGGCTCCACGCTGCAATCCCAGCTCGCAGAGCCTACGCTTCATGGCGGTTTGGCGCATGCCCGCAGAAGTCAATGAACACTCCCAACCCCGAGAGACCTCGCAGACCGCTGGGGCTTTCTGGCGTCGAAAGTCTTGCTGGAGCGCGATCGAGATCGGCCGTGTTTCAGTGAGTCTGGGCCGCGTTCCGGAGCCCGTCGCTGCCTCAGTGGCCGGTCTAGGCTGCCCCGTGCGCCCCGATTCTCGACACGGCTGGTGGACTGGGTTTCCTGACCCGCAGCGACGACGCTACGCGAACACCCCCGAGACGGATCTTACCTGG
>Ga0163217_1075290_pt1 | contig 11024 bp, 6 predicted proteins | sample SynspAceP_FD_185933 | JGI IMG/M metagenome (GOLD analysis project Ga0163217, IMG submission 185933) | Saline lake microbial communities from Ace Lake in Antarctica - Synechococcus sp. Ace-P (PacBio error correction) | ecosystem: Environmental > Aquatic > Non-marine Saline and Alkaline > Saline ...
AAAAAAAAAAACACCAAACAACAAAAAAACAAAAAAAAACCCCCCACCAAGAAGAGATTGAAAAAATTGGGGTAGAGATTAAAGGGAGAATTTTGGAAAGAGAAAAAATTGGGAAGAAAAAATTGGTATGAGAGGAGATGTGAGCCAAATACTAAGGCCTTGGAGAAAATTGGGAAATAACTGAAAAAGTTTGTAGTGTTTTTGGATATCGTTTTTTGAAGAGGGGCGGAATCACGGGCTGAGAGCTTCAGATATCGACACACGAGTTAATTGCGAACTGGTTAAAGTGACTTATAATCTCGTAAAATCGTACATTAGTCCATTCTAAAATCGACAAGAGGTGATTTAACCACAGGGATTTCAATTTATATCAACCAATTCCCTAATCTTATCTCATGAACCTATTGTTAACGCCCCTCCTTTTCATCGCTCTTTTTTTCTTGCAAAGGCACAAACTATTTTCCTTTCGAAAACAACTCATGCGCCTCGAAAGCTATGAAGTCTTGTTCGCGACAATCATCGACGTGGATAATGATGTGAAATCCAGATCCTGGTATCAGGAAGTTTTGAGTTTTCGGTACAGAGAAGGCCCCGACACATCAGAACAGAAAATAATGGAATCGGGTCAAAGTCAACGCTTGGGGGGCAAGTATTACGAGGATTTCTGGGATCACCATTGGTCCATAGGATGTAAAAAATGAAAGATGGGGCCGGATGGACTTAATCACGCGGCTGGCTGTTTTGACCAGGTAAACTCATTTGGAAAGAGATCCTGGCAAGTTCCAAAGATGGCCTATCCACTTAATCCGCAGAAAACTGGGCAATATCCGACGATGCAAGCTGGGGACATTCAATGGAAGATGGGACAACCTTGGTAGATTGTGCCAAACACGCCTCGAAAACCAACTGGCCTATTAGCAAAAAAACTCTAGCTCAGGTAGGAGTTAAGAAAGATGCCGGTTGTGGGAGACGACAGCGGTCATGGGTTTGGGTGCCGGTGGATGTCCAATGGCGATGGTTCACGTTAGTGAACTTGATATTTCTGACCGTTGGCTAGAAGCACCCGGAAAATCTAGACACTCTGGGAAATGTGATTTCATCATCTCCGTTTTTATCAGTTGGGAGATCGCGGATTGAATCCGATTATCGTGAACAACGATGTCAGTAGCGATGGTCTAGCCGATTTAATTGTAGGTCAGGACCACTGACTACGGCCTCTTCAAATGGCTAGAGCAAAAATGAAAACGCGGGACTGAAATCACCTTTATCACTACATAAAATCGCAGATCTTATTCAATTCCCAATATCATAGCCATCAACTGGCGCGCATCTGGAGGTGACGGCCAAAATGGAACTGCCTAACCGGAAAGCGGTACCGCGCCCTAACGGTCTCAAGGATTTTCTGGAGGACAAGAAGAAAGCGGGCTTGTATTATTTCCAATGGAATGGAAACCTACTTTCACATAAAATATGAATCAGCTATGGCCCACTTGGCGAAGGCAAAAGGCTGTTATTTCACCAACTGGTGACTTGAATAAAGATGGGGAAAACTGATATTGCGTAGCCGAAAGGATGGCCTTGGTGGTATTTTTTTCAGAAATAAGAAAAAAATTCAATTTTCGGTACTTAAAAATAAACGAGAAACGCGCAAAATACACCCAAACCTTAATATCTAAGGATTACTGTAACACAACCAAATCTAAAGACAGTTCTCATAAAGTAAAATAACTCTGTACATCATAATTGCAGTTTTCTGAAGTATGAACCCTAACAAACTGGTTTAGTATTTTTGTAATTCGTGTATGTTTTGGGGATGTGATTGAAAGATTTAGAAAAACTGTAATTTGGAATTCTTGCTCAAGAGATGTGTCCAGTGAAGGTAAACGGCTATTTTCACACATTGATCCAGGGTTTTTGGATTTATCAACATTCTGATCACGACGTTGGAAAATATCAACTTGCTAATTATTTTACTTCAACCCTACCTAATTCAGATAGTTTGGTTCATATGTTCTAAACTACTTAAATGCTAAGACCTAACAAACCAATGATGGGGAATGCCTCTTGGTTTGTTAATGGATATCTTTACAGAACTACGAACCAAAGTATCACAATTTCCAGAGGTCATTTGGATGACTGACAGAACACATCAGAAGGATTGGCTAGCGTTCTATGGAAAAGTTTAGAATAAGTAAAAGACACAGCTCGGAAGGTGCAGGAAGTAATATCTTTTTCAGTTCCTGTGGGAAAGAGAAAGGAATAAAGAGAACAGACAAGTTGAAAATTACGATTTTGTGGAATGGCGGAATTGAATTATATAGTCCGTTAATCATGGCCGTATTAGTAATAAATTAGCCTACCAATTCAAAATTTTGATTCAATCGCTTTCTCATTGGTTTAGACCAAGCATTTTTTTATCTCACGAACCATTCGCTAATCGGTATTAAAAATCCATGTATTCGGGATTTCACAGAAGAATAATGTGCTTTCTTTGGGCGTTTAAACCAAATTAACGGATAAAGAAAATATATTAATTCTCAATGGAAATGGAAACTCTTCACCAAAAAAATACTGATCAGCTATGGCCACTTGGGCGAAGGCAGGAACGGGCTTTTCTTATTCGACCAGCGACTAATATAAAGATGGATGACCTCATCGCTGTGGCTGGGAAAGGATGGTTTTGGTGTATTTTTTTCAGAGGTAAACTTAAACAGGTTTGACGAAAACTCACCGTATTTTAAGCATCTCCACGGAGCCGTAATTTCTTAAACTACTACCCCTGATAGACTGATTAACGTATTGGTAATGCCTAAAACTAGGACTAGAAATTCAGAACCCCGCTTTTGTATACTTTTCAGCTGCTCCTTTGTCAACTAAATTCACATCAAGATTTCGGAGATAATCTATTCGCAGAGATATTCAAAAGTAATTATACAAACTAGGACGTATTACTACATTAACTCCTATTAAAAAGCCAACCAAATATCTCCCTCCTGGATCTATTATTCTTCGGCAACAACAACTTCGCATTCCAAATATTCCATGCTTTTTAAATCCGATTTTTTCCTCCAATCTCAGTCGTTAACGGTGCACTCCATGGGGAATGGAGAAGAGCTTTATCATTCATTCATACAGCGAATAACAGAGGTTTGAGGATGAAAAGCATGCCAGCAAATTCAATAGATCAACCATACCCATCGTACACGACGTAAAATTTCACCCACGACTTTGGCGATATTCCCTACAATGCTCTAGCAAGGTCCTAGCGTAATTTCTCGTCCATTCTGCAATAGAAGTCCTATCCGCTCTTCACAAGTATGTCTGTTATTTGGTTCTGCGGAAGCTCTTGAGCTGGTTTTAAAGAATAGATTCGTTATGGTCGTGCACACGCCACCCTCCTCTTAACGGATAGCGCCAATTCCAAAACCTGTGTTGGCAGATAAAGTCATCATTAGCTTTTCGCTAAAAATAATGCTTTTTCGAAGTATCTGCGGGGGTGTGATTGTCCGGTTGCAGGGGCATGGAAGGAATATCAACTGGTCGCGTTCCTTGGCCAAGATTGTACCTGGAAGTAAGTCGCACGATGGGCTACATATGTAATCTATCCCCATCCGCAGACATATTCCGTAGTTAGGAGGGCAGGGGTTTGCTTGCAAACCTGGAATTAATTACAGGCTCCTAAGAGCTCTAATATCCCTGTCGTGATAGCTTGCGCGGTGCGTGTGAAATTCAATGCTTATTTTTCATGGTTTCGTTTTTCCTAAAGTTCCACTGTATCCCGGAAACTGTTTGGCTTTTAAATCCAGGACAAAATCCATTCATCAAAAGATGGAATATACGAAGATTTCCAGCGCAAAAGAGGTAAAGCAAATGCAATGGTTCTTGCAGACCTGATATGCGCGAAACATGCGTCAGAGCCAAGAATATGGGAAAGCACACACTGATAGCTGGTGACATGGTAATCCCGTCACAATTGCCAAGGGGAATACAATCAAAATTATACTCATAAGTTAAATTTTGTAAAATCCCCAATAGTGCGGACCACTGTCGGCGGAGAAGATCTTTCAATTGGAAAATGAGCTTCATATCTCGCCAAAAACGGGCAAGGAGCTCGTTTTCTTTCAACCTCGGCCAAATATGGTGTCGGAATGACCACTAAAACCCGCCCAAGAAGTAGATAGAGCTCAAACTCTGTCAATGACTAAAAACCATGCATGCCCAAAATGTAAACTTCGTTCCCATCCATTTGATTAAACATCAACTCCCTCTCCGTTTCTACCTGCGCGATGGGGAATCTTCCGTAATCAAAAAATGGAACACTTTCTTCCCCATCTTTTCTTGATTTCTGCTAATGGGGAATATCCAGCAAAAGCGGAGTCAGTTCAATTACCTACTTCAACCCCAGTAATAGGCGAGATGAACCTTAGGGTGATTCTAATTCCTGTAAGGCAGGAAGTAGAAAAAAACTTAAGGTATAATCCAAATGATCATTTTTTAACCCAAGCTTATGTTTTACTCTCTAATTCTGCGCTTGAAGTTCATCTCGCTTTCATAAAAAAATTAAGTATGGTTTACCTAACTAGCCGAATTTAAAAATGAACTAATTTATTTGAAAAACTTGAAGGATGTGTTTATCCAAGATCGTTCGTTTACGCAAGTCTATCAATTCAAAGTGATCACAAAAAAATTTGTATTAGATCAAATCGTATGATTGATGCTTTTCTTAAAAAGCTAGGGATTGATGCCCCGTTACCTCTTAAGATTTTACTAAAGTATGGAAGATGCTCCCAAAGCCGCATTGAAAACAGGTTTCGGTAATGTTATTATCTGTCTTAATAAGTTTTGGACCTTCAATCCGATAATGTTTACAAATTTCTGTAGAAAAGTAAGCTTGGTCATTCCGTTTAAAACGCGACAAAAGCAGATTAAGTCAGATGCTTAAGCGCAACTTCTGAAAAGTTCAACTTTTTCCTGCTGGTAATTTAGTCCAGAAATTTGATAGATAGTTTTTAAGCCTACCTTGCCTCTTTAAAGTAATGCGGATTTTCTACGGATGATCGTGAAGCAATTCTTTTTTCAGTTGACTCTAGATAGAACTGTAGGATGCTCAGCAATTCTAGAACTGCTCGAAGTAACCCAAAGTAGTAATTTTTCCCTTCAAGCGATCACCCCTCGCAGTAATTGCCCTTTTTTCCAAACGCAACAACTTGTTGGGATTCTTCGACTAACAGAGAAAACATGCATCCGGCCAATTCAGGGCGTAGACTAAAAAGTTCCTTTGAGAAACTCTGGTTTTTTTAAATGGACCCAATTTTTCATAACCGGGGTTCTTAATGCCGTAATCAAAATTGAGAGTGCGGAAGATTCGAACGATAAAAACAAATCACTTCCTCAGAATTTTGACACATGTTTGCCCAATCGTGGCGTGTCCATTTGCCCATCATAAAGAACAACTCAATTTCCGGATGAAAAATGCCAAAAAAAAAGTCACTTAAATTGGAATTCACCATCTAACGCGAAGAGAGCCTATTTTTCATAGCAATCATTCGTTTATTCAGTCTTCATTTCATAAATTTACATAAATTGACTATTGATCCTTCATTTGACCAAAAATAGATCAATATGATCAAAAAATTTTTTTTTCTTCCATCATATTGGAGTAGAAATCGTTGCAAACTCTTTAAGCTTTATCTTATACTTCACCCCACAACAAAACCAATTAGGAAAATTTATAAAGACATGGCGTTCCTACCATTTAGCCCAACTAAGACATCCCCAAAGACATTCCGGCAATGACCATCTACTGCTACAGCAGTAAAAGTAAAACTGAATTGACCGATCCAACGGAAAACCGCTGAGAAATCTTTAAGCGAAGAGATTGGGCGCTTTCGGATTCAGAATGGATATGTGGCTGTTAAAAAGCTGTACTCGTGAACAAGCGTGCGACCCGCTGATTTTTTGTGGAGTTTGAAGAGAAGATAAGAATGACACACGGTGGTATAATATCCGCCCAACGAGCGCGATATGGGAAATGAAAGAATTAGTCGGAACGGGAATGGTAAGAAAGTTATAAATCATCAGTTGCTTTGGGGAGAACCGTCGATGCCAACGGTTCACGATGCGTTTGAAGATTATGGGGAACTGAAAAGCTTTGGGTAACGATTGATCGCGTCCACCTCAACTTTCGATCAGACCCGGTTCGAATACAAAGATTTATGTCCTTGGGATTACGATCCGGGAGACCCAAGCCTCAAAACGTTCAAGGCGTTTAGCTTGGCATCAAGAGCGAACACATGGGAGGCTTTCAATGTAATCCAGAACTTTTTCTTCGCACCTATGATACCTGGAAAATTAACTACAGCCTGAAGGATCGAGATCATTTCAAACCAGATATAACCGGTTTTGAAGATAAGTTGGTAAAGGTAAATTACCAGGCAGGTTTGATTTACTCATTTTCAACAGCCACAACCTCATTGGATTCGACCAACCTTCGAAAGACAAAGTGAGAATTGCAGCAAATACATTGCGATGATGCCTGAGAAGAAAGAAAATGAAAGCCTGAAACAAGTGGAGAATTAACTCTTGGAAGAATCGTATGGCGCCTGAATGCTATGCTTTCGGTGATCCGCAGAAAATGGGAACAAACAAAATATACAGCAGCCAAATAAACGAGTTTAGGTGAAAAACATCCTAGGCTTCACTAACTATTAACGTATAGTAAAATAGCTTCCCTGAAGTTCTCTTCCTGCCAAAACAGAAAACAGACCTTCTCATTTTCCATTTTCAATACCAATATTCAAACCCAACCTATGCTTGGAGTAACCATGAGTTCAGGGATTTTGCTCATCATTGCAATCTATTTTGGTATCTACACTTTTGTGGATTGCTTGTGGGCCGTCACGCGTTAACATGGAAAACTCAACTAGAGCAAGGTTCGGCGATTTATTTTCTGGCGGGGAAAAACGAAGGCTGGTTTGTAATGAGTGCTTCATTATTCTCCTTCGAAACATTGGTTCGGAAATATTTTTTGGGAGTATCGGGAGCCGGTGCTAGGGCAGAAATGCCATGCCCAATTTTTTGAATGCTAGCAAGCTTTATCCTGATTTTATTAGGGTGGTTTTTTGTTCTTTCTATTTGCGACCCGGGCGTTACACCATCAAGAGATTTCTCGAGCCTGCGATATACTCCAAAGTCTTGTCGAAAAATTATCTTCCGTTGTTTCTATTCTTGCTATGTCATCACAAAATATGTTGATCATTCTCCGGCGCGCTAATTTTTGAAACCATGTGAGTGCGCTTTTTTTGGACGGCGCCATCATCATCCGTTTTTAGCAACATGATTTTACACGGGTGCGCTGGGAGACCAAAGTCAGTAATCTACACCGACATGGTGCAAGGCTTCATACTCATTGCGAGTTGTGGCGCTGTTTTACTTATTTCGGATTGTGCGCAATTGGCGGCTGGGATGAAATGAATTTACCGATTCACAAGCTCTACCAACCGGGCACACCACTTGAAGCGCTTCTTTTACTTGTGCGCCCTATACGATACACAATACCTGGACTGGAATGTTATTTGCGCAAACCTATTTGGTGTATGGTATTGGTGTAACGGATCAATTTCTTCGTGCAGCGGACATTATCAGCAAAGGAACGTCAGCAACGCCCGAAAAGGAGCGCTCTTTGCTTGATTCTGAGTTTTACTTGTTTTTATTTCTTGCATCCCGGGCGGTTATTGCCTAGTGCCCTTTGCAAAAAGGATGCTAGATTTTCTCACTTTCATGCTGATTAATGCATTACCGGCTATGAATTACCGGTTTCCTTCCCGTTGGTCTTCAAGGCCTCGAGCGCGATCGCGGGACTGCTGCTGCTTAATGTAGTTCACTTCATCTGCTTTCAAGTCACCTATTCCTCTACTTATTACGATTGATTTTTATAAAACAAATTACAAAACGCTTAAAGCCCTGAAAACAGAATTTGGTTGGGGTTGGGAACAATTGCGACAGTTGCGCTGGTGTTTGTAACGTCACGGTTGGATTCCATTATGAAATCGCTCATGGGAGGAGGGATATTCTTTTATCTCGCGAAAGAGACATCCAAGCCTACATCCACGCACCTCATTGCAGCGGTGGTTTCTATATCTGGGATTATACTTCAGAATGGATCAAATGCAAAGGGAGCATATTGTTTCCTTATGGAGTAGGGTTTCTTCGCAAAGTAAGGTTGTATTTCGGCTTGTTATCGAGTTATGAGTAACGTAAGGAAATCATTCAGCGCAAGAATGGTCATTGGTATATTACTTTTTTGGATTAAGATTTTTCTTCATTTTCGCAGTCATTCCGTTTAGTCATTTGAGTGCAGTACCTATGTGGTTCGTGAGTACGCCTTAACCTCGCACCTCAGTCGGAAGAGCATTGCCGGTTATGACATTTCAGAGGTCTGGGATTAAAGACAAGGCTAGTGTTTACAATCCGATTGAATTCTGAACTATCCTTTTAATTTCTCAGTATTACCTGTGGTCCTTCTTCAGTCCTTGGGGAATTGCCAAACAAAAAGCCTAACATGGATACCTATTGACTGATAAAACTGCCTTTTATTATCAGGAATCTACTTCTGAATTGGGTTGGCCTTGCACAACTATTGGCTAAAGAATGCGCATATTGTGATTCCTGAATGGTCTGAACATGAGGAACAGTAGTACATGCCTATTGAATGAATTGAAAAAGGAAATTTCCTTCGCAAGGTATCCGGAAAACAGCCGGACTTCAGTGATCCAAATTTCCCTGTAAACGGGACTTAATTACAAAACTGGACCGCGTAGATATACGATCAATAACGTAGGAATTTTCACTCTCAATCCTCACTGAGACTTCCGATGAGATTGGTATCGACTGTGATGAAGATAAATACGTCATGAGTGGTGTTGAGATCGACGCTATCGGCGAGCGTTACTTTCCAGAATGATGCTCGAATTGGGAGCCGCATTGTATTTGTGATGCGAAATTGTGCTCAGCTAATACCGACGAGATTATGATTGCCTACAGTAATGACTAAAGCTGCCATGACTCCGTAATCTTCGCCGTGGATTGGGAAACAATACACGAGATCAGTCGTCCCGTTAATTCCATAATGCCCAGGGTTCTACTTAATGAAAGGAGCCAACATTTTTGAAAGAGCAGGCCGATAAGAAAAATCAGAAAGGAAGAATGTTGCAATCTGCTTTTTCAAAATATGTAAGAACAACGCCTTATTGAACGATTTTATCACCTAAGAAATTGCCAATGAGTAATCTTTATCTGGCAAGTCCGTATCATCGGCTACCAATGGAGCGGTGTTGAAATTTAGAATGTTGAAGTGTTCTGGAAATCCTATGGAGCTGACCCAAAAATATGAACCTCAAATCTTCACTATTGCGTCATGTCGTGTTATTCATAATTCAGCAGACTCCTCTTCTGAAGAATGCAGTAAACAGGTGGTCAGTTCTTTTAGATGTCACTAAAACAAGTGCCTCAAAATTGTAATCGATGGACATGGGTAACTAAATATCAGTTGAAGAAAACAAATCACCCAAGGCTTACCATTGTTTCCGTTATTCTCTTTCGCTCGATTCCAAGATCTAACTGATTACCAAGCGCCATCCTGCCCATCTTGATTTCTAGCTAACGTCCTTGCCCTCACATGGCAAAAACAGTTTTTGTAGTGGACATTATTCAAGATTGATTTTGAAATAGTTAACTGAAAAAAAAATAAAAAAAAAAATTGACTGAACCATTCCTTTAATCATCTTTACTTTTTACTGCATTTTAAAGAAGAAGATACTATTAGAGTTTAAGCTAGGTGAAATAAACCATTTAGTCTGCCATACTTATTTAGTACTTGGAGCATTGATCAAGCAATGATTTCCCTAATGCTTAAATAACTGGGACTGGTTTTGTTGAGCCTAAACAGAACAAAAATGATCGACCGAGAACTAATCAATGTACGACTCTCATCAAGTGGCGTAAAGTTACTTACCTCACAACAAAAGGCCTTTATGATCGAAGATGGGAGTCCTCTGCTATTATTCCTTAAAAACCGCTTTTTCAACGCATAGAGACTTCTGTTTTTTGAATTTAGTACTCAAGTTATGATTAGGAGGTCTGCTAAAAAAAACTCAGAGCACCTGAAGATATAAACCAGTCCAGAATCAATTGGACTGGTTTTTGATAAGAGTTTGACATTAAAGGCTTTAACTTGCGATAAATTGTAGATGAGAAACCTTATGCCATGCTGAAAAACCCAGACACACCTGTGCCCACTGGCCAGTTTACCAGGTATTCAACAGACACTTGGGATTATGGAAGCGGATCCACGATTGACTGGGTTTTTTTAGTCTGCCCTGATCGCCGGTTCATTCCGTACCTATTTTTAGCCTGTCAAAACTCCCTTCAATTGGGTTCCTCTCGCCAGGTCTTGACGTGGTATGCAGCCTCGAGAAAGGAGTGTCGAGATCAGGCCACTGGCGGGCGCCCAACCCTTCGGGTCCGTCCTTTATTGCAAAGGGAGTGTACATCCATACCAGTTCGACCCAAACAGGCAAATAGGCTACGCACTAAGAAACCCTGGCGAGCGTGCTGATACAGTGGATAACCCGAATTGAAGGCGAAGTTGTGGACGGCTAAATAGGGGGGTTTACGGGGAAGAAACCGGAATCAGGGGCAACGACTAAAAAATAAACACCAGTCAATGTGGATCGCCCTCCATCATCCCAGTGCTGAAATCCTGGTCAATACTGGCCCAGTGGAGCCGGTGTGTCTGGGTTTTTCAGAGGCCATGGCAAAGGTCTTCATCTACCAAATTATCGCACTTAAAGCTTTTAAAAAAAAAATAAAATAAAAAATATGGTCAAAACTAAAATCAAGAAACCAGTCCAATTTGGATTTTCTGGACTGGGTTTTTTATAATCTTTCTTCAGGTCCTGAGTTTTTTAGCAACCCTTATTCACATATTATTTAATTTGGAGACTGACATTCTAAAATAAAACAGA
>Ga0163217_1103207_pt1 | contig 11024 bp, 18 predicted proteins | sample SynspAceP_FD_185933 | JGI IMG/M metagenome (GOLD analysis project Ga0163217, IMG submission 185933) | Saline lake microbial communities from Ace Lake in Antarctica - Synechococcus sp. Ace-P (PacBio error correction) | ecosystem: Environmental > Aquatic > Non-marine Saline and Alkaline > Saline ...
CACAAAAAAGGGGGGAAAAAAGGGAAGGGGGGAAAGATCCGGCCGATCAATTCCCCTTGGGCGTTCCGGGATCGGGCTTTCTCCGACAAATGGGTGGGGCCGTAACCGTGGTCAACGGTGGACCGGTGACAAATGGTTCGGGCCAGTGTCACAAATTGGGCCAAAACTGAAATGGTAGGACCAAAGCCCCCGTCGCTTGACGCCCAACCGGGGCAAAAATAGGCTTGAACCACACCCAGATCAATTGGGGTCACGGAATGGCGGAGTAACTGCGGATAATTCAGTTTTCCTGATCGGGGCTGAAATCTCTCCGAAAGCATTCCACCCGGACTGAACCTTGAATGGACGACTTACTCAATATCGAAACCTCCAGACCTTTACTGGCAAGCAAGGGTCTGGCGTGGTTTTCGGTCCCCGAGATTCCTGACCCTACGCCGCGCTTGTGGGAACTCGGCGCCATTTGCGGGTCACCTTTCTTGGCAAGCCGCGGTGGCTGATCTCCGCAACCGTTCCGGAAATTACCTAAGAAGAAATTGAAATGAGACTCCAGGTTTGACGCCAAGCTCTCGCTTATCTGGCGGACACCTTCTGCCGCTCGTCACGCCGATTTCTGGTGATCCCTGTTTGGGTGGCCATCAACATCGCCCCGATCCAGCTTTTGGAATTGCGCGACAACTGATGTCTGTGGTGGTCTCTCGTCAATGCCTGATAGCCATTTCGCTGATTAACCCATTCGGCGTGACCGAGTCTGGGCCGCGATTTATCGCGGTTGTTGTCTGGGGTATGGCAGCCCTCAACATCCTTGCCTCCTGCAGTCCCACGCTCGCGCTCCTGGACCAGTCTTTGCCGCCTTCAATTATCGGCAATATCCGGTCAGCGCTCACGGTGAATCGAGGCCGTTTTTCTATCTCGTGCTATGCTCTGATCGCGAGCCTGACGGCTCGCATTCTGAAGCCGAATTTCCAAGCTGCGAATCTCACAACTTCGGTGCAGGTTTTTTCTCCAACTTCTCAAGATCGCACTGATCAACATTGCATTCTGTCGCGATCACAAACAGCGTCGGATCGACCTGACCGCCTTTGCGTTCTTCGGCGGTGCGCTCCCGGCGTGGGTATGGTTTCCCGGTCTCAAGAAAGATCGCGGTAATTTCCATCAGCCGGAATCATTCTGCTGATGGACCGGTCGAATCAAAACCTGGCGATACCATGGGTAGGCCGGAACCTATGGCTGGATCCAGTCACTGGTGCGCGCTACGTCTCGGTCATCACCCTGACGGGGATCGACACCCTGATCCCGAATGAAGAACTGGATCGTCACCGGGTGGAGAACTGGTCGTTTCAGCGGCAAACGCAATCCGCCTGCGGGGTGCCGGTTTGGCATTTTCGTACATTTCGCCCCGCAAGGCCATGGAACTAAGTGTTCGAAGCCACCGAGGGTATCGAGGCATCATCGACTACCCAAGCGGTCTCCAGCTCACCAGTCGGCGACAGTTGATCACTCGAAAATCGTTCTGATCGCGACCGCAAACGGGGTCGGAATGTCCAAAACTCAGGTCCTTTCCTTGGGTTCTGGGACGGTTTCATGAGCAAGGTATCGGAGATCCCTTCCCTCAGCCGCGACCTCCATCGCTCGTTTCGACGCCGATGCCGGAAAAGCAATGGCGCGATGCCGAACTGGCAATGATCGCACCTCCTGAGTCTCGGAGGCCGATCCCAGCAAACCCCGGCGCCTGTCCGCGAAGCTGAAAACCGATGCCTTCGCGCCGGATCGAGATACTCGACAAACGACCGCCTTTCAGGCTATTTCCGGATCGAGGTACCGATTGCATCAATGAGACTTCGCGCGAATTGTTTCCCCCGAATACCGCGCGGTGTTCGAGCGCGGACATGGCGGCTTGCGGCCTGCCTATGACCCGATCCGTGATGAGATTCGTCCTGCTCGAACAGTTCGCATTGGTGCCCATGCGGCCGGTCGTGACCCTGGATGATCGAAATCGTGGCGGGATCATCGAGGCGGGTGAGACCCGAAGAGCTTTCGTGGCCGGGAAAATGGATGCGGAAGCCGCCTTGCGGGTTTCGCCTCGAACCATTGGCCACTACCTGATGTTCCGCGGGCCAGCGAAATGACTCATTCTTCTGTGCCCGGGTCGACGCAGAAGCGGCGGCGGCCTGTTCGGAGCTGTACCGAGGTGAAGACATTCGCGCTTTTGTCGTCTCCGCCCGACGCTGTGGCCGAGCTGCTGGCAGCGGCCGCATCGAGAATGCCTGCCGCCGCGATTGCATCCAGTGGTTTCTGCTCAACCGGGCCAGTTTTGCGAGGGCAAGTGGGACCGACTAGGCCAGCCCTGCTTGCAGCACACCGGCACGGTTAATTCGCGGCGTTCTAGGGAATTCCGGAAATACTACACAAAGGCGGAAAATGGACGTTCGTGACGGTTTTTATCGAGGCGGGTCGGCAACACGCCGATGAACAGCTCCAGCGCCTCCAGAGAAACGGGTTGACGATTCTCGGGAAAAGCGAGTTTTCAACCGGCCAGGCTCGTCAAGGACCGCGCGGCCCTGGCCATCGTGCAGGACGCCGAAGCCAAGGCTGCTCAAACCCGGCGGCGTGATCGTTGGAAGCACGGCGGGCATCCGGGAATCGGGCTGCATAATGTCGCATGCGCGCGCTACCGCACGGTGATCGGTCATTCCGAGACCCAGACCAGGAAAGAAGATCACTGCGTCAGGCTGGCGCGGAAAGCTCATGGGTGCCGCCGTTTTCTTACAAGGACCCCAACAATTACGTGAAAGTACCGGGCGCCTCGCGAGGAATTGAATGAGAAGGAAGAGTGCGGGCGCGATCTGGGCGAACCAACGTTCGACAATATTGCCCAACCGTCAGGGGCATTTGACACCACCGGCCGGAAATCTTGAACCAGACGATTGCGAAGTCGACGGTTTCCATTTGCGCGTCGGCACAGGGGGCACGCTGGGCTGGCCACGGCATGTATCTAAACCGAATGCCGATGTTCATGATCGGGCTTGCCGATCCGATGGGGGCTGCCCTTTACGTTAAATTATACAACGGTGAGTTTGAAATCCTCGGGCACATCCATCACCGAAGGCCAATCGGACAGGGCCGACAAGGGCCATCTCGAAGGTGCGCCGTAGATCGTCCAGTTCCCGATGAAGGATAGCTTGCGGTCATGGTTCGGCCCTCCTGCGGCAAGAAGGATTGGAGCCTGGGCACATCGAGCGCGTCAACGTGGCTGGTGCGGATCCGCCTCGCGAAGGCTCGGGCGGTCACACCATCGTCAGATTCCTCTGCGACGGGGCCATCGCTAAATGCCGTCGAAAGATATTCAATGTCGCCTTCCTCCAAGGAAAAGGCTGCCTTTCCCGGAATGGTCCGACAATTGAGGCGCAACCGAACCCGAAACCGTCTTTCGTGGACGAACCCTATAGCGGTCCTGTCCAGGCCGATATCTCGCGGTGAACGAGATGGGCGGCATCGTGCTGATCGCTCGGTTTCTACCCGACCGCGGCGGCAGCCGGTGACATGGCACATCTGAAAACCGCGACCTGGCGGACGATCGAGCTCGCAACAACCGTCAGGACGCAGCGAGGATGGCGGCCCGGATTGTGCTTGTACATGTTCCGGCGAAGGCCAGATGACAATCAGCCCCGGCCCGATGTCACGGCAGAAATCGACTGGGAACGACGCCCAAACTGATGCGGGTGCACACCTGCGCATCTGCTGTCCGCCGTTGTGCCTTCCCGGTCACGGGCCGGTCAGGTCAGTGAGGGAAAGGACGCCTCGACTTTCGCGATCCCTGAAAGGCAATCTCGACAGAGAGAACACGCCGAACTGAACGGCTGCTCGCAACCGACAGCCCGGTGGCCGTGACTGGATACGGACGACAAGAACTCGCCGCCAATCCCGATCCTGGTCAAAAACCATGAGCGTCAACCGACCGCCGGCGCCGACGGGTCGCCTGATCCGGATCGAAGGTCTGGACTGCAGCCCCTGTGGCGGCACCTGTCGCGCGGCACCGGCGAAATGGTCCCGTGACCGTCCACCAAAATCGAGAGAGGGACCCAGCAACCGGCGGTAGCAAATCTCCCTTATGATATATAAAACAGCGCATAAGGAGTATTTCTTGTGACTATGTGAATGCCGATTCCTGGTCTCCGCCGACTGGGTCGCCGACCAACTTGATGACCCAAGGTCCGAATTCTCGACGGCTTCCTATCACTTGCCGCAACAGGCCGAGACCGGCAAGGCCCGAGTATCTTGATGCACATATCCCAGGAGCGCTCCATTTCCGAATCGATGCGGTGTGCGATCCAGCCCCACCTCTCGCCCCATAATGTCCCAGCGCGGAAGAAATTTTCAGCTGCCGTGGGTGCATGGGTATTTGCCAATGACCAACGGTGATTGTCTACGATGCCGACGGAACTTTTCCAGTGCGCCGCGGGTCTGGTGGATGTTCCGGTCTTCGGACACAAAAATGTGCTGTGATGGCCGGCGGTTTCCGGAATTGGAGGCGAAGGGTCTCCCCGTGACTGGGATATCCCGCCATTTGCAGCCACCCGCTTCACGCGCGAGCTGCTGCAACAAAGCTCGCGCGCGATGCGATCAGATTCAAGCAATACGGAGCGGCAAGGAGCGGTGCTCGACGGCCCGTGCGGCAATGTTTCGACGGGAGCCAGCCGAGGCAGACGGGTGTCGACCGGGGCACATCCCGGGTTCGCAATTTGCCTATGCGAGATTGGTCGATGCCGAAGGCAGGCACCTTCCGCGACGCAGATACCCTTCGCGACGCCTTTTCGATCGGGTCCGGCGTGGATGGTTCGCCGCACAGTGACGACAACACTGTGGATCGGGTGTCACCGCCTGCATCCTGGGGCTCGGCATGCATCTGGTCGGCCGTGATAATGGGCCCTCTATGACGGGTCCTGGACCGAATGGGGGCAGCCGTGAGATACGTGAAAGTCAAACGGTGCAGCCATGCCAAGAAACCGGCGTCCGCCCAGAACCTTCTCGCCAGTGCGGACGAGAACCCGATTCAACTTACGGCATCGTCACCCGCCCGTACTATCAAGCCGGCCCCTCCCCCCCCGGGGGGGGGGGAACCCGTTCAACCCCCAAGTCCGACCTGAAGGCCCTATCGCAACGCGATTAACACCAAAGACATCACCTATGGCCGGAATGGGCACAGCCCACCAGAAGGCGCTCGAGAAGCTGTTGCTTGTGAGGCGTGGCGACAGAGCATCGCGGTCTCGTCCGGGCTGGCTCGATCACACGCCCGTGTTGCTTCGTCCAGAGCGGCGATCATATTCTGTGGCACCGACAAGCGCCTATATTTCCGACCCGTAATTTTTCTGCAACAACGTGATGGCAAATACGGCGTCGAGCGACCTATTACGATCCGCTGATTCGCGGCGGGATTGCCGATCTGATTCAGGATAACACCAAAGGTTCGTGATGACCGAGGCCCCGGGGTCCAGACCTTCGAGGTTTCAGGATATCCGGCATCGCCGACAGCCGCCCAGCCCGCGTGCGTCGTCATTCCTGACAACACCTGGGGAAACGCCGATCACTTCCGCTCCTTCGATGGTGGGCGTTGATGTCTCTGTCCACGCCGCACGGAAGTTATATCGTGGGCCATTCGATGCGATGCTTCGGGATCATCGTCACCACCGACGCGCTGTATCGAAACCATCATCAGGAATTTCCGCTTTCTGGGGCCAGCATGCAGCACTGATTGAAACTGGCTATCTGGCCTTGCGCGGTCTGCGGACCGCAATGGGAGTGCCTCAAGCAGCCTGAGGCGATGCGAATCACCGTCGCGAACTGGCTGAAGGCGCATGCCCGATGTGGTCGCGTGTCCGTTCCCGGGCCCTGCCCGCATGAATCCCGGCCACACCAACTCTGGAACGGATTTCCAAGGTGCCTGCGCTGTTCGGTGTGGTCCTCAAGCAGCATTTGACGACGATGCGCTCGGCGCATGCTCGATGGGCTGGAGTGTTCGCCATGGGGGCAGCTGGGGCGGCTATGACTCCTGGATTCTTCCGTCATCGCCGAATCCGAACGGCAACGACATGGGAGCAGAGGCCGTGTTGCGTCTGCATATCGGACTGGAACACCCCGACGACCTGAATTGCCGATCTGGAAGCAGGGCTGGCAAAGCTCTGAAGGCATGAGTGACCGCGCAGCAGCCAGAACGGTTCAGCATATAATCGCGAAGCGCCGGCTGCCGACCGGGAACCTGTGCATCCGGTGCGCCCTGAGGCGATGCATGGCGTATCTGGCTGCTGGCCTGCGGGCGGCAGTTTTTGAAGGCTGGTGGTGTTCCTGACGGGAGTCGCCCTGCCCTGATTGCCGGGAGTTCGAATCTTGATATGTTCGGGCACGGATTTGTCGGGGCGACCGCTTTGCGGGTATCCTGTTCGGGGCGACCTGTTCGGTGGTCTGGCCGACAGGATTGGCCGCAAAACCGTTTTCGTCGGCGAGATGTTCCTGTTCATCCGCGCTTCCTGATCGCGATTGCCCGTGCGCGCAAGCCTGCCTTTTGCTGGTGTTCTGCCCCTTCGGCATGGGACTGGCGCTCCGGGGCGGATTAATCCACGCCTATGGGTGATCTCCGAAGATCCCGTCGCGCACACGCGGGGGCGTTTGTGATGGAGCCTTCGGCTTTCAGGCACTCGGCGCCATGACCGGTGGTGGCCGTCGGCATGCTTGTCCTGTCCAGCTGTCCGACCTCTCTGCATGGCGCTGGATGTATGCCGTGGCAATTACCCGAGCGCTCGTTGCGTTTGGCCGGTTCTCGTCCGCCAAAGTGCCAACTGGCTTATGGCACAGGGCAAAAGACCACGCAAGCTCGGCCACTCCCACGCCTGTTGCGGGCGGCGCCGCTTAACCCGGTGTCGCCGAGCTTCAATCCGCAACCGAAAGTGATCCACGGAAAACCGGGCTTTCGCGCGCTGTTTTAAATTCCCGCAATCGCCGCGCCACGCCTCTTTGCTCCCTGCTTGGTTCTGCGGATCTCGGAACGCTATGGCATCGGCATCTTCACGCCAACGATCTTGCCACCACTCTTGGCATTCGTCCCGATGAATCCGGGCCTACCATTGCACAGATCGTCCATGGTGAATGGATGCGCCCGGGGTTACGGCCGTCATAGACTCTTGCTGATCGTAGGGATCATTGCAGCGGTCATGCCTGGCCGACAAAGTGGGCGATAAACTTCGATCATCGGGTTTATTGGTTGTGCGACCGATTGCTGCTGCCGCTCTGTCCGAGCGCGTTTGACGGCACCACCCGCTGTCCTGATTTTTCGCAGTTCATGCTGTCAACACTTCATGACCAATATGGGCGCCGAACGCCAGACCTACTGATCGCGGGTGAGAGTCTTTCACCCATTTGCGCGTTGGGGAGCAGGCTTGCGCTCCTTCGCAAGATGCGGCGCTGTGGCCACGGCCTTCTTTCCCATATTGCTGAATTGATATTCGGCCAAGTGCCTGCTCGCATCCTGAATACGGCGTACAGTACACTTTCTGGGTGCCGCCCGTGACATGGCCTACCGCATCGAAACCGCGGATCGACTCGCACGCTCTCTTCGGGGAAAACTAGCGCCCGGAAAGACAGCACCCGCAGGTTTGCGCTAACCCGCCCATGGGGAGCGATCAATATCGGGAACCCAGAGGCACGATCCCAGCGGATTGCGCTGCGGCTCTTCGAATAGTAGCGCCCGCTTGTAGATTTCCAGATCCACCGTGCGGCGACCCGGGCATCTGGTAGATCTCGCGCGTGTAGGCCCAAGGTTTTTTCGTAATCATCAACGCCGCAGATTGCACTTGAAGGCTTTGTTCCCCCCGAAATAAGCCACATCAAGGCGGATCAATGGTCGGGAAGAGCCGCACCATCGGCCTCGTGAACCGGGTCCCTGCGCAGAGATAAGCGATTATCGGCCAGATGTGCATCGAGCTTGTCGAGGGTCGCAACACGCCACGCACAGCCTCCGTTGTAGGCCTCCTGGAACTGGAGACCCGGCGCGATAGACGCCATTGTTCCACGGGTCCTGATAGATCAAATGTTCCGCTATCAATGTCCCTGCTGCAGAGCGTCGGGGTAGAGTCACGGCGTCAATTGGAAAAGGCATCGAAGGCGTCTTCATCATCCGGATGAATCTCGGCGGAATTGCATTGCTGACGATGGTTCCACGCTCGGTCCCCGATGGACCGGCACTGTGACCCGGCCGGCTGCAGTTTGGCGTCGGCTGCGGTGTAAGACCTCGTCAGGCGGAATATTCCTAGCACCGTGTTCGACATAATCGTCATTTGAAAATACCAGCCTGACCGTCGGCCCGGCACTTCTTGTCGAGGGAAATCGTGTCTTCGAGGCCTTTGGAAGGTACGCATCAAAGGGTGCGGTGGGCCCAGGGGCAATTCATGGCGCATAGAGGTGATAGCGCCCCTTTCCGGCAACAAAACCACCCTCACGTCGGCCGGCCTTGGCCGTCTCGGTCCCCAGTTACGAAACCGGATTAACCCGTTTGAAGGTCCGCTGCGCGTGGTTTTTGCTTGGGCCTCGTTCTCGTCGGTCCATCGACCGCCCGAAGCATGTCCCATCGTCCGTCCTCCCAATTACGCCTATCCACTGACCTACACCCAAAAGCCGACGGGAAGTGTCAAAACGAGCAGAACAGATTTGTCTGTTCCGCCATGCGCCCCCGTTCACATGGACTTTTTCGGGACTTCGCAGTATCGGAATGGCAAATCGCGGATGATATGCGAAGCAAAACGATCGATGGGAACGATTGGTGAGCCTGAAGCGCGCTGCCGCCATTGCGAGTGGGCCGAATCCCGTCTCGGGGTCGGTGCCCGATTAATCGTCCTGACCTTGCAGGCGAAGCGCCTTGTTGCACTTCCGCCCGATGCCCCGGTCTGGAGAAATGCCGATGTCGACGGGCCTGCTGGTATCACAACTGGTGCCTGGGCCGCTGCCCGGTCTGCAGATCGCGAGTATCTGGGCATCAGCCAGCTACGCCGACAGCACCATCGGTTTGGGTGGCGCATCTTTTGAATCCACCTTCGGCCACGCCGCAGCCGCGATCCAGGCCGGTCTCTGCAAGGTCGCAGTCATTCTGTACGGCAGCACCAAGCGATCACGGGCCGACAAGTAATATTTTCGCAGATCCGCAGTGATCTCGGATATTCAGTACGAAGCGCCCTATTGGCTGCCGACACCGGTCGGATCCCTATGGCTGGCCGCGTCCCGCATTTCCGCCCAATCGGTACACTCCGACAGCTCGCCGATCTTGCCACGTCTCCACCGTGAATGGGCGGCATTTGAAACCGAAAGCCCTATCGTCCGCGAACTTGCTGACCGCGACGCGTGCTTGAACTGGCGATCGCCACCGCTCACAAGCTCGATTGCTGCTGTTTCACAGCGATGCGGTGGTGCGGTGGTTGTGGTGCAGTCGATCGCCAAAACCCCGACAGACCCCGTCCTGGCTGCTGGGACAGGGCGAGAGCGCTCCCATGCCAGAATTTCGAGATGCCGGACTCACCGGACACCCGGCGGCAAAATCCGGTGCCCGTGCTTCGAGATGGCGGCGGACCCATCGCGATCTCGAGTGGTTGAATCTATGATTCTTCACGATACCGTTCTCCTGACGCTGGAAATCACTGGGTTTCTGTGCGCCCGGCACCGGTGGCGATTCAATCGTGCCAATGGCCGTACGGCCCCGGGGGTGATTTCGCTCAACACCAATGAAGGAAGGCCTGTTCTAACTGTCTCCCGGCAGTCGGATCTTCCTGATCATCGAGGCTGTCGGCAGTTTGCCGCGGCGAGTGTGACGAACGACAGTCGCCCAATTGCCGCTCTGGCCTGATCAGCGGGACCGGCTGGCGTGCCCTGTCGTCAATTCAACCTGCATTTGGGGGTGGATAGGCCATGACCGCGACGGACACTTCCCGATCCCGTTCAAGAGCCTACTGGCGGGCGCGGCAGTCGGGTGAACTGGGCTACAACGTTTGCCGGTGGCTGCAACACGGCCGAATTTCTACCGCGTTGCGCTTTGCACGAAATGCGGCGCGCCCGATCCGGATTGGTCGGTTTTCAGAAGGCCTCGGCACGATTTTTAACGCTGTTCGGTTGTCCATCGGCCGCGCCCTCGTTGCCGGGGAAATCCCTTATGCGTTCTGCTGTCGATCTGGACGAAGGTTTTCGCATGATGAGCCGCATTGTGGGATGCCTCACGATCGCTGTTTCGGTTGGCGACCGTGTCGGGTTATATTCGAGCAATGGCCGGGACGGGCGCCACACCTTACTTCCGCCTGCCTGAAGGGCAACGCCTGAAAAAAAGAAATCGAGACGCTGCAAAGACGCGTTGGCCGCATCAACGATGGGGCGAACGCGCTGTCGGCGGCTTTTGGTCAGCCGCGGTGCTGAAATCTGATCGAAGGGGTCCTGTGATCCTCGGCGACGTGACCTGACATCGTCACCAAAATGCGTGACAGGCCATAGCGGGATTGCCGCTGATCCGAGGAAAGGTTTGCGTCGCAAGCTGATCTGGGCAGCTTTCCATGGGCAAGAATCCTTTTGTTTTCAAGGAATCTGTATGATGCAGTCAGTGATCTTGAAATTCGTTCCCAGGGCACACTGGCGAACGCATGAGCAATAGCAGGCCCCGACTGGGCGGTTTCCTGACTCCGACCGGGGTCGCACGGAATCTGGCAGACGGCAAGCAGAGAAATGACAGTCGATGGCAAGGATTACGGTCCTCGAAAAGCCCCTGCGTGGCGACTTGCGCTGATAAAGGCTACAAGGCCGACCCCCGGGGTAATCTGATCTATCGAAAGACAGCCCGGACTTCAAATCCGATCATGGCGATGGGCGTCGGACTTCACCATTGTCGAAGTGCGCGAAGACGTGCGATCGATACGGCTGGACCCGAAGTCATTGTGACACCGGGCGTTTTTTTTCCGTGGAATACCTATTACGTGAACGCGGTTGGTTAGAATGCCGGCCAAGGA
>Ga0163217_1055070_pt1 | contig 11023 bp, 16 predicted proteins | sample SynspAceP_FD_185933 | JGI IMG/M metagenome (GOLD analysis project Ga0163217, IMG submission 185933) | Saline lake microbial communities from Ace Lake in Antarctica - Synechococcus sp. Ace-P (PacBio error correction) | ecosystem: Environmental > Aquatic > Non-marine Saline and Alkaline > Saline ...
CGGCACGGAGTCCTTTGGTCTCGCCGAGACAAAAAACTGATCCGCGCGGCGAATTTGATCGGTAAAGCTGAATGTCCGCAATCCGATTTCAACTCAAACGGTCTGCTGGATCTTGGAACACAGAGGCGTTGAAGGATCCGATCGGGCGCGTTTCCTAATCTGGAATCTGCCTTGTGACGGGGAATCGAACTGCGGCCGATGTCGAGATCGAGATTGCTGAATACGGTTTCTAATTGCCGGTACCAGGGTTGATTGTCCGTCTCCAAGACGGCAGACGATTCGATGAATGGGCCGATCACGGCGACGAACGCGATCCGGTCGTCACTTCAAACTCAGCGTGGCTTCTTTGCAGCCGGTATCATCGTACCTTCCCGCGACGCCGAACAATGCGCGTGCAGGCACCAATCACACGGTCGCCGACGATGACGCGCCACGGTGGTCTCGCAACTTCGAAGTTCTTACGCCGCGGGTGTTTCAGTTTCGAGCTGCAGTGATCGCACGGAACCTTGGACAGCGCCGCGGAATTGAGTGTCGCGCGCGCCGGGTTCGAGACGTGGCTTCGAGCGCTTCCCGGCACAACGGTAATAATATTGCGGTGCAGGGGCTTTTTGGCGGCCGCGGATAGAAGTTAGGCATCGAAGGTCCGGGACTTTTGGTCACCGCTGGCACTTTGGCCCTTCGTTCGTTGACGCTTTGGGCCTGAGCCCGCGGTGCCGGTCCCTCACGGTGATGAACTGGAAAAACCTGGCCGACGATCTGACCGGCCTCAGCTTGATCTGACAGGATGCGGTGCTGGGGCTGAACGGGCCTCGAGCAGATTTCAAAGATCGGCGGCACGCTGACGCGCTTGATAATTGACCCAACGCAATTTTACTGACCTCGGACCATTCTCTCGAAGGCGGTGGGCGAATGGATGTTAACGCTGACGGACCAGTAAATCGGGTTATCCGACGGGGAATCTGATCTTGCTTGACCTCTGTCCGATGACCACGTGTCTTCTCTTGCCGGTCGGCTAGCGGCGTTCTTTGCCGAAGATAGCGAAGGCAACCTTGTGGATCACCGCGGCAATGCCAGCGACGGTCTCGTACGAGAATGCGAACCTATGCTCTTGGCCGTGCTCTTGGATACCGGTGCCGGACGTGATCGATAGCGACAGACGACGTCGATCGTCATAGATCGGGCTGACCGGCGGGTTTTGATCTGGCGCAGGTGCTGGGGCTGGCAACGCGAGGCGCCAGGCCGCTGATGTGATCTTACGCTACAGAGCCTGCGAATCAGATGACGCGGTGCACGCGCCCACAAGCTGGATTGGTCGACCATGCGATTATACCGAGCAGCCACAGCGCTTGGCGCTCTAACAGCGCACGTGACTTTAACCATTCAAGGGCGGATCTATTACGGTGACGGCCCTTGTCTAACCGTCGATCGGCGCTTCCTCCGCTTTTGGAACGGTAAGCTACACGCGTTTCGTGCCAGCGGGATCGGGACGGATTTCGCCCGCGAATGTGGACGAACTTCTCGATGAATGATGCAGTCCCTGTTCTGGCGGGTGTCGGCGGTGGCTTTCACATATGGTGTTGCCAGATCCATCGGCGGATCCACCGGGCTTGATTGCGCTGAAATGAATAGCTGGAAGGGGCCACTGGGCTTAGTGTGAGCGCGAACGGGTGTTCGGCCGAAACTTGCCTTCAATCACCGGACGCCGCAGCGGCCGCGAACGTAGTCTGGACCTGCGATTGATGCACGCGTGGCACAGCCGATCGTGTTTCGGCCATGCCCGAGGTGTTATCGTGCGCAGTGTCAAAGACGTTCTATGTTCAGCAACCAACATCGCAGACGAAGCATCAAGCACCAAAACTGAGACTGGAACGCTCTAACACTGGAACGAACACGCATTTTCGGGCGGTGACGGGGGCTCCAGCGCAGTCGGCGCGGATGGATGATAGCTTGTGTCGTTTTTTTGACAACACTCTGCTTTTCGTTTGGCGATGCATTCCGGAGGCAGAAATCATCACACTATTCTGCTCGCCCGGGCATTGACCGGCGACCATTGTTGCGCTGTAACACTTGATCGGCTGCCCGGTGACGTGGCCGGCGTCGAGACCGTGTTAACGTGTCAGCTTTTACCGTCGGCTGAACGGTATCTTTTTGCCGTGCGTTTGGCGGCAGCTTCACCAACGGTGACGGTGTCGGTGGACGGATCATTGGCGGCGGGCCGGTACCGGATTTGGCAAGCGGCTAAATCTGTCGCGTCGATTTTCCTGTCGATCAAGTCCCAAGGTCAGACGATCTCCAGACAATTTGTGTGGCACGACACAAGACCTGGACTGCGATCAAGGCAGGGGCATGGGCAGCTTGATATCGCGGGATCGACGGTATTGAACCTTAAGGCCTATGTACCTTCGAAAATCGCGTCTGAACGCATGCCGCGCAACGACTTGTCTTGCTGCGACGGCGACCAGAGCTAGATGGACCTACGCCTCAGCGCCACCGACGCATCCTGATCTTCGGCAACCTCGTCGATCGACGGATGCGCAAGACGGATCAATGCCGATCCTTGATTAACAGCGTTTCGGGGCCATCGAAGTCGCTGATTTGAAGACAACGCTTTTGGCGGTTTGGAGCCTTGGTCCAATCTGCGCCAGACCAAGACGTTGATGACGGCAATGGTAATCACGATTGCCGATGGCGTCGGTTCTGTCCTTCTCGACTTAGCGGTGCAACGATGTTTGCAGGGGCAGGGGGCGGCACTGATTTTAATGACGGTACAATAACCCAGCGTGCGACAGGTCTGGAAGACGGCGGCACCGGCCTGGCCGTGCAGAATGTCAACTTTGAGCTGGCGATATCAGCGAACCCGCTACAGCCACAGCGCCCCTGAGCTGGCTTGCGTGCAGGCGAGATTGGCAAAAATGGGCCTGAACTTGCCGTGGCATCGGATGGGTTACCGCATTGCGCGCAAACGTACGTCCGCTTTAATGGGCGGCGACAGATGCGCGATGGTAATCGACGCAAACCTGGACTGGTCGGCCATTACGACTTTGCCCGCACGCGATCGCAGCGATGATGCGAACGCTTGACACTGTCCTTCGGCGGAGAGATGAGCTGAACAGCAGACAACGTTTCTTGTCGCAGCCGGTTTTGCTCAGGGCGCATCCAGACTGTATCGGAACGTAACCACGGCGCGGCATCACAGGTTGCACAGTAGGCGCAGTTGAATCCAATTCAAACCTGTCCAACTGCCTATCTGTGCATCCGGCGATGGCGTGCCTTTTAACCTCGCGAACGGGTGACTGGGCGGATGGCGCTGTGATTGGCCATGTCAGATCAGGGGACCAGGCTTGCGGCTCACCTAAACGGCACTTAATCTTTACGTGGTGAACGAGGCTGCTGAGCGTCGGTGCCCACATCCGTTCGGCAGTTGACCGGTCCTCTATGCGACTAGCATAGCCGGAATCGGCACCGCCGCGGCCTACCGAAGGCTCGACATCGCGTGTGACGGAATATGCGAGTCATCTTGAACAAGGCGAGCGGTGACGGGCACTTGCCGGGTGGGGCCTCACCGACGGCTAAGCTTGACTGGGTAAATGTCGCCGCACAGTTCACGGCCTGGCCGGAGTGTTTTGATGGCGGGCAAACCGATCTGATAAGTCGCGGGCACGTTGAGGGCTAGATGCTTCGGGTTGTCGATCTGGGGCGGCGGGTTCGATCTGCGGGTATCTCTGGCCGTAGAAGCGAGCTGGATCCGGACCGCGGCCGCATTCGAAGAATGCGACGCTGTTGACTGCTGGTCCTGCCCTTGACGGAATCCGATGTTCATCGGGGCAGCCGGGCGGTGCCGCGGGATTTCGGTCGGGAACGGAACATGTCCGGCGGTTCGCCCTACTTTCGGCGGTGCCGATGCAGTACCCACGCGACGGTCACCGACGATCCCAAGTGCTACCGCATCGAGGCCAGCCTAGTGATGCGACATCACCAATCTGCAGAGGGGATTGAATTCAACATCAACAGCCTGACACTCTCGGACACTATAACCCATGTGCCCGCTTGATGGTGGCTGACAACCGGCTTAGCGACGTCCGTTATTGTGCCGGATCAGGTGTCGGGCGATGGTGTCTCTTTAAACTATGGTCCCTCGGGAATGGCACCGCTGCGGCCCGTTTTCCAAACGAAGACCGCGGAACAAGACACTGGTACACGTGGGTTGGTCTCTTTTAGCGCCTTCGACTCATGCGGCTGCAGGCACACATTCCCCTCGTTTGCGCAGGGACAATCGTTTATGTCGATGTTAAACAGCGCTCCAGAAACTTGATCTGGCCGCCGACATGGATAACGCTCGCGACGCCGTATCAAGGTCTTGGTGTCGTTGCAACCCAAGGCCGATCCGGGGCCGACCATCGGTACCGCGAGGAACGCGGTGTTCGGTGGCCAGTGCCGACTGGGTGTCGCGAGCATTACTTCAGCTAATCCGGTAACTTGATGCATCGCGGTACTTTGGTCGAAGGCAAAACCATCGCATACCGCGACCCGCCTCGAGAGGGGTAGAGGTGACGACGCGGACGCTGAAACAATGTACGCTTGAAGCTGAACACTGCCGCGATCAAAAGCACCTAGACATCCGACCGCCTGAGCGTTCTTGACTGAACCAAGCCGTTAAACCTCGATTCCACACCGATGGACGACACAGGTAAAGCCATTGATGCGCCACTTACGACGTTGCTTTCGCCACGAATGTTTACGGTTTGTGGCACTGATACAGATTACCTGTTCTCAGACATGACCCGCGACGCTGTTGCGCCTTAGCCGATGCAAACAATGCATCATCATGATTTCATCTATGCCCGCGGTGAAGCATCGCTGAAATCCGAGCGAATGTCGCCGCGCGGACCGCTGGCATGATGCCACGACTTTAACACATCTGTGCTGCGGCCTTGGCCTTGCCATGTCGCGGTTTTGCCGCAACGGGAGTGGCCCCGGACTATCTGACGGGATTGCAGGTACCGTCGCGTGACTGGCGTGACCCTGCCAGACATACGTCAACCGGCGTAACGCTAAATGTGAACAGCCTTGGGCGTTTTTGCTGGTCAACGGAAAGCCCGACAGTTCCAGCAGCGACAACGCCATGCGCTCCTTGGTAATGACGATCAGGCTAGCGAGGTGACGCCGCGCTGCGGGGGTCGAGGGGCTTGGCTTCAGCGGACGCTGAATGTTGCGGGTAAAACGAACGGCATCGACAGCGACATTGCCCACCTTCCAGCACAACTGAATTTCAGTGGGATACGGACATCTGGATGTCACCGTTGGTAAATAACACCCTGCAATCACTTTGACGAATCTTGAACCCTCGAAACGGCAATCGAAGTGAGGCGCGGATCGCTTGCGTACTTGGGTAGAGGAATACGTCTTATCTCGGGCGAAGTTTGCATTCCGCAAAGGCGATCGCCCTGCTGGATGGGTGCTCGTCGGATGGCGCGGCGCGAAACGTTTTCGGACGCTGGACTGTCGGTGCAGCGGAATGGGTGAACATCTTTGTCGCACGGCGGCTAATGATTTAACCAACGGCCTTCGAATGCGCAGACAGATCTGGTCGGAACTGAGAATCTCGAACGGGTTCGTGGCGCTCAGCCACTACTGGCAGTCGGTGATGCGGCAACGGTTCTGCAGGTTGCCTTAAGGCGCCCCCAACGGCAAGGGGGCCTACACCACGCTGAACGACCGGCAAGGGGAGACCGTGCAGTTGGTGGCATCGAGGGCTGACGCTGCGGCCCTAAGACTTTGAAATAATAACTATATACGCGGCCAAATATCGGGCGGAAGTCGATCAACTTTGATGCCAATAACCTGATTGGTACCCACCGGACTTGATGCCTGCCATGATGTGAGCGCTGTCGATGGCCGCCGAAATCCTTGAGGTGACGGGCTTTGCGTCATCACCATTGACCAGTATGTCTTCCTGTCTGGCAATGGTGACTTTCTCCGAAAGGCACTACCCGCCGTTGCCGACCATCTGAATTAACGCGAGCGAGCCAAGAAATTCTGCGGTGAGACGCAGATCAGCGGGCACGCAACTACATATCTGGAGCAGCCTTGATCTTCGTTGGCGGAGTCCCATAGTTTGGTGTAGGCGGGCCGATACTGTCGAGCTTAGATATATCTCGAGAAGCCGGCACGAAAACGTCTTCGGTTCCGGCCGACAGCCGGTAGCGGGTGGCGTCTCGCGCAAGGGGAATTCCCTTTGATCTAGCGTTGCTGTCGACAGGTAGATGCTGAGCACTCGCGACGTCAGTATGTCGCAGCCTGAACGGCGACCGTCACCCCGCGCCTTTATGCCCAGGTTGCTGGCATCAATCTTGGTGGGCGTTGGTTGCGTCGCGCTTTCGTCGACCAACGTCAAGATCAAAGGTCAACCAGGCCGCGCCGGCGCGCCGGCTGGCAAGGGGGGCGCACAAAGACGGCCCTTGCCCAGCTGCCAATTCGACTTTAACCGAAGGTTACCGGCCCTGTCAACGCGGGAGCCAGACCTCGGATAATTGAACAGATTTCCTTTACGTCTTTCAAAGAACAGGCTTCAAAGAAACCAATTATGGTTCAGGCTATCGGCAGCACCCGCCTGCCCCCCGGTCTTTCGCTGCTGATGCAACACAAAACGGTGTCACCCCACCAGTGCGACGATGCAGACTTCGGCCCCTTCTGGCTGATATCAGCTTTTGAACGGACCACGCTGCAAAACGGTCAATCGTCACCAAGATTTCCGGCAACAAGTGTGACCGCCAAGCCTGGGCACTATTGATTTTCCGTGACCGGCAACGCGCTGATCCTGATCACCTCCCTGCGGTACCTGAATCCAGCAATATATCTGACAGTTGACGGCATGCATGTCTCTATATATCATGTCACATGGACGCCACTAACATTCGCGCACTGTGATGCGCGCCACACTTCCCGGGATAGAGCTGGAACAGCCAGGCGTGAACCGTCGCGGTCAAAGTCAAGAGTTCAAAAAAAAGGTCGCGCCCCATACACACCGACGAGAAATGGGGGTCGTGCAGACACAACGCAGCCCTTGATCTGGCCCCCTGCGCCAAAGTTCATTGCCGCATCAGGCTAGGACCTGCGCCTGAAGGTAGATCTGATAACGCATCCGGCACGATTGCACGTCGACCGACCCGAGCTTGGTTTGTGGCGCGAATTTTCCGCTCGCTAAGTTTTTCGAATGTGACCTGACGCCAGATAATGTCAAGAAACAGTACGGATCTTTGTTCTTTTAGCGGTGTGACAGCACCTATACCGATCCGAATTCTGACGGCGGCCACCCCGCGACGTTTAAACGCGCTTGACCGACGCCAGGGCGTGATCTCTTTAATTATCATGCCGGCGAAACCGGATCCCCAGACACAGAACCGCGCCATATGTCGTATCTACATCGAAGAGCTGAACTGCGGCAGCGAGACCGGCGGTGACGGTCAGATAATAACCTGCCAGAAACGCGCAGGCGCGAGAGAGTTCTCTCTTCTGAGAACCCAGCGCTGGAGACCATTGATAGTACGTCGAAAATCCGGAGCGTGGAACCCTAACACGCACACCTTTACGGCCCAGAGAGCGAGACCACACGGGCAAAACAACGCCGTACTTCATCCACTTGCGCGTTGCACGAGATCTTTGAGAACCCTGAACCTGCTGGACGCAACCTCATACTGACATATACGCGGTCGGGTGAATCACGCTTACATCCGCCTGAGTAATCCCAGCCTTGTCGCGGCAGGCGTCAAGCAGCAGGGATTTCGGCACGCAACATCAGCATTCCTTGGGACAAAGGGTGCCGACCTCCAAAAGCAACTGGATATGATGCTGGGTCTGCTGACACCAATACCCACTTGTTGTGCGGATTCGTGAATCAAGCGAGCCTGCGAACCTTTGCGATTTAAAAATGCCAAGGTGTGCCTCCTGTGTGTTCGGTATTGGCGGGCTGCGCATTCAAGGATCCGTCGAGGTTTTGGAAATCAACAACTCTGGCCAGAACCATGACCCACGCAGGTTCGGATATTGCCCACACGACTGACACTCCGAGACATGCTGCCGAGCCTCTCGTCAAGTTCGTATCCCCGATGGAAAATGGTCATAGGCGCACGGGCGCACCAAAAGCTGAACCATCGGGATCGCGCAACCTCGCCTGAGGATGTCGTGTCATTATATCGGATGCTTGTGCAGTTCACCCGCACTCCACTTGGCGTAATCGAGGTATTTGCGCCGATTACCAGCGGATCACGGTCAAACCCGAAGGTGAATGCTGATCGCGCTATTGGGCTGGGGGGGGCAGCGAGGTTCAGCTTTGGCGCGGCAACCGTTTCCAGCTGCCGTATTCCGTCTGACCGCACTATACGATCAACGGCCAGATGGCGTCCGTCAACTCGCGGCCCCGCGATCCTGTCCAGCTCAGCGAGATTCTGCCCTCACCGTTGCAGATCCAGATCGTGCGTTTGACGACTGCCTATATCGACGTTATTTATAACACAATAACTTACCTCAAGCACGGCCGATAACACCCGATGGTATCGCCGATAGCTTCTATCACCGATGCCGCATGCAGGAATTTCCATTATCCGTGGCGGTGAACCAGTCCTGGCACGAACCTTAATATTGAAGTGTCCGGGCGCGGGCCACGCGGGTCGAGGGCACGGCCAAACCCGACCTTCCGCCTACGAAATTCTGAGCAACCTGACAGCATCCACCAACACAGCCGAATCACCTACGAGGTCGAATTCCTTGCGAAATTCCTGAAGGAACAGCGCCAATGCACTTGGGTCACGAGAGATCGAAAGTCAGCGTTTGCGGGCCTTGCGATGGCTTTCGGCGCGGCAAGAGTTTCGAATGGCCCGCCTAGCCGCGGCGCAGGCCGCGTCGGGAATCGCGCTCGCTAAACCGTTCTCGGGGGCGACTGTCGACGCGCATGCAAACTGAACGCTGCCGGATTATCGAACGTGACCTTCCGCACGGACCGTTGGACAGCGCCTTGAACCTAGACAACAATGACGGCAATGAGATCCGAATTTCGGCGGTCGAGGGGGCTGCCAATGTGGGCGGTGTCATTGCCGGTGGCGCGGGTTTTGTCAGCGACCAACATGGCGGCTATTCATTGCGGCCAAGCCACCGGCTCCTGTCGTGGGTGTTCCGCCAGCCCCGTTGGGCAGCTTGCGAATACACGGCGAATGCGGCGTTTAGTGTCGGCGACGTAAGGTCGACTTTAAATTGCTGGCACCTGGTCCGATGAAGCAAACCGCACGGTCTGACACCCGACAACTGGTTCTGTTTGGCGCCTGTCCGATGGTGTGACCGCTACGGATCGCAACCGTAAAAAACGCTGCAAATGCGGGCACTGAGCCGATCCGCTTCGGGGGTTCAGTATCGTCGTCTTTACGGTGCGCAATATCCGGGCACAGACCAGGTGGCCTATCCTTCAACACGGCCCGTCAGCGATTGAATCGCCATCTGTCGGTCTGGCACCAAGCTGGCGTTCAAAGAATGGCCGTCTGGTCTTGACATTGCCATCGGTGCTGAATCGCGCCGGCGCTTGCTTTGGCAAGACTACGCGCAAGGGCGGGACAGCGTCTAATACGGGTGGCACAAGCCGTTGTGATCAATGGCCCCTGCTGGTCAAGTTCGACGTTGGCAATTGTAGTGCCTGGCGACGTTGACTGGCGGGACCAGACACGTTTCACAGGCAAGTGGGAAGTGACGGCGACAGCTTGATAACGGGACCGTGCCGAGTTTCTGAACCTTTGAGGCGTTCAAACTCAATAATCGCTATGACCCCCGATAATGACCGGTCAAAAGGATCTGTTGAAGTCACGCTTGAACGTGCCGGCCAAAAGCTGGTCCAGATTGGCACCGTGCGCGTCACTTTCCAAGTTTCGGTCTGGACGGGCCTGATTACAGGCAATGCCCACGACGCCCGGTTTGATCGTCTATGAAAACGGGTTTTTTTTTTTTTTCTAACTCAGCTGAAGACGGCGCTAGCCTGATTTATTGCGGGTTCCCAACCCGAACGGCGCTGCAGCGACGCGCACCGACGACCCAAGCCGGTCCGCTCCGGTTTGGCAGCCTGCTAGAGTTTGTGATCTGCGCATTGGGTCAAACGGACTTAGCGTCGTGTCGGTCAAGGCCGTGACCTTCAACGGGTCGAATCTTTGCTTCGGCGGGGCAAAGTTGTCGCGCCGGGCAAGGCAATTTCTGCAGACATCCGCGACCCGTGTGGACCGAGCGACCCGATACACTGCGCACCGGAAATAAAAAAAAAAATACCGAAGCGATCCCGCCTTTGCTGACCTTCACCAATGGCGGGTCGAAAGGTTTATCTGGCGCATGAATACCTTACCTTCCGCAATCACACTTGGGCCGAAACCTTTTCTGACGGGTGCGATCTAACTCTTGATACCGGCGCCTGCCGCCGACGAAGAGCTGATCAGCACGCTTTGCGCCATCGTGCGCCTGACTGTCGCTCTGTGACGTCTTGGTTACGGAATGAAGGCGCGCGGCTCAAGTCTCGCACTTCCTTGGCGACGGGATCGTTGAGCGTAAGCGTGGCTTGAAGTGCGCGGGTCGGCACAGTCTACGTTGCGAGACCATGCTACCGACAGCGAGCGCGATCCCGATCACCAGAGCGAGATCGGCGTTCAAATGGGGCTTGATATTCCAGCCGCTCCTGAAAAATCGTGCTTGACTTTGTCAGCGACCATCACCGCCTGCAAGGCAACCCCCGGCCTGAAATTCGAAGGCCACGGTCAGACATCTGCAGATCGGAGCGTGGGCGCAGGGCGCGGTGCAGATAACCCCAATAATCGGGATTGAAAGGCGCGCGGTCCTCTCTCATTGTCCGGGCAATGTCTTTTGGTGGCCAGATTGAAGGGCTCGTGGATTGGCGGCATTACAAGTGATGCCAATGGTAACGAGATTGGGCGTGCTTGATACAAACTCGAACGCGTGGTTCCGACCGGCTTCTTTATCGGGTAGAGGCAGGGTTTTCTTT
>Ga0163217_1086951_pt1 | contig 11023 bp, 8 predicted proteins | sample SynspAceP_FD_185933 | JGI IMG/M metagenome (GOLD analysis project Ga0163217, IMG submission 185933) | Saline lake microbial communities from Ace Lake in Antarctica - Synechococcus sp. Ace-P (PacBio error correction) | ecosystem: Environmental > Aquatic > Non-marine Saline and Alkaline > Saline ...
CAAAAGGGAAGAGATTTCCCCCCCCCCAATTTAAATCCCCCCATTGGTCCCCATTCGCTTCTTCAAACAGTCCCCCCTGCCGTTTCCCCCACGTACAATTTTTTTGAATTAAAACTTAAAAAAATTCAGAGAAAAATGAATTTCCCTGGTAAGCCATTTATTTTTTTTTCAACAAACTAGCCTTCCTCTTGATCAGGCGGGAATAAAAAAAACATTTTCTATCTGATAACTAACCTGCCAATAATTTCCTGAACCAATTTGTAAACAAGGAATAGAAAAGTTAAAAACCAGGCAGGAAAAAGGGAAATAGAAAAGCAAAGAAAGGAAAAGTAAAAAAAAGCGGGGAGGGTGGGGGGGCGTCCACACCATTATTTGCTGAGTGACCAGGTGCTACCCTTGTCAGACGATATATAAAACGCCCGCGTTGACTTAAGCTTAATATAAACCGTTTAATTTCCCATGGCCTGGCAATACGATGCACATGTGGATGTTAGAGGTAACCCCTTCATTACTGGTGCCCATCGAAGCGCCCATTGTTTGTTGATATAATAGATCCCCTCCTCACAGCTGATAAAATTCAAGGTATTTTCAATTTCCAACAATATCATCCGTATAGCCTCTCTTCTGGTCCTGAGGTCTGGTCCATTTGGAAATTGAAGAGGATAGACACATATAGACTATGCAAATGAGAACAATATTTATGGTTGGCCATATAGTAGGATTTAACTTCAAATTATTCTGAAAGATCAAATAAAACTATTTATTATGGAAACAGTTTTTTAAAAAGTCGAACGGGAACCCACAATATTTCGAACCTGATGCATTTTTAAATAATTTTTCACATCCAACGGAAGAATTCAGCTACCTTTTTGGAAGATATTTTTTTTTGTTTTTGAAATACTTTAAATCAGCAAACAAGCCATGACGGCATTAAAGTTCGTCTTTGTGGGGGAACCAGGCATTTCCCTTTAATCTGTTTAAATCCAATTATTCATAGATAGAAAACCGCAATGTCTATTTGCCTTTTATTTTCTGTAGGGCAACTATACCGTTAAACTATTAAATCAAAATAGAGTCAAAGTATAGAAAGCAAGTTGAATTTAAAATCTTAGAAATCATGAAAACATTTATTAAAAAGATACGCCTTATCATCCATTAGTTTATAATAGCTTTTTGTTACACAAGCTTCAGGGCCAATCCGTGGTACTCAAATTCCAAGAACCACAAGTGTTTACCAAACCACGACAAAGTCAAAAAGACGGTAAGCAATAAGGGTGCCTAGTAAACAAAGGTTCCTATAAAACTCCCAACGCCGGAAAGTTAGTTTTTCAGTGCGTTCGGTATCCACAATAAAAAGTTATTAACGTATACGGTCAGAACCTACTACTATGCCAACAACAAATATTATACGCAATCCTAGAGGCCAGCTATATTTGTAAAATTGCCCTCCAAAAATAGGATTTAATTGAACAGCTTACCGCCAAATCTAAACGGGTTAGGTTCAATAGTTTATGAATTATTTTTAAATTGCTCAAGGGATATTTTATATTCAAATAAATAATGAATATGAGGTTGATTGAGCCAGCCAATAGGAACAATAGTCTATGAATTAACCGGAAGTTATGAATAAAATCGCCATAGATTGGATTGGCCTATTACACGAATATGCGACATAATCTACGAAAAAATACAAGTGGATAATGGCACCCGGCTAACAAGTTGTGGGCATTATAGATATGGAATAACGATAGTTAGATTGTTGATTAGTTGGGAAAGGAGGGGTAATTTATTTTATGTTATCTCTTTTTTTATTGGTTTGCATTTAAGCCAATAAGAATCAACTCACATATGTTAGTTCCTTTAAGTTCGAAAGTACTTATTTGTCAACGCACATACAAGATTTCTAAGCGACGTTGAAATCGATAAATTCAAAATTTTTTAACTGACAATTAAATATTATTCCCATCTTTCCAGAGAGATTTAGAATTGCTAATGGAATTTGTTCTTACTAAACTTAAAACCAACCGAAACCTTATCTATGAGAACAGAACTATTTCTTTCTTTCTTTCTATCACGTACAGTTTGCCAATGCCCAGGCTTAATAGAAACCTATTGAGCGGTAAACTATTCTACGACACACCATTAAAAAATATGTGGTAAAGGCCAATCCTGGTACCTTATCCAGAATTATAAGAATCGTGAGCAATGGGAAAGAGATTCCCCAAAACCTGAGAAGCCTTACATAAAGGAAGAAAATTATTTTTGATACAATCTGGAATATATTCCGTTTCACACTTAATTTTGGAATTTACCAAGAGCGGCAGTAGAACCATTTCTGGAGAAACCGTAATAGGGAAACAGCAGGCATTTGAAAGCGCTTGGTCTTGGTGAATTGGTAGACAAGGAAAGGGTCGATTTTTAAAAGGAATCATTACGGTTAATTTCCTACTACAGTGAAGCAAACTTATTGGGCAATTCGGCCCATTTAGGGAACTTCAAGCGTGCTGGTCAGGATTACCAGATGTGCTTGAAACTACGATTGACCTGGGAGTAGGCAAAGTGGCGGCTAAACCTGGCATGGACACACTATTTTCTAGAAGAGGAAATAAATAAGGGTGAATCCTTTTGATCTTAAAAGAAGGTTAAGATTTGAATTTGATAAGAAATTATTAAAAAACTTATTACACCAGAAATGGATTTGGCTGGATGGGCTATACCAATGAGAGTGTAAAAACATTGGAACCCTTGGTGCACCTATATATGCCCCCTAAAACTGTATTCTCTATTGAGAATGATTCCATACACCCAAGTATAAATGTGCAAAAGAGTATGCTCTCGTTGATGAGTTTATGATTTATTACAAGATGACGGGGCTGTGAAGAACCAGGTCCATCTCTGGAGCCATGCGGGCGGTAAGCTTGTTCGATTATTTAGAACTGTTGTATAAAGGAAGTCAAATGGTAAAATCAGATATCTACAATGAAGAACTTGTTACAGAATATGAAGGTAAATATTTAATAGGCCTATATAAACGGGAGTATTTTGTATAATTTTGCAGAATGCTTCGGGCCCAAACTAACATCCAATTCATCGGCGGTACCATTTACCGCTATGGAAAACGCATTAACTGATTCATCATGAGTAGTTTGGGGCTTTTTTGGGCCCAAAAACAGCATTTTGGATAAGTAACTGTTCAAGGGTAAAAATAGAATTAGCATTGGAAGTGACCTGTTTAATTTGCGATGAAATTTAAAATGCCTGTGGCCACAGGAACCGCTATTGGGGATTTAATAATCCTGCGAACACACAGATAATGGCAGCCCGGGAACAAGCGGAAACCCATGAATGGTTTTATTTTGCCTGCAAAAGGTGGCCACAATCCGAAGGCCATACACCAAAATGATGTGGGCACTTTTATTTTATACTACAATGGGAAGCCACCTTGATGATGTTGGGGTAATGACCTATACGGCACACTTTGGAAAGGACAGATATTCTATTTTGGACCAATGCAATCCGGTTATCAAATAACCTGCCGACCAATAAAACGGATGGAACCAACAAGATCGGTTGGAATTACAAGTGCTCCAATGCTTTCCTATTCCGCTGAGAAGAGATAAAGTTCGGTATTCCCTCGATAAATCTCCGGTGCATCCCAAAGAAGCCCAGAGTGAAGCAGTGGCAACGCATTTATACTTTGCTTAAGGGGCAAAAAATTTGAATTTCCCGATTCGTATTCCTTTTGGAAATAAATGTGGGCGAATACCCAAACTTAAATCTTATGGCAGCGCTAGAACCCAAAAATTATAAGCCCGGACACATAAGACTTGGGGCAGCGGAAGGCGGGTGTTTTTGTAAAGTACGACCCGGAAATTTTGATACCAGTAACGGTAGAAAAATATAGCTATGAAGCCGATTCAAAATTGTATCCTACTTGGGGTGAGCAGCTTTATCGTAATAATGTTTCTAATTAATTAGGCAAACCAGTACTGTGCAGGGGAAATATTAACGGTACAACCAGAATTTACTAGAAAACACTTACGTGTTGCACTCAGAATCGGCTTATCATTCTGAGTTCTAGTAATCGATCGAATGGGGGTTATGATGCTTTCAAGTGATCGAAACTGTAGAAAGTGTTTTTGGATTGAAGGTAATACCTAAACTATTTCCCATTGTGGGCAGTTTGCGAAGCTTTTCGTATCGCTTTTATCGAAAGCGGTAAATATGCCCCGCGTCTTCTTGGATCGCAATCAAATTCTATATTGACTCAATAACGTTCTTGTTCTAATGAATCCGCAAAATCCATATTTACTTGTTTTAGGTTGATGTTAAACCACTAATTGCTTTACCGGAAATACCGTTTTATATACTTTTTTGACAGCTTGTTAATACCTTATTGGTTCTTCCGGTTATTAGAGATATTATTACAAACTAAGAAGACAAAGAATAGAATTTTTGGCTATAGTTTGCCGTAGCAACCGAAATTCCACCGAACCCGAAAAAATTGCGGATACAATGGTGGAGTATTACAAAAATAATAGTTCCATTTTAATCATGTCATAAATTTTAAGTTCTTGTTTCTGTAAACTTTCTTACGCTTTGTCTAATTTATTCTTTAAATAATTATATAATTAAACCACTATCAATTTGAAAATTAGCTAATACAATACAAAAAATAAGCACTAAAAAATAATTATAGGTGGTTGTAGTTTAATACACAAACAATTCCAAAAATCCCATTCTTGCTAAAAGACGGGCTTACAAACAATTTTTAATGGTTTTGTAATGGAGCGGAATCTATTTAAATTTCAAAATACTTCTTCTTACTGTAATTCCTTGTAATTGCTTGTAGCCTTCTCCAAAAAAAGGTAAAATTATAACTCAAAAAAAAATATTTGCTCAAATTTTTATATTCCCTAAAAAGTAAGGAAAATATATAAACCACCATGGATCAAAAATCCAATAGTGGTTTTTATTTGTAATTAATGAGAAGTTCTAAACTTACTTATAAGCATTAATTTGTCCTATGGCCATATTTTCTGCGGATTTTTTTTGCTTTCTATTGGCAAGCACCCCTTCAAATAAAGAATCTATGGTATGGGACTGCATAAGGCACCATTTGCTGAAAATGAGTTGGCCAATGGAATGATCAATATTCTTGTCTACTGTTCTGTGGGACTAGTGTCGGATTGCCTTTAAAACACATAACAACTAAAAATCGCAGTTTCCCACAAATCGGTTGTTTTCTCTAAGTGTGCAGGCCATTGTCCTCGGTTATATGCCTATTAAAGAATGGCCCCAATAGTGGGCATCTTTCTGATCTCATAAAAGGTATTAACCAATAAGCTAACATCTTCTCTACTTCTATATGTTCATGCTATGAATTAAATTTTCAATGTTTTTCTTTTGTAATTATATAAAGTTTTTCAGAAATTGGTAAAATCCAACAGAATGAAAATATCCCAATCGAGAAAATTACTCCGATCATTCGAAAGCCATTTTAAGGTTTGTAACTACCGGTGAATACAACAGAATCTGAATCCCTGGCAAAAGAATATCCTTATGGTTATTGATGTGTAGCCTGAATGATTCCTATAGGAAGTTAAACTGAAAAAGAACCATGGCTCCAGCCCATATTAAATAGCCAAAAATGCCCTGTAAACTTTTTACTTTTCCACCTCGATTGATAAAATTCGCAAAACAGATTAAAATGAACCCATGCCCAACAACCATATACACCCAAACAGGCGGTGTGGGCGCATGACAGCGGTAGGGTTGAGTTCCTTGGATATGAATATAAGGCGATAGGAAGGGATTAATAAGAAAACCGAAAACACCGGCACAATCCAAATTCCAAAAGAGGCCCACACTAATAAAGAAAGAATATGGGCCATTTGTATTTTGCATCCATTCTTTGCTCTTTAAGAGATTCATTTTCCCCTCTAATTTCAAACCCATTAGGGTTAACGTAACACTTCCAGCGCACTAAAAGTAGCTCCCAAGGCTTATGGCCTGTAAATGGCGTACCGGAAATAATATAAATGATGTAATGTCCCCTATTATTCTCCAGCCAAAAGATGGCGGCGGAAAGCTTTACGGAATACCCTACCAGCTGTTTTTTTTCTGAAATTTTTTTCATTTCTTGAAAAATGAAGGCTATAATAACCGTTGCAAAAACCTCAAAGAACCTTCTACCCAAAGATGGAACTAGCCACATCGTCCAATAGTTGATAACTGTAGGCTACTAATTCTCTCCGTACATAAGCCCGGAGAAAAAGAACATATCCAATGGCCATAAACAGAAATTAAAAAGATAATTAATAAATGTTTTGAAGAAGTCGTTCTTGCGTATGGCATATATATATATGTCTGCTTACCATAAATAACCCAGAGTACTAATCCAACTGCTAAAGAACCAGCTGCCAGAACCTCCAAGATCCATGTATTCGTATCCTTGAATTCCAAAGAAAAATTAGTGGTTAATCCAAGAATTGAATGTACACCTGACCATTCACCCAACATGGATCCCAGACATTAATAATTAGCAATGCTCCGAACAAAGAATTAATAGCCAAAAACCTTGAATATTTCATTTCTTTACCTGAAATCATGGGCGCAAAAATAAACCGTAGCAAGCCAGGTAGCAGACCTATCCAGAATATCGCCAATTGCCGTAGCCAGGGTTCGAGTAATATGAGTAAGGTAAATTAGCTCAGATCAAATCCGAAGAATGCCTGACCCTCCACGGTATAATGTACTGGTTAATAACTCCTAAAAGACTTTAAACCAAATTAAAAGCGAAATGGAAATAAAATATTTTAGTACACCCTTTGCGATCTAGACAAATTTCATTCCGTTAAAGGATCGGAATTTGGTTTGCTGATACTTTTTCTCCCTTTTCATGATTTCTTAAATAATAAAAAGTAAGTATTTCCAATGAACAGGAGCAACAAACACGATGGATAGCCCAGACCATATAAGGGAAATCTTTTGTATAAGTTATCAATTAAAGGTTCCATGAGGCCAGTTAGAGGTATAGGTATAGTCTTTACCCTGGCCTGTTTGGTACTGGCCGCCAGGAAGTCCGAATAAAAAAGCATTGAGTTTTCCAAATTTAACTGCATCGGTCAAAGCACCAATTAGGAATGGCTATATTCCCTCTTTCCCCTTCGAAAAAAAGTGGTATAAGTGTTTAATCATTCGCTTAATGGCGGTTTAAACGGCTCTTTGAAATGGTAATAGTTTTTTTGTTTCTTTTCACTAAATGTATTGGTTTTAATTCCCTGAATCAAAACCTGCGCCCGTTAATTGGCAAGCGTTATTTTCTACATCCAGTTTGTTATAGGCATATTGAAAATCTTTTTCGGGAAACCAATGCTCCAATAGAAACAGCTTCTCTATGGAATCCAAATCGCAGTCCAATCCGGAGCAACGTAACTACCATCGTCCCCAACAATGGAACCCACTTCCATTCCTCCAATAGATTCCCCAAACGTTTTGACCAATTTGAATTTCCTTACTTTGGTATAAACGGTAATGGCCCTGTATCTTCAACTAATACCAATCGGGAATAGGGGTTGGGTTTGATAAACTTCAGTTTTTCCAACCCATAATGAGTACAATAAATGAGAGTACTACACAATAATAAATGCAAATCCATGGTTTTTTCATTTTTGTAAATTTTATGGGAAATATTATTGGGAAACTTTGGTTAACGCGTTCTTAACTTTAATCGAGTACGAAATAGACAACGCGAATAATACAGTCTGTATACCAGGTCAGATCATGGGGATATTCCTTCTAAAGCAATGATATCCCCATCTTTTTAGGGTTTTTGATGTTCTCTGTTTATGCCAAATTCCTATTTCTCCTTCAAACAATTCCAATAACTATAGGAAAGGGGGCCTTTGTGTTTTCCTGAATTGCCCTTTTTCATTACTATTTCGTATTTCTTGGTGTTGGCCGTTTTCAGTAAAACTGTTAACCACGGGCTTGTGGTCTCGTTATAGGTGATACTTCTCCATTAAGATATGCTTTGTTGGTTCATAAGGTTGTGTTTTTTTAGTGTTTCTAAGTTTTAAAGGGCAAACTAGGCCATCCAAAAAGATGTTATCCTAATTGTGATTTATATTAAAAGATATTCGGTGTCTTTTTATCCCATTATAAATTGATTTTTCCTTCATGATCAATAAAATTATGGGGCAAATGTAATCCTAATTTAATAAAAGACTAATTTGTCCGCATAAAAATAAATATTTCTTTTTAAGTAAAAAATCCCCTTCTAATGTAACATAATCATTATAAGTTTAGAGAATATGCCAGGCTTTGAAATACAGTAGGGGTATCAGAGTAGTGATTGACAAGTTTGCTGGTTGAAAATTAAATATTCCTGTGGCAACCCTCGGGTAATGCCACGCTAATTCATGTTTTACTCATAAGTAAGATTTGAATGCTCCGACACTTGCCCGCCTGCCCGTCGTTCAGGCGGCGTTGAAAAATTAAATAAGTGTTTCTTTTCCGATGCCCTCATTGGCTTGCCCCTGAAGGTAATTGAACTAAAAAAATAGAAATCTTGGATAAACACAACCGCATAATACAAGCCGACAAGATTGTCTATCGCTTGTCTTTCTTGGGCAAAACGCCGATGGAGGGAAGGCACAATAAGTGGAACTTAAATACAAAATTGAAAAATCAATTATTCAACTATTTAACAGCCTTTTCTACCAACCAACCAATTTGCTACTTTTGGAATAATTCAGTATTTAGATAGCCTTCTTTTTTTAATTTCTTAACCATTTAAATCAAATCTTTTTTGCTTTCTTCTTCATTTTTTTTAATAGATGTGTTGAAGTCTATAAAGTGTGTGTGGTTAATCGCTTCAATATAATAGTAAGCGTTTAAAGCATCGCAACACTTTCCTAATTGAATGATATGCTGTTTTTGGGATAGCATTAATCAATAAAAAGTCATATCAGAGTCAATCCAAATTTTCAAGAGACATTAACCCGCTTTTCGAAACGTTTAAGAAAAAGGGGTAAACACCTATTTTAAAAACACATAATAAAAGTCCGAAACCAATGCCACTAATGGTGGTAAAAACGGTAATTATGTTTGGCCCTCTTATTTTTTCTCGCCCTTAATAATACTGGCTATCAGGTCTGCCCAACCGTTTGGGTTACTTTTTTTTTGCTGTAATATATTAAGTGGATTAGGATGGCAAGGAATTGGCATGGGCGTTATCATGACGCAATACCATGGTTCATATTCAAAAAAATAAAAGAATTAATCACACTGTTAGGCCCATATCGTTTCAATCTAAGGGCCAATGCAACTGTTTGTGAAATAACAGCACAATGTCCTACATCAAACCTATACAATATTGATCCATGCCAGACGGATGATCTAATGCACCATTTTTCCTGAGATTCCTCCCACTATGCCAGCACTATTGATACACCAGTTAATCAGCCATCTACATATGGTTTTTTTTTACGCATATTCAACTAATCAATGATTACACCCAAGGATTTTTGTGCGCTTAAAGCGCTATAAAACATGGGGGTTTTTGGACAAGAAACATAACAATATGTAAAAGAAATTGATCAGTTATGAACGGCGTGGAAATTATTTTATTATTCCTATGCCTATACTTCCGAATGATTAATGGTTTGCATTTCCATGGTGGGTAAATATTAACTGGCCATTTTTACCAGTATCAATTTTGGTTACGGGTCTATTGGTGAGTAATCGTTTTTTACAGATCGCACATATTAAGCGGTCAACGAGTTTTCCCTCACCTGAAATGAAGAAGGGGGGTAATAAATGATAACTGGTATGGACAATCATTTTCCACCACTAGTAAATTTTTCCCGAATAGCAATCTTATCATTTTGGCTTATAGGTGGGTTAAATTGACCAAGTAAGACATCATGTACTATCCGGATGTATGCCACGTTCATTACAAAAAATTAACGAAGATCGTATCCGAAACCAGCGAAGAATAACGGTATGCCCCTATAATGTTAAGAAATCGATCCGTTCATGCCATTTGGACCATATGAAAGAATGCTGGCGCTTGTTGGAAGGGAAAAGTAATTTGCTATATAAGATAAATAAGCAAATAAATTTGAAAAAAATTAAGGAAAATGATTAAACAAGTTTTTTTTTATAAATTATTGAATATTAATAAAGGAAGTGGTATTAAAAGAGGTAACGGTAAATTTACAATAAAACCAAAATAATTTGGTTTAATAAGCCTTAAGGATTCGGAGGAAGAATTTTTGTACACGCATCAAATGTTTGTGGCATGATTAAAAAAAACGATCCAGTAACATTTGAGATAGAAAAAGGGGATAAAGGGCTATGTGCCGTAAACGTACGTACGAAGTAATTACATCCAACTCGAAAAATTACCTACTTATAAAAAACCATCTATCAAGATGGTTTTTTTGTTTTAATTTTGATAGGCTCAGGAACAGATCAAGTAATCATATCCACTTAATGAAGGGCAACTGAAAGGCGTTATGGGTAGATTTTGATGTTAATCATAGACACTGTGGCCCTACGCACATGATTTAAAATCCGTATATCGGGACTTAAAACACCAATGGAGACTTTGGTGGTGGTTGCTTTATTTGGGACCCTTTGGAACCCAATGTTGGTGACGGGTGCTATGATCACCTGGGGCGAAAGTCTGTTGCAGGTTCCCTAATTGGTGGATTGCAGAAACTCAAATGAATATTGGAATTTCTGTGGAAAACATCAACATTATTTCAGATGTTAAGTCAATTGAAATTCAAGATAAATCAAATAAGGCTATGAACTTATGTTAAAGAGTATGTACATTATCGGTTGTAATCGACATGAATGCACTTAAAGCCTAGGTGTCACGGCCATTGAAACACTCCTTTGCCAATACTATACTTGTGCATGTCCCCTCTTTATTGAAGATTGGGAAAGCCCATTGGTTATAGCTTAATAATTTACAGAATAAAATGTACTGCCTAGGCGCTGTCGGAAGAGA
>Ga0163217_1088969_pt1 | contig 11023 bp, 12 predicted proteins | sample SynspAceP_FD_185933 | JGI IMG/M metagenome (GOLD analysis project Ga0163217, IMG submission 185933) | Saline lake microbial communities from Ace Lake in Antarctica - Synechococcus sp. Ace-P (PacBio error correction) | ecosystem: Environmental > Aquatic > Non-marine Saline and Alkaline > Saline ...
AGAGAGAGATATTTACGAACATCTGTCATGACCCTGCAAAGGAAAACCTGTCCCCCCCCCGCGGCTTTTCGGAAGGGAAGAAAAAAAAAAATTGGTTTTTTTTGGGGGGGCCCAACGAAAATACCCGGACGGCTTTTTGGATGTTGGCGGCGGCCCCCCCAGTTTTTCCCGGTAAAAGTTTTTTCAAAACGCCGAAAAATGTTTCAACTTGTCGGACGTCCCCTGCGCCGTTGTCCGAAGTTCCAAGCGGCCCAAGGGGGCCAGCCTCTACGTTTCGCACCGGGGTGGGAAAACAATTCAACTGACCAACGATTGGTTGATCGCAACGTAACATCTCGGAGCCGCCCGATTCAAGGAACCCGAAGAACCGATGGGCCGAGAAACCGTTGGCGAAATTCATACCCGCCAGCACGGCTTACGATGCTCCCAGATCGTCCCCCGTTTCACCAGATCGCTGCAACCGTTTGTACTTCGCGCAACGTCCTAGTCCCGGCGTAGGCGGCCGTACAAGGTTTTCGTCCTTCGATGTGAACCGAGGTTCCAGACGACGTGCCTGTGGGTTGTTACAGTCCAGCGGCGAAATGCCTGAAGGTCATGTCGTCCAGAATCAGAGGAACACCGATCGGCCGGCAACCAAAAGTGTGTGCGCCCGGACTGATCTTTCCCGAAAGAAAGGTGTCACATCGGCATCCATCCCCGAAGGTCGAAAACGCGAGGTAGTCCCAGAGCGATGTTGAACCCGTTGGCCAGCGCGTATTCACGCCGCACGGTGGCCCAGTCTCAATGTCGAGGCTTACGTGTAATGTTCGACAATTCGCCGAAAAGATGAAGTTGTCGTACGGTATTTCGATTGCCACCCCCAAGGATTTCCGTTCGATCGTGCCTGCGCGTCAACTCAAAGTCGTGAAGCTTGCGAAATGCGCGCCGTAGTCAGTTCGGCTGGCAGCGGCGGTTGTCCGACACGCTAAGACGGAGGCGATAAAAAGATTACGGATCATGCTAGGGTTCCTTCGCACAATTATGATTGCTCGTGTGGAAAGCTCTTAGGCGGGCGGAATCCGCCTGCACACCAAGAGAAATCACGTCATGATGCGTTTTGAAAATGTGGTATTTTTTGACCCGCCTCGCAATTTGAACCCGCCTGCATCGATGCGGACGGCCTTTTCACGATGGGGGTTCTTTGCGCTTGGGCGATCCTCCGACACGGGGAGCCTCTGCGAGCGTTCCTACGATCATCAAGCGGTGCATCGGCCGATCTTGGCGTTCGTTGTGGTGATCGCCGTGCACGCGCATATTATCGGCTTTCGAGCATGACGCTCGGCATGGATGACCCGCGCGGCGGAATACAAGGTTATAGACAGCCAGTTCGATCAGGAATCCAAGCGGATGATTTGAAATAGACCGGAATGCATGAAACACCGCGCATGCTTGACGCCGGAATTGCCGATCCCGCGGTTCCTTGAAGCCGATCCTGCAACTGGTCGAACATGGGCGCGGTGACCTCGAACGCGCGTGGTGCACGCAGCGCTGCATCGGTCGGCGTGGCGGTGTTTGCGCACAGGGTTTTGCGGTTTTCATGGCTAAAGAATGGTGATCAAACGGCCATCGCCGGTATCAAAGTAACGATGCCTTCGTCGGGATGTCCAGATTTGCTGATCAGAAAAGATAAAGGCATGCCAGCAACCCCTCCCAGAAATCAATACTGGTCTGACGATCCGGCTCAAAGTGATACTGATTCACACCAATAACTGAATCTTCTGCATTTTCTCGTATCCCCGTATATCTGCCTGACGGAAACATAGCGCAGCGGCGGCATCATGCCACAAAGGTCAAACCCCCTTTCGTTTGACGTCATCAGCCTTATAGCCCGATGAGCCCGGGACTTGTCAGAGTCCGACGGGCCAAAATGAATTTTTTGCAAGGTCCCACGTGCTCAATGTCCTTCTTTTGATCAATTCCGTGTATGTGCTCGTCCGATATGGCATGACCTCGGGAGCGAACACCTGGTTTAACGTCAAAGGCCAATGGGCATCGTTTTGTTCGGAGCGTCGGTCGTGGCTAATCACGTCAAGGACGGCGTCCAAAAGGTACTTGCGGTGGGTGAAGACGCAAAGCTGGATGCTGGGCCGGACCCGCGCAGCTCGAAGCGCTCCCGCCCCATGCCGAGGGTGATTGCCGATTTCCGACACCGGCCGAAGAGATGATAAAAACACTTTATCTCGCGAAGTGGCATAAACGGTCGACCTTTTCTAAGCCCAAATCATCGTCTGCGTGCCACATGGCGCGAACGGGTCGAGAAACGTGCGATCCGCCGTAAGGTGCTGTCTGCGGTGCACGCGCGCCGGGTCTGATTGCCGAACCGATTGGGCCGCCGCGATGGTGCGGGTAAAATGGCCGAATCACTGATCCGACCGGTAACATGGTTCGTCGATATCGGAGTGGCGTACAACAGAGGTTGCGGTGCTGTCGCGTGGGCGACATCGTTTACGCACGCTCTGTACGTTGTCGGTGGGGATCGCATGGACGAAGGGATCATCAACTACTGCGCCGCAGCATAACTGTTTGATCGGCGAGACAAACTGCGAGCGGGTGAAACCTCTATCCAGGGACGGCGCGATGCTGACGACGGACGTGGCACCTCAATGCATATCCCGCGGAACGCGACCTGTTGAACGGCGTAGCCCAAAGAGATCGAAGTGACCCAAGCAGATCGCGAAGCGCTGGCCGAGCCGGTTGGCAGGCAATCTGCGAGGGCCCAGTGATGACCGCGCTTGAAGAGCCACTCCGCCCGATTGGCGGCCGATATCGTAGACCGCGGCGTCAATCTGAGCGGCCGGCGGTTGCGCTGCTGGGAAGATTCTGGACTTGGCGCTGCGCGAACAGACGGGGTTGGCCATGTTCCTGTGGCGGACGAGCCGTTGAACTGCGTGGCTTTGGCACCGGCAAGGCGTTTGGAGTACGAAAAACAGCTGCGCCACGCCATCGACTACGACAGCTAACCAACAGCCCGGGATGCCGGCAGGACGCGCGGCCCTCGCGGTAGGAAACGTAAACGCATGGCCCATCGCCGATCCTCTTCGAACGATTTTGGGCGCCATCCGTTGCGCCGCTTGTTGCTGGCCGTGATCGTGCTGGTGCTCGGCTGGTATCTTTCTGCTGTGGCGGATCCGACAGCCCCCGTGTGGACACGGTTTCGGCCCAAAATCACACGCGACCGCTTTGTTTCCAAATTGGAATGGGCTCCATGGCACCGGTCACCGGTACCGTAAACTGTTTTTGTCGCGACTTCCAAAGCTATCAACGGCTGACCGTGCAGAATCAGGAAACTGCGTTCCGAGCTGCGCAAGATGCGACCTTGGAAAGAAGTGCTTGCAGCTTGAATCAGGAAACGCCCGCGTTTGGCTGGGACCTGACAAGGTTCGTCTGGCACGCCGCGCCTGACCCATATTACCGGGCGTGGTGCCAGGCAGCTCGGGTTCGCCTTACGGCAATGGTGTGCTGAACGTCGGTGCGCGGGATGGGCATCGTTGATGGTTGGGCGCACGGTGGACGGCATCGGCTTTGTTGGGGCCGTATCTCTGGTGTGGTAGAAATCGCGCGCGTGGGATACTGGTGACCGACAACCTCAACGGATACCAGCGCGTGATCCAGGCCGTGGGGCAGACGGGCGAATTAATCGCGGGCGACAATTCAGCCGCACCGCGAATTTGATTTCCTGCGAAAAACCTGATTTGGTACCGGCGATTCGTGTTAGCAGTTCGGGCGACGGCGGTGTCTTTCCGCCGCATCTTGATTGACAGGTTTGCCGCCGACCCGGGGGGCGTGCTGCGCGTGCGGCTTGCGGCTGATTTGAACGGCTAGAGTTCCTACGCGTGCTGCGCCACACATGGGTCCGAAAAGGTGAACGAAGACGCGGCGGTCATCCGCGAAGACGCCCCCGCCTGATCGCGCCTTTGCCAATTGCACTGAGACTGAATGATGGGATGATCTGTGGACCTGCGGTTATGGCTGATGCGCGCGCGTTTCTTGCTGTTGGCGCTGTGTGCTGTTTTTCCATCTGCTGCCGCTTGATCCCAGCCGATACGCGTTGTTTCGCGCCGACCTGTTCGCCCCCCTTGCGACCATCGACCCCGCAGAGGCGCGGGTTGCGCGCTTTGCTGGATCAAGGCAGCGACCGCGTCTGGATTGCCGCACTGATCTGTTGATCGCCTTGGCGTTTGGCGTGGTCTGTGCGGCGGCCCGACCTATGTGCATGCGGTGCTACTGGCTGTTGCGTTTTCTTTCCTGTGTACGCGATCTGTGTTGCACGGCACCGGGCTAATGGGCGCTGCTTGCGCTGCTGGCATGCGAAAACATGAAGACCCGCGGACGCAACCCTTGCGTGACGACTTCGGCGCCGATGGCTTGGCGGTGTCGCTGTGGCTGATCGGTATTTTGATGCTGAACGCGATCGTGTTATCTTTGCTGTGTCCCGCCGCAACAATGGTCCGCCTTAGCTGCTTGAGCTGGGCATGACGATCTGACTTATCCGGCTGTGGTATTCGTGAACGCATGCGCTGAGGGCGTGCCAAATCGTCCCCGGTGATTGGACAGTATGGGCGGTCGCTCATTGAGGAGAGAGATGAGACGTCAGCAAGAGCGATAGCGACGCCAGCCATCAAAGCTGAGCCCGCCGTGCTGTATTGCTGGGCAGCGCGCAGCTGTTGTTCATGGGCGGGCCTGGCGGCACGGATGAACTATTTGCAAGGTGGATCAGGCGATCAGTTTCGCTGCTGGCCGAAGAGAAACGGATCACATCCGGCTGATCCCGCCGGCGTGGAGAGATTTTCGACCGGACGGGTGCGGTTTGCGCAGAACGTGCGTCTACCGTATCGTGATCGTGCGCGAAGAGCCGATGATGTCGAGACGCGGTGATGCAACGTCCTGGGCGAAGTGATCGACCTTGACCCGAAGATGCGGCGCACGCGCCGATGGCCGAGATGCATAGCGATCTGCCCCGTTCCTGCCCTGTCACGGTGGCCGACGATGTCTCTGGGACGAAGTCAGCCGCGTGTCGGTGACGCCCCTGCCCTGCCGGTGTCAGTCCCGAAGTCGCCTGACCGTGTTATCCGCGCGATCGGATTTTGCCCACTATCGTTTGGCCGTGTGGGCCGCGCAGCCAAGCCGATCTGGACGCGCTGGAAAACCCGATGGCGGTTCTGCGTATCCGCGGTTCAGATGGCAAGAATCACGTAGAGGCGCCAGGAATCCCTTTTGCGGGGTTCTGCGCGGTACCTAAACAGGTCGAAGTCAACGCAACCGGGCCGCGTGAATGCGCGAACTGGCCCGCCGCGAGGGCAGTCCCGGTGCTGACATTCCAGCTGACCATCGATTCCAATTCTGGCAGAACTTTGTAACGGCCCGTCTGGGTAACGAAGCGGCTGCGGTGGTGATCATGGATTGATGAATAACGGCGGGATCTGGGTCGCAACGCTCGTCGCCCAGCTATGATTCCGAACCTCTTTAATCGGGGGGATTTCTCAGGCGGACTAACAACGCCGGCTGGACTTGCAATCCTCTATCGCCCGCTGGTTGAACAAGACCGTGCAGGGCACCTATCCGCCGGATCGACCTTACAAGATGGTCGTCGCATGGCCGCAACTTGAAGACGGCATCGTCGGCCCCGAGGAAACACATACTAGCCCGGGCCCTCGAAGTGGGCGGACGGGCCGTTCCACTGTTGGGAAACGCGCAGGGCACGGCTGGATGACCTTGAAACTCGCTAAGCAATCCTGCGACGTTCTATTACTAATGATCTGGCGATGAAGTCGTGGATCGAGAAAATCCGGCGCACTGGCAAACCGCTTTGGGCTGGGGTGGCAAACATGATCTGCCATATCCTTCTGTGCGGCAGGTTCTGGCCCGAAAAGCATGAAAACAAAGCGCGCGTGCGAATTCAATGGGTGATCGGGGATACGGTGAATGCCTCTATCGGGCAAGGGCTTTCACGCTCAGCTCGCCACTACACTGGCGGTGATGACGGCGCGGAAATCGCGACCAACCGCGCGTGGTCCCACGGCTGATCAAATTGATATCGACCGGCGTCGAACAAGCAGCGGCGCGGGCGAGACCTTGGGCATGAGAAACAACATGGTCAGGTCGCAAAGGCATGTTTCCGGTGGTCAACGACCGGCCGCGGGCACAAGGCTACCGGTCGGGGGTCATCGCGACGGGGTGCGCATGGCGGGGTAAAGCGCACCAGTCGGTCGCAACATCCGCCCGCCGAAACGCGCGCGCGGGTTAGCCGCAACGAAGACCTGCCATGGGAGCGCGCGTGAACCACGCGCTATTCGCGCTTCGCGCCCGCTATGACAAGCCGCTATGGCGGTATCGGTGCTGGTGGAACACGGCGAGCGGCGGATCGACCGCAGCCGCCCCATCCGCCCGCGACGTCATGCTGCAAAGCGATCTATGGCCACCGTGGACCCTTACCACCGCCGACCGTGGCCGCATCGCCGAACAACAAAAAGCCCCTTGCGGCGATTCCAGCCCCAAGCGGATTTCAGCGGGAAAAGACCAAGCATGAGCTTCTTGGAACTATACGGTCAACTGTCCCACAGGCTTTGCCAAAGGATCCTGCATGCTGAACTGGCCGTGACCATCCTGCTGGCGCTTGTCTCGGGGGTGGGGTTCTTGAATGCTGTTACTCTCGGTTCGGCGGGGGGCAGTTTTATACCTTGGCGAACCGCAAATGAAACGCCTTTAGCCTTGGGATTCGTGCTGATGATTGCCTGCGTAGATGGTGGCCGATCTGGCTTTTGTACGGGAACCTCGGCGGCGTGGCCTAATTTGGGCGCAGAGGCGGGGTGGATCCTGGTTTGGGATGGGGGGTCGAATACCTTTTCGGGCTGCCGGTCGGCATGGGAACTGCACTAGCGCTGGATCGAGCTCGGGTCGTTCGCCTGCAACCATCAAGATGCTGATGAAGATCACACTGTGATTGATGGCTTGGCGGGCCTAATTAACGACTGGCTCCCGCCAAGAAAACCCTCTCGGGCCGCTGTGGGTGTTTGTTGCGGTCCTGATGATTCTGTTCCCACAGCGACTGGTGCTCAAGCAGCCCGATCTGGGACGCGATCCTGTTTGAATGGCCGGCGGCGGCGGGCTGATGTTCCTTGACAGGGGTGACTGGGCTATTTCGCCGTCCCGTTATCGCAGGCGCGTGGGACTGGTGACGGCGGTATTCCAGTCCGCGGCACCCCGTGGACTGATCAAGGACTACGCAGTTCAGGCGGGATCGATACTTCATCGACCCCAGCACCCCGTACCCGTTGGGCGCGGGCTATCACATCACCAATCAAATCGCCGCTAAGGCTCTGGTTGTGTGTGACCGGCGCGGGTTCAATGCAAGGCACTGCAGTCGCGCCTGAAACTTCCTGCCGGAAACCACAAGCCGATTTTATCTTTACCACGCTGGCCGAGGAATTCGGCTTTGGTCGGCGGTTTTTTCCTGTCTGGGCCTCTATGCGCTGATTCCTGCGTGTTCTGCGTCGCGGCGGCTTGATCAACAGGACCGTTCTCGCGTCGCTGTAACCTTTGGGTATCGCGCTGAACTTCTTTTCTGTTCTTCGCCGTGAACAATGTTCGATGGTCGAGGGGCTGGCACCTGTTTGTCCGGTGTGCCGCTCCGCTCGTAGCTATGGCGGATCGGCAATGCTGGTGTTGCTGCTGGCTTTGGCTTTGTACAATCGGCGCATGTCCACCGCCAGATAGGAAACCTATGTCCCTGAACGTCCTTTTTCGCGCCCGCCCGAACGCTGGTGACGTATGAAGCCCCCTGCGCCAAGCGCTCGACGCCGAAAGGGATACCGGCGCATCTGTCAACGGATTATTCCGCTTTTTAACGATGTCCGACTACATCGTCTATCACCATAGCACGCACAGGATTTCACCCTACAGCGGGCCAAGGCGGTGTGAAACCTCTGGGCGGGGGTAGAAAATATCACCAACAATGACACGCTGCATATCCCGCTGGCTCGGATGTGGATCCGGGCTGACCAAGGGCCATGGTTGAAATGGGTCACCGGCTCATGTGATGCGCTTATCACTGGGGCTGGACGACGGAAATTCGCAGACGGACACCGATTGGACCCCGCGCACCCCGCCGTGCACAGGAACGTCAGATCACATTCTGGCCTTGGCTGCCTTAGGGCGCGGCTGTGGCCGGACACTTTGGTGTCTTGGGCTTCAACGTCACGGCTGGTCGCGCAGCCCAAAGAGATTTCAGCGTAACGTGTCTGCATGAGGACGACGGTAAAGGATGCCCCGCAGCGCCGAATGCGGTACTGCTGCTGCCCAACCCCCTGATACCGAGAACACGCTGAATTGCCGAAACCCTAGCACAGATGCTAAGGGCGCGTTTATTAAAACCCAGGCCGCGGGCGTTGATCGATGACGACGCGTTGCTGGCTGCGTTGGATACCGCCAGATGCATGCCACGCTGGATGTGTTTCGCGTCGAACGCGTGCCTTCCGAGCACCCCTATTGGGCGCACCCAAGGTCACTGTTACCCATATCGCCGTGAAACCCGCGCATCACCGCAGCCACAGGCCGTCGTGGAAAACTCCGCCGCGGCGACAGCCCAAGGAGCCTTTTTTGCATCGGTTGGACGCGCGCCAAAAGGTTACTGAGCCGCCCGGCCGCGCCCGCAGGATTTGAGTTTATTTGGCAAAATGAAGCAGCGACGTCGCCACCTTCCATTTTGCCTTTTAAACTCTCGCCGAAGTTCTTTGCACGCGCGCTCAGGCCGCGGTAGACCCGCCCTTTAACAAGGCCTCTTACCCCCCGGCAATCTTGCCACGGAAGCTTATAGCAGTTCTGCTGCGTCCTGACATGCGCCGGTCGACGAGGAATGGTGCTGCTTAGCGCCGCCCGCGCGGTCGGGATCAAAGGCCGCTTGCCGGCTTCTCAAAGGCGGCAAAGGCGTCTGCCGTCCATCACTTCGGACCACATATAGCTGTAGTTACCTGGAATAGCCATCGCCTGCAAAGACTGGGAACTGCGCGTGGGTGGCGCATGGTGATACGCGTCGGGCATACAAGATCGGCCAGCCCTTGTGCCTGTTTCCGCCAATGGGGTCAACGGGTGCCAGCGCCTATCGTGGAATTCATGATCACCAAGCGCAGAGGCGACATATTCGACCGTGAAAACCCAATATCAAAGTTTGGCAGCCGCCTAAAACCTTTTCAAGCATTTCTGCCGGCATGGTTTCGCCTGTCTTGGGCCGTGGGTGGCGTACTACTCAGGACCTCGGGCACCTCAGCCAATGCTCGAAAGTGGCTCGCAGTTCGACGAAATCACGGCGAACCGATGTACCGCTAACGATTCATAGTCAGTCCGACCAGCATCTGGTGCAGCGCATGGGCGAATCATGAAAGAGCGTGCGCGGTCGTCGTACGGACGCCGCGCGGGGATGCTTTGGCAAAGTTGCACACGTTCATCACCACCGGCGACTGCCACATCGGGAAATTTCGCACTGCGCACCCGCATGGCGCTGCACCACGCGCCGACGTTTTGACCCGCGGCAATAATAGTCACCGAGAACAAGGCCCACAAGTGCGCGTCTCGTGTGACCTCCCCACGCGCGGCATCGGGTGATAAAGCGCGACATCGAGGGGTTTGAATTCGGAGAAGCAGCCGTGTGGCGCAGTCAAAGGCCCGCGTGCGATCATCCGTTCCAACTGGAAATCACGGTTTTCAAACCAACGAGCGGCTTCATCGAGATCATGTTTCCGCACCCGCCGTTTTTGCGCATAGTAGCGCCAGTCCCACGGGCCAGATCGGCCGTTTTTACACCATCGTCGTGCAAATCATGCGGGCAAGCACTCCGGCGTCTGCCTCTGCGCTGTGCTTTGGCTAGGTGCCCAGACTCCACTAGCAGTACGCGCACGGCCTTTGGCGTTTTCGCCTCTCTGTTTTTCCCAGCTTGTAGGCGCAAAGTTGTCATAGCCAGAAAGCTTGGCCCGTTTCCTCGCGGCAGCGCAAGGGTTTGGCGATGCCGCGGTTGTCGGTTTCGCCGCCGTTGGCCCCACGCGACTGCACGCCAGAAACGTTTTTTCGCGCAGATCGCGCGGGGAGAGGAATTGCAGCGAACGGCGTTCACGACCGCGAAAGGGGTGATCAACCGGCGTGCCTGCCTCTTTTTTTTCGCCAGCAGCGCGGGCGGGCATCGATGACGAAGTCGGGAGCCCTACGAGTCGGATTTTTCCAGCGGCATGAACAACTGCGTTCAATCGGCCAAACAGGTTCTGGGTGAACTGTGGTCCCCAGCACGGCGAGCCGGTTCTTGATCTCTTTCATCCGCGCAGTGGCCGCCCGTCCAGCGCGCCCTGCGCGGACAAACCGCGTGTCAGCATCAGCCCGTGCCTGCTCGTGGCGTCAGGGTCGAGCTGTCGCGGTTTTCCAGACGATGCGACCCGCGCGAACAGCGGGCCTTGTTGGCTTGAGATTTCAGAGAAATGTGCCGACAGCAGGGCAGAATTTTGCGTTTGCGGTCTTTCGCGCACAGGGTTGCCTATCTGCCCGCGACGGTGAAAACGACGCCCAACAAGCGGTCAAGCTGGCTGCCTGCTTCCCTCGAGCGCCTCGGATCGTGTTTGGAATGTCGGCTCGTATTCGCAATCGGCGATGGCTTCGATTTCCATCGGTCGTCTGCAGTGCCGTCGGTCCAGCGCGGGGGCGATATCATCGTCGATCTGGTCGAGGAGCAATCTCGAACGGTGTCCAATCCTGTAGCAACGGGTTTGGTCATGGCGGTCTTCCTTTTTTAGGTAAAGGGGGCTATGCACTGGGCAGGCAGGGAATTTACAATCGCAAATACCCGCGCGCGGAACCCCATGACGGGTCGTCTATTCGCCGCCGGCCGTCGCAACAGATGGGCCAAGTCGTCGCGCTTTGGATACGGCGATACGCGGTTTCGCATTAAAGCGGGTCATTTACATCACATTTGCCGAAGGGGCACGGCACAAAGGAATAAGTTGTTGCC
>Ga0163217_1099561_pt1 | contig 11023 bp, 13 predicted proteins | sample SynspAceP_FD_185933 | JGI IMG/M metagenome (GOLD analysis project Ga0163217, IMG submission 185933) | Saline lake microbial communities from Ace Lake in Antarctica - Synechococcus sp. Ace-P (PacBio error correction) | ecosystem: Environmental > Aquatic > Non-marine Saline and Alkaline > Saline ...
GAGAGAGAATGGAGATCCATGATCCCACGTGGCGCCATTCGAATCCGGACGCACCGAAAAAATCCTCGAATCGCGGTTGGTTGACGGGCCGATTGTGGGGGGGGTTTTTTTTTTTGGGGGCAAAAACGGCCAATTTCGACCCGCAAAAAAAAAAAAGTTGGGAAAGACCTGCCTTTCAAGAGCGGGATTTTCTCCGACTTTGCTAAAAGAATGTACTGAAAAAAAAGAAATCGCGCAAAGCGAAGATTTTCCGAAAGGCGCGTTTTGGCCCGATGTACATGGTCGCCGGTCAAACAACGCGAAATTTTCTCACGGCATCCTTTCCCGACGATGGACGTGCCAATCGCGAATTTTGGACGAAGGATCGCGATGGCGAAATTCCCGCCCTCGCAGCGATCCTTTCCGTTTTGAAAGCGTCGATTCGATGACGCCCACCCGCCCGCGAAAACTTTCGTAACCTCGCGAACAACTCGTTGCCGGAACGAAGATCGATGACGTGCATCGGCCGATTGACGGAACGGGCATCATCGCGATGGCTGTCCACCGCGAGCGACGAGGAATCCGCCGAAACACCTACGAAAGATCTCGGCGGAACGAACCGCAAGCGACGCGCCGTCGTCGCCTCGCGCTCGCCCAACGTCCGAGGTTTGGAACAATTGGGGAACTATCTTCGTCCGCAGTCTGACATTCTCGACGGTCCTTCGGCCGAGAAGTGGTCTCGAAAACTACGCACCGTGTCGATTCGCGACGGACGAACCCGTGCCTTGCGGTGGCTCTTCGTATTGATGGGACTGCGTACCGGAAAAAGACGGCGGTTTCCGTTCGAGAAACGTCGAACAACTGCTCGAACAACCTGGACCGGAATGCAACGTCCCCCGAAGGTGCCCGCACGTACGATGAAACTTTGGGCAACGTTGGTTAACGAAAACGTTCCCCGATCGTTCTTCCCGCTGAATTGCCTGCGGACGAAGAATCGAAGTGGGATCCTCGATCAAACTGTTGACCACCTCGATTCGACCGATTGGCGAAATGGGTGACATTCACAGCCGGAGCGAGTCTTACGAGAAGCGCTCATGTGCGGACTTGTCACCGTCACAAGGTGTGCTCGCGACGGTCGGATTGACGAGCCAAATGTCAGCGTTTCACTCGCCGCGAAATTCTGGAGTCGATCCTGCATCCGTTCACGTCCGTAGCGATCAATCACGCGAGTAAGAAGTGTTGACGGTGGACGGGAAAGTTCATGTGGGGAATGGTCAGCAAAAGTCGGCAAGCGAATTGCAAGTTGTGAATTCCAAGAATGAAATCACGATGATTCGCGAACGACGAGATCGATGTCGATCCTACGAACGGCACGAAGCATCACGCCGAGCGGTTTTGATTGACGAGTTGACGTTGACGAGTGGGGAAATTGCATTGGCGTACCTCGGATCGTCGCTGGCCCGTTGGAAATGCCACACGACGTAGGCATGATCCACGTAGGCGAGTCTCTCGGAGACTCGCGAGATTTCCAGCGTCTCAGAGAGACGCCTGCTACGTGGGGTTGCAACAGCGTCTACTCTGCTCCTATTTTTCTCCTTGCTTCGCTTCGGCTGCCTTCATGGCATCCGCGTGTTCTGCGACTGCCCAAGTTGGTAGCAGAGCCTTTTCGTTCGACGACTTTCGCGGTTTGATCGTCAGAATCCGTTTGATACCAGGTTGGTAGTCCGGCAAGGATTTTTTTCACGCCTGCGAATATCGGATATGGTTCTTTCGCGACAATCGTTATGAATTTGATCGCCTGAGGCTGAGACGGATTCCTCGGCGGGTGGACCCTGGCATGACGCTTAAGTAAATCTTGAGCGATCGTTTTATCGATTTTCGCCCGACCCAGATCGCTGCTTGTTTTTCTTCTGATCGCATGCTTAGGCGGCGTGGGCTTTGGCAGCCTCGGGGGGTGGCAGCTCTTTGCTAATTTCGGCGTGCTGTTCATCGCAAACTGCGATTCTGGCACGGAATCCGCTGGCGGCTGGGCGTCGGTCGAAAACCGTTCTATGCTTGATTCGTGATGTCCGTTGACGCTGGCTTCTGGCGGTCCTGATCATGGGCGCCTGCTCGTATCGGCGGTCCCTCTTTTCTGCGTCCGCTTAAAGCAGTATTCGTTTCTTCCAGCGACGTGTCTTTTTGCGACTATCTTCAATTGGCCGCATCCGACCTGGATGATGTAAAAGAAAGCGAGTGAGTGCAAAAGGTGAAGGCAGTGGTCGAGTTTCAAATGGTTCTTCTATGTTGAGTAAGGAGTCGGTTCCGAATTGGTTCGAACGCCAGTGTCGTCAACATGTGCCGACTGGTAATCGAATTCGATCGGTCCATGAACGATAAAGACGTCTGAAATTCAGAGAATTCTCAGAAAGAGGAAAATGCCTTACTTAATTGCCCAGACGTCTCGTATTTTGAATCCACTCACGCGTTAAAGAAAATCACGCGATGCGTTGAAAAGATTCTTTCGCGTTGCGACAGAATTTGGATCGCAGACAGCGGTTTTCGAAGCGAGTGCAGGTGGATTTTGGTCTGGGAGTGTCCAAAATCGTACAACACCACGGTACTGTTTCCTTCGGTGCGAGAAAACGATTAGCCGGCAAAGATATGGCGCGTTTGGGGTGATGCCATGGATGCTCCCACTTGCTTGATAGGGCGAGCCCAATGCACTTCGTCGTTGACTTCATTTCCTCAGACATGGAGGCTGTTGAAGTTGCGATTTGGGCAACACCCAGCCGCCACCGATGTAGCCGGTATCCTCGAAGTGGAATCGCAAATCGAGGTAGCGTTCATCATGATGGTCGACGACGTCCCACGTTGCCGCTTGGCTGGCGTTGACGCCGCCGATCCGAAATTGAACTCGTTATTGAAACGGCTGTTACTCGAACTCCAGCCCGACCGGGGCCTTCGTTCCAGCCGAGAAAGGTACTGGAATGCGAGTCCGGCGTCGTATCGACCTGCTTCCCATCGCGGTCACCTGGTTCTGCAAAAAGGAGCTAACCCACCGGACGCCCCTACGTAAAACGGATGACATTTCTTCTGCGTTCACCGTGATCCGAAGCATCAATGCCCAATACGCACATCATGAAAGATCGCTTCATAACCAATTCCTTTAGTTGAGGTTTGTTGAAAAGAGAATGCAGCGGCCGAAAATTGCGTCAGTTTTTGCCAAAGATTGCCGCCTGTCGGTTTCTACCAGTCGTTCCGCCACCTCTCTGTGGGTAGGTATCGAACCCCAGTGGGCAAGAGATGCTTTCAAACCCCTGTCGATTTTAACACCCTTCTGCGGCGGAAGACCCATCCCCCCGGATTACTGTTGAGACTTTGAATAATCGGCAAACTCGTCGCAAACCGAAAGGGCTCGAATGCGTTGGCTCTTTTTTGTTCATCGATAAATTTGGCGACAGCGTCGGCGAATCCCTTTGCCGATTTTGCGCCATGATTTTTCGCGCGAGCGTTGGTAATGGTAAACTCGGCGTTGGAACTCTGCTTGGAGGATTTCGAGTTTCTCCGCGGCGTCGAAAAGTGTTCTCGCTGCTGGGCCGTCTTCCGTGACCGCGAGCTTTCAGTTCGGCGAGTTCGAGGGTCCAGTAATATCTCCGTCAACACGGCCGCAACGTGTGAATTCGGTCATGGATGGGGCATCGGCGTTTCGGAACCCTGGTGCGTCCGATACGTTAGCGTTGTTGCGACGGTCCGTAGTCCGTCGACCGGCCCGCCACGCCGAACACTCGCTATCGACAACGGCAATTCAGGCGAGTCCCAAGTCACGCGAACGTCGCGAATGAAATGAGCCATCATGAGGCTGTACCGATCGTAACCGCGGGCTGGCTGCGGTGGGATAGACGCTTGATCCACCATGTCGTCCAACGCTTGGAACCACACGAAAATTCCGGCGATTTCATAACCGGCTCGGCATCGATTGCGGAACACGCGATCGATGTCGCGAGGACTTTTGTCGACGTGTGCATCATCAGGCGATAGTAACATCGCCGCTATGCGCGCCGCTGCTGGGCGTCGCTGACGTCCTTGTTTTGCAGATTCAAATCGCGCAATTTTCGTCGGGTCGATTCGTACCACGCGGAGCCGGGGGAACCGGAAATCAGTGTGCAACGAATTTTATTACCGCCCCAATGCGGTTTTGATAATTAGGATCGGCGTCGACGTGTTTTTGGCATGTGGATACCGAACGCTCCACATCGGGCCGAAGCTTGTCTTTTGCATTCCCGCACCGAATCCGATCGTCAAACGCCCGTTGAATTTCGTCTTCGTTCCGGTGTTGCGATCGAACTGACTCAAACGTTCGGATGGATTCGGGGAAGTGCCATTCTCGTCGACCTTCGCGCGAGCAGGCGGAGCGGTCGCCGGATCCATACCGACGTGTGGCAGCGTCGTCACTGACGCGTGGCCCTGCATGTTCGATTTGCCCGCTAAAATATAAAACCGGCAAAGGTTCGGCGGCCGATGCCAGTCGCGCTCCGCATACCGATGATGGCGAGAGCAATGAATAAGCGTGCAGAAATCGTTCTTCATGGTGAGCTTTTTGTGAGTGGGGACGCGATTTTTTATGAAACGAATGAGATGAAGGTTTTCGACTCATTCTATATACCGATATCGGCCATCGGCGAATGCCGGGTTTCCCCATTCTTGATATCGTCTTTACGCGTGCTGTTGGGCGTTTTCTTGGCTCGGCCGATACGAGCGAATCGCCGACGATGCATGGGCCGAAGAGTTCCCGATCGCCAAGACACGGACGGCCATGGGAGGCCGAAGTCGAGGAAGGAGACGCAGTTTTTTCGTCCCCGCCGGCCTCGAGTTTTCGTTGAAAAACCGACCGAGCGTTTTGAACAGAATTTGGCTTGTGCGGCGAGTTCGGGCCGCGTTCGATGGCAAGGCGCGAATCAAGTTGGCGGCTTCGGCTCGAGGCGATTTGTTGACGAAGCATTGGAAGTGTTCTTCCCAATACTGTCGTTGACGGCGATCGGGTTTGAGAATGCCATCGGTACGCGAAGTAACGTCCTCGCCGAGCAACAGAGCGTTTCGGGGCGAGAGCGGCGACCTCGACGCGGCGAAACGCCATCGCCTCACGTAGCGATTTTTCGATAGGCCTCGTTCTTTGGTGACAAATCCATAACCCGTTCCGCGCCGATTCCAAGTAACCGCCTTTGTTTCGCGGGGCATCGTCCAGGGTGGCAGACGATTCGATTTCTTCCACGCGGTCGTTTTGAATCCCCGCGGCTTGGGAACTGTTGACCGGTCCGCCAACGTGACGGTGTCCCGCGGTTTGCGAGATCCACCCGTCGTCGATTCAAACCGGACTTTGCAACAGAGCCGGTGCCTTGGATGAGATGATGGCGAACAACGGGCAATCGGTTCCTCCCCGCGAGCGGGTTCAAACGGGGTGCGAAGGTGAGTCCAGTTCCACCGCCAGCACGGTTGTGTGCTTCTGCCATCTGCGACTTTGACGTGCCGACCGTCCCCGAAGATGATCGCGGCGGTGACGTCCGGGTTGATTGGATGCGATAGGGATATTGCCGTCCGACGAGCTTGCGTGACCGAACCGAGTCCGGATCGACGCCGCGCTTCATCCGTGTCGGACCCGCGAAGTTGTCCATTCGAGGCGCTTTGATCGCCAGATGGGCTGAATAGGCGGGGCGATGAACGGTTGACCAATCCGATATCCGAAGACGGGGTTGCCCGGTTTGGTTGGTTTGATGGTTCGGCGGGGGGCCGTCGTCCGCTTCCTTGGGAAAGCATCGCGACCAATTTCTCTTGTTCGCGAACGATTTGAACAACGTTGGTTGCGTCCAATCGGCAACATCGTTCCACTCGAAATCGGTGTTTTCCATTGCCCGGTGATTTCATGTGCCGGTGTTTTGTTTCCGTCTGCGAAACGTCCTCATGGTTTCGGCGAGACGGGCTGCGTTGGTCAATCGCCTGCGGCAATGGGAGTGTCGACGCTCGTTCGGTTTGTCTTGCGCTTTCGTTGAGGGGTGCCGGTTGAGGGATTCAGTACGCTGCGGAGTCGTTGGAACGGAACGGGGCATGATCGGGGTCCGGTTTTACGGTGTCAACCGCTGACCATCTCGAGCCATCCGCGAACGGTTTCATCAGTTTTCCATCGCTTTGGAGATCGTGTCATTGACGGTCCGGTGAGAGATCGTCCAGCGGGTGGCGGGCGGCGTGCCCGATTCGGGCGGCAGCGACGTCTAGGGTTGGGCTGCCCGGTGTTGCGAGTTCGGTGTTGCGTCGTTCGGTGTGCGACGATTGGTGTGGCGAACGTTCCGTGTTGCGAGTTCGGTGTTGCTGACGCTCGGGGCTCGTCGCCGATGAAAGTTCGTTTCTTTCGATGACGGGTTTCGAGAATCGTAGGCTGCGTCATCGATTTTCGTGCTGGCGAAGCGCTCGACGCCGCGTTTTCTGAAGCGGTGCACAAAATTGCCGAGCACGTAGAGCCGGACCGCAGCCATCCGCGAGCGTGATAACACAGGGTGGCGAATACGCGAGGACGAATCGAAACCACGGTAGCCATCGGTTGGTAGAGCATCCGCACGTGTCGCCGCGGCGACAATCTCGCTTAGCTGCGACGCTCGTCGTCGAGGTGGGGGAGTTCTTCAAGCGGACGGCTGTGTGACTGACGCCGGAATTCGTCCGGCCGACGGATCGGATGGACGTCCGGTGGTCGATTGCCAATCGGCACGGTTCGGACTGCGAAACGCCGGCTACGATGGGACGACCGTCACGATTTCGACACCCCCGTGTGTTACGCACCGAAGGTTTCTCTCGTCAATTCCGCGCGGGTCGGGAATCCCAACGACCGAGTGCGAGACCAACTTGGCGCCGTCGCCAGCGACTCGGTTCGCTTGCCCGGACGCTCGGCGGCCGGTGGGGTCCTGTTGCTCCATGGCGAGCAAATGTCGCTGAACGGGAGATCATAGATCCGCTTTTCAACGCGTCGCTAACCGGGCGGGTTTGCGCCCAGCACGACGGTCAGGATTTGATGGCACGCGGCGGCCTCGGAAAGCGACGCGTTGGAATTCCAAACACAACCGTTCGATCTCGCAATCTGCTCGGGCGGCAAGTGCTGTCCGAGGTACTCGCCCATGCAGTTGGCGTTCTCGAGGGGCTCCCGGATGCACATCGGGCGACAACGCTCCCGACCTCCGGCGGATCGCGGAGTTCTCGGATCGCGTGATCAACGCCGTCCGGCGATCCGCGCTCTCTTCAACTTTCCCCTTGATGATCGCGGTATCGTCCTGTTCGAGAATGTCGTCGAGGTAGGCAGCAACGTTGCAAGGGGTCAAATCCGCAAATGATGAATTTTCGTCTTTCAATATTATCTCGTCCAGGGAGGCAAAACCGTGCTACCCGCAGATAGAGAGCACGGGGCGTGGCAACGCCGTGCAGCGAAAACTCTAAATTTCCGTGAAAAATCTCGTCCGACTCATACACCCTTCGCGACGCCGTAAAAACCCAAGGTATTGTGTTCGGCTTTCCGACCGACAACGTCCGTCACGCAATCGCGTCGGCGAACGAGCACCTAACTTCTACGGCGAACCGTAGACCACGGCCTGGGTGCAAATGAACCGTCGCCCCGTGCCCTTGCCGGCCATCGATGCGGAATGAATTTTCCGCGAGTTTCCCGCAGGAAAATCCACCATTCATTGCCCGGCTGGCTTTTTCGAAGCCCACACTTCGTGTAGTTTCTCGTCATGTCGCTCACCCAACCGCAACCCTCGGCTCGGCTCACGAAACCAATTGAGCCGATTTCGATTGAAGATGCCGGTCACCGAGAAACGCCCGACAAACGAATATAGTCGTACGTAAGGGATCCGTCCATGATACGAGAGTTCGGATGTGTAACAGAGAAATCAACCAGGCCGCCTCGAATACCACCCATAGGCAGACAAAAACAAATGCGTTCGGACGGGCGATGGAAAACCACGAAGGACGCCGCAGACACACACAACACAGCGTCGCGTGAATATCGTTCTCACCGAAACCAGGGCGTGCGTCCGCAATCGGAAGCCGCTGTGCGATACTACCGTCCGCGCGCTAACATCCAGCGCGACGGGCTCCTATGGCCAGCGCGTACTCGATGGCATTCGGTCGACCGGGAGCAATTACTTTCACACTGGACTAGTCGAATACTCCAGCATGTTTTCGAGAAAACTGAGGCCGCGAGATTTGTCTTGAGCCCAGTTCCTGGGCAATCGAACTGCGCTTTCATCTCTTTACGCAGTTCATCCTCGCTCGTTTGAGAATCGTTTTCCTCTTTTTTGGGGGCGCCCCGTTGCGATCACCGCAGCGTGATCGACCCTCATCACTCTCTTTCAAGACCATTGTGAGCGGTGCCGTGATGAATCGAGCAACATCACGGTCTCATAACCTTCGAGATTTCTTCGTGTGGGATGCACAGATCGAACGGAAGATTACTATAAGTTGCCGACCGTAATGCGGGTACCAGGATGTCGGAGAAGGATCGGGGCCAATAGAATTTCTTACCTAATTCGCCCGACTGGTGACACGACCGAGCAGACTGTTTGAAACACCGCTTTTCTCGGTCGGCGTTACCGCTGCGATGCAGCCGGAGAGCTTGCACAAAGACGCACCAGAGCGTTGTACTCGCGAGGTCGACACCGGTCGCGCGATGTCGCAGCGTTGTGACCGCTCGCCGCCGGGGCCGCTCATCAATCGATAACGTAGACTCGCGTGCCTTTTTCGCTCGCCGATGCCTAAAAGAACTTCTCTTCGTTCTCACGCCCGCCGACCAAACCGCGTTTCGAACGCGTGCCACGTGTGTTCGAGCGTGTACTCGAACCAGTATCCAGCGGGTTGCTCTCCGTTACCGCGAGCAACGGCCGCCAACTGCGGTCTCATAATCCGCGTAAAACCAATCCGCGAAGCCGATTCGAGCCGCAACCCGTGGATGCGGGGTCATGAACGATGCGGTCAGTTATTTCTTGAGCGTTCTCTTTCGGTCCATTTCATTGCGATCGTAAATGCACGGCGGCCGATCGGGCACGGAAAATCATCGGGCCGGCCTCATGATGCGTTTTTAGCAGCGCCGGATGACATCGCGAAAACTCTCTTGAATCACAATCGTCGCATAGACGCAGCGGATCGTTGGTGGCGTAGCCCAGGTCTTCAGTGCGGCGAGCACCTCGTTTTGGGTCGGTCGCGGATCTCGCGTCGGACCGGTAACGGGTCCGCATTCCGGAACGAGTATTGGGTCAGAGCAGTTCGGCATCGGCATCGATTCGAAATTCTACGATTTTCGAGCACGGTTATCGGTTGTAGGATCATGCGGTAGATTGCGTCGTGGGTTTTGGTCACGGTCGGGACGCGTTGCGAGTACTGCATGTGCGCCCGATCAAAGGCGTTGACCAATCGCCGAACCAAATCGCCACCGTCGGGCCCGATCTTCGGATCAGACCGGGGCGGAACATCGGTCGGTCGATGAAAGGCAGATCGTACGATCCCGCTTGCCAACAGCGGCCGTGCCGTCCTGCTCTTGCAAAGTAAACGCGGCATGCGTGCATGTTGATGCACCGCAGGCGTAGATGAACTGTCCTTGCATTTCGTCCGGCAAATGCCGTGAGAGCAAAAACTCGTTCCCGTCACCGCGGTTCTCATGCTTCGTTTCGAAACCGGTTTTCCAAGTTTTACGAGTGCGGACCTCTTTTTCCCCGAAGCGGCGCCGTCCAGTGTTGCTCGCGTTGGGTGCAGTCACCGACGATGCCGTGCCAGCACTCGTCGAATGCCAATGCAGCCACGGGTTGCGTAACCGGGGGTGATGAAGTGCCGGACTTGCATTGGTGGATCGATCGTAAAACGTAGACACCCCGGCGGTGTTGCGATTTACGGAAGGCACCCCAAGGCGTTCCAACGTCGGTCGAACAACGCGAGGCCTTCGAGCATGTTACAACGATCCGCCGGGCGAGAATTCCCCGACGCGCCATCGTGGTGGGTGCGTGTCCGTCCGTTGCGAACCCGTCGATGAGCTGCGTGACTTCGTCGGCCCGGTCCGTTCGCCATCGGTGTCTTTCAAAACAAAATAAGCGGTTCGTCCGGACAACCAACACGCCGACGTCGATGAACTCGAATTTCCGGTTCGGGCAAATCAGTTTGTCATACGAACGTACGTTGATTATACCGCAGCCGTTCAGTCGGTTGTCTTCTTAAATCAACAACCGGTTCGTCAGGACCGTTTTCGCCCAGGTTGCCACTCGTGCGGAAATTCGGCATGCAGGAAACCACAACCGGACCCTTGGCGGTCCGATACGCGAATTTGAGTGTCGGGGGTTGGCCAGTTCGGGGACTCACGTTCGGAAGGACGCGAATTTCGAGGAGGAACCAGGTCGGGCACGCTCGATCATCGGCGATCGATTCTTCACCCGGCGGTCGGCGTAGATCAGCTTTCCGGTTCGCGGCCAGCGACGGAAAATTTGTCGTCCTCGCGTCCGAACAATCGTTGCGGAACGACGACCCGCATGCCGGTTGCGAATCGTCCGGTTCACTCGCACGTGCGACCCGAGCGAAGGTCCCACACGTATTCGGATCACGCACGCGACCATCGCCCGGGATCTTGCGATACTCGGTGGGGAACGTTTTCCGGTGTCCGCGAGTTTCGGCGTCGCCATACACGTAGAACACATTGAGCATAACGTAATAGGTCCTGTTTGGGTGGTACCCAGGATTTTATCGTGACCACACTGCCGAGTCGGCTCGTACCGCTCGGATTGCCTCGCAGACAAGCATCGGTGCGAACAAGGTCGTCGAGAACACGAGCCATCAATTCGTCGCCGCCCTCGTTCAGGTGAAGACCGTTGACGTGTTTGGCAGCCCGCGTCCTGATTGAACTCGGGCAACTCGGGAGAACAGATCGACGAACATGCCGTCGGATGGCGCGAGTTTTTTCGATTGCGCATCGCGATACGACGCAGACATGAACGTTGCGTTGCCCGGCATGGGGTGCAGGCGGAGTTGCGTGACGCTTCGCACGATG
>Ga0163217_1112840_pt1 | contig 11023 bp, 11 predicted proteins | sample SynspAceP_FD_185933 | JGI IMG/M metagenome (GOLD analysis project Ga0163217, IMG submission 185933) | Saline lake microbial communities from Ace Lake in Antarctica - Synechococcus sp. Ace-P (PacBio error correction) | ecosystem: Environmental > Aquatic > Non-marine Saline and Alkaline > Saline ...
CCCAATAGGACAAACGCGTTCTTGGGCCAGAGATTGCTTAAACGATATGGAGGCGGTATTCGTTCATCTCCATCCAATAATAGATTCTCCGCTGAAATAGTGTAATGCACCTACAAGTGTAAATATTTTATCCACATAACCAAATTTTTGAGGGAATCGGCCTGTACAAAATCTGCCATGTTGAAGCCAACAAAACATTAGACAGCCGTTTTGCCTTAAATATGGCGATTACCCGACTTCATGTTGGGCACCGGTAATTCAATGATTTATTTTTGTTGCTCGTCCCTTATTTAAGTTACATCGTTTGCAATATGGCCTCCCAAGGGCAAAATTGCTTTTCAATTACGATGCTGCTCCACATAATGGATAGTTCGGTGGACATCCCATGATCGGAGAAACATATATTGTTTTCCTTGGCTAAATTGGGATAAAAGCCACAAAGACAATCAGTTGGGCTAAACTATCGATAGCATTATTTTCGTACTGGGGCATACTATATTCTGCGATCCAAACTACATCAATGGTAGAACAACTGTTGTATCTACTCAACTTAAAGAATCGCTCTTCGCACTAAATATTTTTAATGCTTCATATCTTTAAGCTCTTCGTGTAAATATAACGTTTCGGCATTAACCAAGGTCTCGCTTCTCGGATCAATCTTCGGGACCTCTGCTTATGGGTGTTCGCACCTTCAATATAAAAACCGACAACATTGTTTGAGGGCTATTTTGCAGTGAGCTAATGCAGTGCGTTATTTTCCCTGTTTTAGCATTTTTCCAGATAGATCTTTGCCAGAAAAGCCAAGACCCTCCTCTGAGTCTCGGTCACTTCGGCTGAAATACCCCCTTTGCAATAGTACTGCCTTTTTTAGCATGTTGACTAGAGCCTCTTCGCTGATATTTCTTTTGATCTTGCTTCTTAACATATCAAACAGGTATGTACCGATCCCAATAAGTGTTTCTAGGGCTTGCGTTTTACTTTGGGTGGTGATTTTGATTTTATGGGGTATAATATGGCCTCCAAGAGAATTTTTAAGACTGACACCACTGTCCTTGGGATTTATTATTCCGGATGGCCATTTTTGGAAAATTAATCGTTCAAACCTACCCGATCAACTTTAATGACTTACTCTGCAATTATGGTGGGCAACTTCATTTATCGGTAAAGATGGGTAATGACCTGATGTCCTTCTCGATTTTCGTTTCGAATATTTTCTTCATCAAAGGAAGTGCCACCCACCTTTTTCAGCATTCTTCCCCCAAAAGCGAAATGGTTTTTCTATCGACATCTAATAGCGCTAAACCGCAATTCTAGGATGCTTGAAAGGGTAATAGTTCCAGAGTTTCTATGGTAATACCGATCCATCCCCAATAATATTTCCTCTGCGGCAATTTACGTTTGAAAAGGGTCTTGATAGATGCTGTACAATATCGCTCTGTGCTGAGGTATCCCGGAAAGAGTAATGTAATATCCACAACCCCTGCCCGCTATCATTCCAACTGGATAAATGGTCTACGCGAACCCTTCTTAAGCATTTTTAGCTTTTAAACTGATTGGTAAGCTGTCGTCTCAGGGGCAAGTGAATCAATTCCTGAAAAGATCCAATCTTCCGTAAAAAGGTATGGAAGTTCTGCAAAGATACTTCAAGGAATTTCCTTTTATTGCTTTGGATACCAATTACCCTCTCGTGGGTTGGAAATTCCTGAGCTAATTTTGTCTAATCTGTTCTTCACTCATTGCCTTCCGACGTGTAAATAATTCCCTGTAGGATGATATCTACAAAGGATATAACAATGCTTCGTTCCAAATTGGACAGCCAAAGTAAAATTGTTTTTGTCCTGGCCGATAGAAATATCATCCCGTTCATGGACCACGCCGGGTCACAGTTCGGTAACACCCTCTTTAAAACAAGGTCTTGGTGAGTTTCGGGGTAACCTCCAGCTGATCGCAATGGCCGAACACCGTTCTGCCCACTCCTTACGCTTTTACCAATTTGGCAAATAAGTATTTAGGAATGGTGTGTGAAGCCGGTCGTGGGTCTGTTTCTGTCTCCTCTCCGTTGTTCACGGTGGGTATGGATCTATCGACCCAGTAATTTTTTTTTTTTGAAGCCTTTAACGCGCACATCTTCTCCAAAAGTCTCTCGTAAAAAGTCCCCAACCAGCACGGAAACAATAATCAAGCATCATGATATTCTCACCTTTAATGGTATTGTAACTGCTTCATTAAAGGGGTCTACTTTTTTGTTTTTTCCTGAGTCGGCCAAAGGCGATTTCTAACTTATTTCTACGCATTCCTTTCTGAAATCAACAGATATGTATTTAGGTTTGATCTACTGAATTAACACATATTGTTCTTGATATTTTGGGATAATTTTAATGTTGTTAGAGAGGTGTTCTGAACTAAGATTATCGGTATTGTAAAAAGTGATATTTTAATTTAATTGAATTGCGTTATTAACTGGAGAATAGCGAATTGGCACCTGACTTATGTGGGATGATCTTAAACAGGTGGAAAAAGACCAATTTTGCATTGTGTTCTGGATAATCTGTAAGAAGTCTAACAATATTGGGTCGTTTTTAGGACGGCAGATGCCTTTTTTGTATCGAGAAAAATCTATCCTGTGTGCATTACTCTGCAACCCGCTCATAGGAGAATTCAATAAGCACGGCCCTGGGGCAACAGATAGTGTTGCCTGGGAACTATCGTGAGAAAACGCTTTGAGATTTTGTGGAGGAATTAAAGAAGGGAACGGGTATACGCGTTTCTGTGGAATCAGGCGGAAGAGTGCGGTTATTGTTGAACGAATTTAAAGCGATAAAACGTAAAAATATACCCTTGTATTTTTGGCAATGAGGATAAATAGGGGTTTTCCCAAGAATGTGGTCTCAAATACTGATGGCTTCTTGGAAATTCCGCAATACCGGTACAAATCATTCTTTGGAACATTTTCGTGTAAGTTGTTGCGTATTCGTCGTATGGGATCATCCTGGCAAAATGAAGCCTATAAATCAATAAAAAAAGAATGCCATATATAAACAAAAACCCACCTAATGGTTGGGTCCGGCAATATTATAGTTTGAGTTAGTTTAGTTTCAAAACAAAGCTGTCCTTTCATCACGTATACTTTTAATGAATACATCTACAACTCAAAACTGCTTTCTTGGAGGCGCAAGTAATAAATTGATTTGTTTCTGTTGCAGTAACTTAATGTGAAGATTATCTTAAAATGATGGTTTCATCGCAGATTTTTGGGATTTGGTCCAATATCACGTTCATAATCGTCAATTGTTCTCTCTCGACAATAATCTAAAGTTTCACCTAACATCTATATAATTAGCGGATGTTTTGTTATCTGGCGAAACTTTTTGAAAAAGTCGAAATACTGGTCGGTTTATCATCTTCTCTAAATATTCAGGAGCAATATTTGTTCGTTAATCTCTTCCCTTTTGCGGCATATTCGAGTAAATCGTTTTCCTGATGTTTTTGGTAGGTAAGATGTGACATTTTTCGGTTTCTTCTTAATCTCTTGTGGCATTAAGAGTAAAGAGCTTCGTTAAACGTTTAAACTCCTCCTCTGCAAGGTGATCTTGCAAAAATAAGGCGATTTGTTAATGTCGTAAATCGCTCACTCATATAAGTTCTTGAACAGGTCAATTGTGAGGTGTTCCCGTCCATAAATTTCGCTGATAGCGGTCGCCAGAAAGGACATTTCCATAAGGAAGAGGAATCTACTCTAGGTCTTATCGTAAAATTGTGGCCAAAAATGGGTTGTTCCGCAATTCTTTCCAGCACCATTATTAGCGTTGAGAATCCTGTCCATCTTATGGGCCAATCGTTGGTTTTGCAGCACCACTTGTTCCTTCCATTTGCTCATTATTATATGCAAATTGGGAGAAAAGCTTGTGATCTGGTAGGGTATCATAGTATTGATTCCGTTCGGCGTGAACTATTGCTTTGTCTTGCATTTTTGTAATTAGGCTTTTAGTATCTCTTTGTTTTATAAGAATAGGGTGAATAGATCACTGCTGGGCTATATCCGCCAGTGGCTTGAGAAAACCTACTCATCTGCAGGTTGGGGTGTGGGTATACGGTCAGGGCCTGCGCTTTTAAATATTCTCCCTATCATACAAAATATCGATACTAGCGGTCTGGAAGCGACCAGTTCCTTGCTTGCGCTCCGTACCTCCAACCTACGTCTTCGGAATTTTCAATAAAGTTTTGTCATATAAAACCAATGGCGTTAGGCCGAGGTTTCTACAGCAATAGCAGCCATTGTATAATTAATCTTCACCCTCAAAACCTATCCATGCTGGGGTTTTTGTAGATCCCGTGGATATCTACAACTTCTTCACAATTAGTCGGCTATGGATCCAAAAACACCACCTCCTGTAAGGTGGTTTATTTGTCCCTACAATTACTTCTCAAGTGAAAGTATATGTTGTTACATAAAGTCTTGTTCACTCAATCAGTCGGGCAAAGTAAATCAAAAGAAAATTTTTACTTCATAACAGGGAAATAACTAGAACAAACACTGGTAAATTTCTAATAGGGACCTTATTTCAAGTTATCTAATTTCTCTATGGCTTCTTAGGGATATTAATTCAAATTGATTTATTATATTGCATAAATTCCACTTTGGCTATCTTTGATTGGTTATAAGTCAATCCTTATTGAATGAACTTTTCTTAAGAACATTTAACTTAGCGGCAATTTATTGGTTGCCTAATATGCTTTGCGAAATTAGTTTGGTAATTGTTCCCGGTTTTGGCAGCCGCTTTTATAGAGAAGAGGGTGAAGAATACAGTGGGTAGTTTACAAGAACTATTCCGTATTCGTGAACTAATGATTGTCAAACGCCCGAATCATACGATTATGTAAGGCGTTATGCGACGAAAGCCAAATCCCCTGTTTGCCGGGCGGCTACTTTTAAATGTAATCAAAGGAATTTGAGACTACCGATCATCTTTTGCATCGTTCGCCCATTTCCCGTGTTGCCAAGGACGAATAACAAGATAAAAAGGGATAAGCCTAAATAATAATGTGATTATGGCTGTTCTATGCACAAACTAAAGCCAAATTCGTGATGGCGCTGTTGGACTTCGAAGTAGTGGAACATTTCATATACCCCTTTGGGGATTTTTACACCCAGAAAAAAGATTTTATTTACCGTGTGCTAAGGAGGGTATATCTTAATCTGTGGGGGATTTGGAATTTAAAGGACTTTCTTTATGAACGTACAATTATTTTTTAGAAGATCCTTCAAAGAAAAGACGGAATTTAAAATGGAGGTGAAATTCGTCATGGGAAATGACAAAAGTGCGTTTGAACTTTTTTGGCTAACGAAATGATGTGTGGTCAATAGAACACAGATCAAGCGTTACTGGATGCCTTATGGAATTCAATGCTACTAAATAGTTCTGATAGTAGGGATATTCCATGGAAAGTTTAAACCTAATAGCGTACCTTAGGCACCAGGAAACCAAAAATATGCAAGTTTTTGTCGGATTGATTGATGGATGTGGTGTTTCTTTGATAATATGAATAAAATCAAGAAGGCATTGAGATCGAGATGATAAAGAATATTACTATGTTGCCATATCGGAACTACAATTAAGGACAGCCAATCAGAATAAAAATTAAAAGCGTGAAGAATAAGATGAGCTGTGATTTTTAATGCTCCAGGGGTGAAATAGGTAGGTGGGGGCGGCTCGATGTAATTGTAAGGAATTATTAATGCATTCGCTCAAAAAAGCTAGGGAAGATGATGAAGTTAAGCGATTAGTGCTTCGGGTAAATTCTCCAGGAGGTAGTGCGTTGGCATTTCCGATTTATCTGGCGCCGAAAATTGAAATTACAAGGCGTCTAAACCAGTGTTGTAATCGTATGGGCGATGTTGCCTGCTTCTGGGGGGTAACTACATAGCCGCGAGCCGATAAAATTTTTGCTGACCACCCCATTAAACGGGGTCATTGGTGTTTTTGTACCGTGCGAATATTAGTGAACTGGCAAGAATATGGGATAAATGCAGACAGTGGGGACCAACAAAAAACTCGGTGGAGTATTCCCTATTTGCACAATGAACGATATTTTAGAAAAAATGTGCTAGAAAGGGATAGAGGCAACTTAACGAAACGTTTTTGAAAGGGTGGCTCAGGGCAGGGTATTTCACTATGCTCAAGCAGATAGTCTGGCCAAGGCCGAAGTTATGGAGCGGGGTAGATGCTAAACGATGGGAATTGGTAGATGAACTCGGGTGGACTCCGGATGAAGCTATTTGCCGAGCAGCCAAAATGGTGGAACCTTGACAATATGGCAATAAAAAACTTCCAAAGTATAATCGGATCTCGAGAAAGTTTATGGAAGTATGGGTGGTGCCAGTGGCCAGAGCAAAGAGGCCTTTATTCAGGCAGGAAATTGGTCTAGAGGTCCTATACCATTCTAAAGGAAATAAAATCCGCGATGGAAATAAAGAGTTCAGGCAAATGCCTTTTTACTTGAATATCAAATAAGGATTTATTAAATTCGAAATATAATTAAACCAAAAAGACCGTCCAAAAACAATTGGGCGTCTTTTTTTAATTTTAACATCATCGTTTTAATAACTAACCTTACCTGAATACCTTCGGATATCCAATTGGCCAGTTCCGTTGTGGCGATTGCTTTCTTAACTATTCACTGAGGTTTTGTTATCTTCAGAATATCACATTTTAATGCTATTCTCCGAAAATAGTCCTATTTGTTTTAAATTTTAATATGGATAAAATATAAAATAGGAATACTAAAACTACTTGTTTCGTTTATTATTATCTGTTTCCTTTTTTGTTTCTTAGACAAAACTCAATAGAAAAATCAGGAAGGAAGTATGATAGTTTAACAAAAAACACAGTTTATGGCAATAATCCGACACTGGAAATATTATGATTTAGGGTTTTAAATGTATTGCGAAAAACTTATGTACAGGGGAAACCGATTGCTTTTAATTCATGGCAATGGAGCAAGTACTCAGCGCATTTGTAAAACAATATCCCTTCTTTTCAAAAAGTATAGGTTATTGTCGCTGATAGCAGAAATCACGGAAGTCGTGGATAAGTTGGATCCTTTCTTACGAATGATGGCCGATGATTATGTGGCCTTACTATCGGCAAATGAAAATTGAATTCCCTTTTGGTTTTAGTTGGAGTGACGGAGGCGTAAATGGGTTGCTTAAATGGGATAAGACATCCGAAAAGTAATAAAAATTGGTTATGAACAGGAGGCCAACTGCAATGACTCTTTCGCAGTTTCCGCGGATCACTGCAAAGGGCAACAAAAACCTATAATATGTTTAAAAAATGTTTGCAGAAGAAGGAGCTAAAACACCCTTGGAATTCTAATAGTATTCAAGTATAGTAAGTTGTTGATAGAACAGCCAATATTAACTGTGGAAGATTCTGCAATAAAATACCTTACAGACGCTTGGTTTGGGAGGGATGCAACGATTGTTAATTAGACCTAATCATACCTTAAAGATATTTCAAAATTTCAAATGCATAATTTGTGATTTGCCAAGTCAAGGGCATTATACATTGGTGACCCGTACAGATGAATTTAATAAAGTTTGCGCCGATGATTTCTTACAACAAAATTCAGGGTAAATTAAGGATAAGGGATAGGGATTTTTAATAATTGAAAACAGGTTTTGATTTTTGACAACGATATTGATAATAATAAGGGCCGTCAACCATTTGTTTGGCGCCTATTATATTTGGCTTAAATTAATTAAATTATTTTTCCCAAGTTATTTTCTTACACGTTGTTTTCTGCACGTCTGCTTGTACATATTGGTAGCAAAGGTTTGCTTTTCGCCGTAATCCAATTGGATGTTAACCTAGAACTGCCTATTCCTTTTTCAAGCTAAGAATTCTACCGAAGTGCCCTTTCCTCGGAAAGATTTTGATTGGACGGTAACACTGCCTATGCTGTCGGTATGGCCCCTCAACCGTAAATTAGGCATTGGGATATTCGTTAAGGATCTTAATGATGTCTACCAAGAACATTGGTAGATTCTATTTTGATCGTGGCCTTTCCAGAATTGAAAACAAAATGGTCTTGGCGTAACTCCGTTTAAGGTTTTCTTGGACTCTTCAGTAAGTTCGGGACATCCTTTGTTGGCACTGTGTCCGCTACATCTGGGCAATTGTCGTCCTTGTCCAAAACAACCATCACGTCAGTATCGGGCAAGGACAGCCATTATTTTTCCTACTACTCCGCTTCTTCGGACAGTTGTTCATCCTTACCAAGACACGTCACTATCATATCCCAAGACATCCGTTGTTCTCGATTATACCTGCCCTCCTCTCTGGACATTTATCACCTTAGTCCAACACCCGTGTCACATCTGTATCCTCCCAAGGACAACCGTTGTTTTCCACTGGTCCTGGAACCTCAGGACAAACCATCTACTTATCCAATCGCCCTCTCGTCCTTTGTCTTTGTCTGGTTGGTAAATTGGGAATTTTTAAACGCTGCATAAACATCCGCAACCTTTAGATTGGTCGCTTGTTAAATACTGTTATACTAGATCCGGAAACCAATATACATGGCCTACCCTTAATCAGCTCCCCACTGTACGCCTAATGTTTGGGACATACTAAACAGGAGAATAAAAACTTGAACCATTCTGCTTTCGAACCTAGGGGTAAGCGAACAATGTTGCAATATATTTGGTATTGGGTTAGTTACTTTTTTGAGGTTATATGATAAATGCGGTATTAGATTCATATAAAAGTGATTGTTGAATTCCAATCAGAATTTAAATGCAATGGCTGGGCAAAAAACGGCTTTGGGATGCGTTTTCAGATCCTATCTGTGTGTAAAGATTGTTTAGTTTGGTCCCCTCAAAACCCTTCTTCGTTGTCCAAAATCTCTTGCTAATAGAATTGGTAATGTCATCATCCTCTTCGGTCCCTTTATATTAAGGCTAACTGGTCCGTTTAAGGAAGTCCAAATTTCAATTTGTATTTGTTAATGTCTTTGGGAGCGTAGGGATTGCCATCCCTTATCCATCACCCGTAAGTCTTGCAAATTTGGGCGCATTCGTAACAAAACCTAGTCTACCCAAAAGCCGTCCGCACTCTTTAACAAATTCGTAGTCTCTCAATCGTTCGTTATGTTGTCACTGTTGCATACGGATATTTCCACCTGTGGAATCAATGTTCCCCGTAGTTCGGAACCGTCAGCGTCATAATCTATTAACTTAAATATTTTCACTGGAATAAGCGTTTGCTCATAAACCCATTAAGTATTTTTAAGGAGATATCCTCCCTTAAGAAAATGTTGTTCTCGTTCATAAGCAAACTGTGGCACTAGGTAATCCCTCGTTTTCTGCCAAGCATTGGCGCTTCATCTGATATCGCCTTCATTTACGTTGAAATCTAATTTTCATCGAACTCATTGGGATTATTATATTAGGTATCTCCGTTGATTTCGTTGATATATGAAAAATACCCGCCTCTGGTAAAACAGCTAATTGGAATTTTTAGAATTAATGTTGAACATGAATGATGGTCCCAATATCAACATTGCATAAGCGTTATTTGCTTTTTGGGCGATTTTGGTTTCCATCACATCAAAATCAAAACTGTTTTAAAAATATCTCCAAATTTTGAACTGTAATGTCGTTTCCTATTAACCACTAACCCCTAAAGGGTATGTCCGTTTTAAATCTAAGAGTCCTATATTGCCGGGTTGGACATTAGCCCATGCACACATTGTTAATTGTCAGTACCTAGTCCAATTAAGACTGACCCTTTACTACGGCGGTTATTTAGAAATTCGGAAATGCTACCTAAAATACTTTTTTGTGTCATAGCCTTAAAAATTTTGTTTATTTCTTTTTTATGTTAATCGATTCTTGTTCCTTAATTTGATTTTTCAAGAATCAAGTGTAGAAACGCTTTATTTGGAATTAATTATAATATGCTTAAATATTTTATTGTTGTACTGGAGAATTCAGTCTTAAAGGATGAAGGAATAAAACGTAAGCTTTTAAGATTTACCTCTATTTGGGAGCTTGGTTCATTACTCTTTTGGTGTTTCCAATTTAATTTTCAAAGCTTTTTTTTATTGGAAGCTTTTGGGATGTTACGGTTTTTGGGAGGTCCGCTTTTTTGGAAAATTTCTGTGGCATTTTACCGCTTCCGCTTAATCGTCTTTTTGATTACGGATCTGATATCGGAAATTTATGGCAGAAAAAAAAGCAAACCAGATTGTAACCGCAGAATTTTTTTGCGTCCTTTTTTTTTCAATGGGAATCGTTCTGTTGGCCCATATGTGTTCCGCACTTACCAAACTCACCAAAGTCCAATCGATGAGGTATTTTAACCATGGGGTTTTTGCATTTCCGCCTATTGCTGTTTTAGCCTCATGTTGGCTTATCTTTTGCCCAATATAGAGATATCGGTACTATATTTTTTTGGAAAAGAATAACGCATGGGAAACACTTAATGGCCTTCGTAATAATTTCTCGACTTTTTCTCTCCAATTTAATAGATACGTTAGCGGTGTGGGGCTTCTGTGTGTTTTTAAAGTAACTGCCATGGTCCTATGTTTTTACGACTAGTTACAGCGGTTTTATTTTTCGATAATTCGTGGCTTCTTCGACACGCATCTTTCTATATTCTTTTCGAATATCTTTAGAAAAGCGGTTAATTTGAAGTAAACCAAGGAAATTGACCTGAGGCATAATTAAAATAACTTTTGTTGTTTGTAAACGAAGAACCCTAATAGTTCAATTTGATAAAGCGTTGTAAATGGTGATGGCCCAAGGCCTAAACTGGTTTTTCCTTTCTATGTTAAATATATTTAAACTATATGAATTTGGGCTGGCTTGTCTATTATTGTAGAATTGCGTCAAATTTAGATGGCATATGTTAATGAAATAGCCCCGTTTAAGTAAATTTGGGCGAATTTGGTTTAGATAACAGGAATCGTAGAAAAGGATTTGTTATGCCTACAGCTGTATTTAAGGCCTTCAGGGATT
>Ga0163217_1015408_pt1 | contig 11022 bp, 11 predicted proteins | sample SynspAceP_FD_185933 | JGI IMG/M metagenome (GOLD analysis project Ga0163217, IMG submission 185933) | Saline lake microbial communities from Ace Lake in Antarctica - Synechococcus sp. Ace-P (PacBio error correction) | ecosystem: Environmental > Aquatic > Non-marine Saline and Alkaline > Saline ...
ACCACACCAAAAATAAAGGAGGATTTTACCCCCCTTGGGGGGGTTGGAAAAAAACCCCCGCGCCCCCCGAAAAAAGGACCGCAAAAAAGCACGGAAATAGTTGGGCCTCGGCGGACGTCGCCCCCGCCCTGGAGGGGGCGAGGACACCGATGGTGGAAAGGGGGTTTACTTAAACCAGCCCACGCCTCAGCAAGGCGGTGGGTGGGGGCAAGGAAATGTCGGAGACGTTTAATTTTCCCACATGGGCCCCTTCACCCAGGCCGGCGTGAGGCCCTCGGCAATGTAAAACGTTTAGGCGTTGGTGAAATTGGCGGGTAGCTTTTTTCAGAATCGCAAAAAGCAGCACGATGGCAAGTGTATTTCCCGATTTGAAAATTTCCCCCCGATCCCCACGAAGACGGCCCCGTCGCCGCCGATGCCCTCCTGCATCATCATCGCCCTCGCAATCAGAAGCTGCGGTGGGCATTGCCACCGGCGGAAAACATACCACGGAAGCTTCCGCTCTTGCGCCACCCTCCACTGACGAGGTCATAGGGGGCCCTGAGAAGATTTTTTGGCCGCCACGTAAAGCCTTCGTCCGGGCTCATCGCTGAAGGCTGGCTGAATTCTCCCAAAATGGTTGCGCATGTGCTTTCGGTCGCTTCGGAAAACATCACCCGTTCCCCTAGTCCTTTCAACGTTTCGAGCGATCATCGCAGCACCTTCAGTGACCCCGATCGAAGCGCTTCACCCAGTTTTCGATGCTCCACACACGAAGAGGAATTGTGAAACCCATTTGTCGATGTGGTGACGTAGTCAGCGGGGCGTGAGAACGTTCGGACTCGGTGCGATGTAGTCGACCTTCAGAGATTCGATGATTTTTGAGCCTCAACAAAATGACCAATGCGTATCTTTGGGGCCATCACGGGATAATCAGACGTATCCATGTTAATTCGCCTGGAGTGAGGATGCTAAGTCGCTTCATCCGGAAGCAACCTCGCACCTCCTCAAGCGCGATATCCGCCGGGACCTCGTTCGACGGCCATTACAGCTAACGCGCGCCCAGAGTCTGCGGCAATGCGGGCTTGTTCAGAGTGACGACGTCCATGATTTACGCCGCCCTTAAGCATCTCGGCGAGACCTCTTTGACCCTTGTCAGTTTCCAGCCTGCGGTGTGGTGGTGTTGGTCGCTCATGAGGTGACGGGGTCTTTCCAGACAGTGGCACGTGAGGTGGCACTTTGAAGGTTGGCGGGCAAAAGTCTAACCCTTGGAACCTGAAGGCCAGCTTGCCTATGAGCCGGTTCGCGCATATCGCCGAATCTGCGGTTATCGCTTTGGTAGCGAGCCGCCAATGATATGGGGAAAAAGTTTGGTTAGTCCTGCCCCCACCGGCGGCGCATCAACATGTTGATGAAGGGAGCCTCAATACTCACCTGCACCAGCAATGCGCCCACTGGTTGAGTTCCTCATGTTGAATCCTTGGGCAACCAGCACATTGACGAGCTTTCGAAATGGGCATCTTGCATCTATCGCTGAATAGCTCGCCTGCTCCTTCCACGCCCAGGTCGTCCATAGTTTTCGCACAATGGCGATACGGCGGAATGAGATATGGTGCCTCTGCGTTGTAGGGGAGAGAATTTAAGTACATGCGTAGACAACCTCCCGCGAGCCCACCAGCCGGAATCATTTGTTCAGCCATATCTGGCGCCACACAGAACATCACAGCCCCTCCTCGGGCGTCGGTCCTCCCCCGTTTGAGGTGGCATCCGGTGCGGTGTCTCACAGATCGTTGAAAGCTATGCGAACCCCGGCAGTGCCGGAGGGTCAATTAGCGGGACGCCGGGATCATCGTTAGATTCATGGTGGGGCGTGCCTGTTGCTTCCATGACCAGTCGTCGAGGCGCTTCCTTTGCAGGGGGTCTGGTTGGTGGTTGCGTTCCATCCCGAAACGGAAGCTCACGCGCCTGCCAGTTCTAATCGTCTTCTTCCGTGTCATATCAGCAGGAAACGAATTCTTTCCTTTGGTGTGAGTTTCCGAATCTTTTTTTGCATGGGCGATCGTCGAGTCATTCAAAGTTTGCGCCGACCCCATTGCGGGAATTGAGTCTCCAATAAACTCACCTTCAGGTATATTTCAGCTAAACTCCTAGCGACGGGGACCACGGACCTGGACCGGCGATAAGCCATGCGGGAAAAGCACCCGCATAATGCTCGTGAGAAGCCAAAGAAGCTCGGGCGTCTACAGATACAAACTAGCGCGCCGATGGAATCATGATTGGAGCTCTGGCGCGACCTCATCAGCTGTTATCCAGACCAAACGCTCCGAGCAAGGTTGAAGTTCGAGTTTTGAATATCCGACATCTGCCAGCTGCGCCCGATGTCGGTCCCTGGCTTGCACCGGAGATTTTAGGCCCGTAGAAAGCCAGCAGCCCGCCCGGTCAGGACCTAACGTAGCCGCTGAAGCTGAGCTCACACATCGTGACAAGGTTTAGTATAGCGTCGAGTCCCCACACACACCATCGCCCACCAATGTCATTATCCAGCGTCCCTCGTGGGAGAGCTCCAGATAGGAAATCCGGTCAAGCCGAAATCCCCAAAAGAGACAACACGTTAAGTTCAAAGATCACCAAGCTCCTCTCAAGATTTTTTCTCGGTGACTTAAAGATATGGGCCGGTCCATCCATGTGAGGGCTACGCACCTCGGGTCAGACCGTGAACAACACCTAACTTTTCTCGTAGCGATATATCGGAACCTAAATTCGAACAAACGTCAGGGGAAAGCTTCTGCATACGATACGTTGCCGCGAAGCGGTAAATAAGGATGTGGAACTGGGCAGTTCATGGTTTGTAGGTTGTAGTTTCCTACTACCCTGCTTCGGGTGATGTCACCTCAGCGTGCGCGACTTCGTCCACGCGCATAGGCGTGAAACATTCCGCATCTCTGGTGTTACCAGGAAAGATTGCCCCGAGTTTCGAACAAGTCTGACTTGGGTGATGTGGCTGTGTAACACGAATTCGTAGCCAGCTTCCCTTCGTGGCGCTTGGCGAGAGTAGTCCTCATTCACCCTGCCGATCACGCCACCTTTGGATGAAAACACCGGGGAGGCCGGAGCCATATCTCCTCGGGGAAGAAAAAAGGTCTAGCTCGTACGCCCCACACTTGCGGTGGTCGGCGTTTGGCGGCCTCTTCGGAGTACGATCAAGATGACCCGCAGACATCCTTCACTCGCCCAGTCTGGTGCATAGAAAGGCGCTTGAAGTTGGGGGTTGGCGTCATTTCCTCCGCCAGTATCGCTTGCGGCAGCCGCGTCAGCTCGCATGCCATTGCGAGCAAGCGAGTCGTGGGAACGTGGGGGCGACAGAAGGTCTTCCACAACGTCCTCACAGTTTTTTGGATCTACGTGTGTCGTATGTGAGGTTCTTTTCCTGCCACCCACCCTCGACGCCTTTTCCCGGTATCAGAATCAGCTGAAAGTTGTCTTGTCATCCGTGATTCCGTAGCTTGTAAGGGCTCGTTTCTTCAAACTTTCGCTGGCGCCTGTTCAGTCGCCTCACCACCCGACGCTCAAAACGCTGGTCCTAGATTTCAGCTGATGCGCTGGCATCTCTTTTCGCAGTGCAGAGAGATTCTTGCTCGGAGGCGTAAAGGAGCTTCGACGTCGAAGTCATAGTAAAACCAAATCATGACAGGGGGCCTATAACCGAGCTTGCTTTGAGGGATTATTGGACCTGCAAGCGCGCCTGTTGGGCGAGTAACGTGCGCGGCAGAATGCTGCAAAATTTCCTAGAACCCTGAGGAGAAGACACGGTGATCGGAGAAAACTCGCCCTGCAGCGGGAGGAATGTTGGTTGAGTGTTCGTGAGAGTCGCCACCTGTAATTCGACGGCCCCAGCCCCCTGAGTTGTGCAAAAGTAGTTCTGCGCCAGCTAGATGCGTGCAGCCACATTTCTGAAATTCGAGGAAGTGTTGTGTTGTCGTCTGACCAGAATACGCTTTCGATTGCATGAAGGGCCGATTCACCTAGTGGGCGTACACTAAATGACCGATGTCGAATGTGGTGTGGCGATACTGGGGATCGAACCAGTTGGACCTTTCCGTGCAGGAAGCGCGCTACCGCTGCGCAATCGCCCAATATTTAAGTTTTCAAACCGAGGTGGCTGACGGGATTCGAACCCGTGTAAACGCTTTGCAGGCGCTGCCGTCGCGCTCTCGGCCACACCAACCGCACAACGGGAAGAGCCCACCGTCGGAAGGCCTTTTTAACCGAGCGGACTGACGAGATTTCGAACTCGGCGACCCCACCTGGGCTTAAGGTGAGCGCTATCTACCTGCGCACATCCGCAGATCCCACAATTTCTGCGTGCTCCGAAAACTCTAGCGCGCCGAGCGACAATGCGCACTAAATCTCCACCCCTTGTGTGTGTTCCGTGGTCTTGTCGCCCACTCTGAGCGCCTCTGTTCACAGCGGCGGCGGTGTGGTGCAGGATGTTGAGATCGGGCGAAGTTGGCGCAGGGGTAGCCGCTTCTTCAGCACGGAATGATGTTGTCAGCTGGTTCGATCCGCAGGTATTCGCCCACGTAATGTCGGACTTCAAAATAAAGATAGTCGGTAAGAAAACTGAGGGGCCTCTGGAACGTGGAGTAGGGGAATCGTCATCTCGCAGTCGTTATGGCTCTGCTTCAGACCAATCTCTTCCTTCTTCGCCCCTTTCGAGTTCATCAGACGCTCACTGAGACGCTCCAAAGCATAAAAGCATTAGACGAGCCTCAGAAGCATTGTCGTCGCGTAGCTTCTCTGAACCGCCTAAACATTCTCCCGTACTTTGCAAGGGTGGATTTATCTCCGTATGTCAACCAATTTGACCCAGCGTGTCGGCTGCGACGCTTGGTTGGCCGCTGCCGATTGATCCTGGTAGTTTTTCCTTTCGTGGAAAATGACCTAGGTCCTCATCTCGTCATCGATCCGCAGTGCTTGAACGTCAGAACCCCTAGCGCGAATTATTCTCATTATCTACCTCAAGCCAAGAGGCACTGGGCCTCGTTTGCCGGGATGGAAGACGTCTCAAAAGAGACTTGAGGAGGTCCGGCGGAGTTATCCCTGCCGAAAAATCCGCTTTCGAACCAGGACGTTCTTGGCGCTCAGATTCTCGACGAGCTGGAGGTCGATTTGGATTGGGTTGATCGAAATGCGGGGTGGGTCATCAGCAGCTCATTAGAAGCCTTTCGGTCGCAGCCGCCTCGACAGAATTCAGGCTTCGCTAATTCTGGACCGCCGACCTGTGTCTCTCCAGGAAGTTGGCTAATCGGGAGGAGGTCTTCAAGCTTTCTTCAGTAGCAAACGAGTAAGCTGCACCGTCGAATCATGTATCATCACTCTATCGCTACTTTGGTCCCAAGAAGATTCTGCGGATGAGCTGATTCGTATACATCATCCAACCTAATTTGATTGCATGAATCTGATGTCTGTGAGATCGCATGTTTCCTTCTGGAAGGGCAGTGTCCCTCAATAGATTGGTGGAAATCTTCGACAGATCCCATCGCCGAGAGGTGGTGCGTGAGACTACGAGGCCGTACACGTGTCTCCTACTTTTTGTTTGTATTTCGTGCACCACTGTCCGCAGAGGGTCCTCCTTAGATGCGTTCTTCTGAACCTTTTTTTTTCTTCTTCTCACTTGGAACCTTCCTGCAAGACTTAGCGCCACTCTCGAAATCCGCTTTGCGGAACTAATCACGGACTATGTTGCTCCGTCTTCGTTTTCCACAGCTGGCGCAAGCCGAATCCCCTCCCGTGCCGTCCGCGGGATTTAGTTTGCCGAGCGAGTAATACATCAAATACGCCCAAAGGCAATGAGAGCAATTGCCTGCTACCGCTCTGACGAATGCCTAGGCGTCGGTGGAGACTACTTCAGCCAGTGTCCTGGCGCTTCCGCCTGCCTAGCGCCCACACCATGTCACTGCACACAAGACGAAGAAAATGCCCCCAGACAAACATCTGTGTGACCACTGAGCCGCGAAGTGGATCGGACATAACAGGGTGAAAAGTGGGGATGTGAATAAATACCAGGTGTTTTAGCGTTTGGTCCAGCCCGACATCCACGCTTGTCTTAATAGCACTCGCTTCGTCGACGTTGAAGCACGTTTTCCAAAGCGGTCTCACAAACTTGTTTCTCGGTGCACGATGCTTGGATTCCTAAGTAGAGTCAAGATAAACGCGACCCAGAACTTTTCACATACCGAAGAACACGCGCTCCGAGGGTTATTACCCAGGGACTCTCTCGCTAGCGCAATTGCGACGATCTTGCACCCCACCTCGACGGCGTGTGCCGCCATGACGCTCAGCTAGTAGCACCCCTGGTGCCAAGAAATCATCGGCGCGGCTATAACTAAAACCAACACTGCCGGGCCTTAGGGACGACGTGACGACAAGCGCCCACCTAAGAGAAAGGAATTGAGGGAAGTATGGGCTCGGGCACCGGGTTTAGTCTATTGGCGGCGCGCGGCTTTCAGTTTCTCACGGGCTGCTCCACGCCACACAACAGAGGGAGCTGGATGGGGCAACCGAACCCCAGGCGATGACCACCATAATCCAGGATTCTTCCCCGGATGATGTCGGATGGCGTATCCACCAATTTCGCACGTCCATACCGGAGCAAAACAAGAACTGTGAAAGAGGGGGCCTAAAGCGGTGTCCGAGCGAAGAAGCCTTCCGCAGTCGAGAGCTCCGCCGTTCCCTGAGATAGCATCCAGCGCGATAATCAGGCCAGGGGAGAAGGGCGGCATCAGTCCATGACAACACTGTGGGGCGAGCACGAGGGTTAACACACCGGAAAGCGAAAACATGGCGATGACATCCATGATCCACGTCCGCGGTGACTCTTTCATATCTCAAGTTCTAGACGCATAGCAATTGGTGGGCCACAATGTGAACCACACCTTTTGATGTGGAGGAGTTAGACCCTATCGTCCTCTTCGAGCTTGTAATCCCGCTTCACCGTGACCGCGTGTCAAATTCCGGCACTTTCATCTTTCAACTGGTGGTACGCCCGGAGCCAAGTCTTCTCGATTGGCGGAATGCCCAAACCGAGAGCCACACGAAGGAGTAGATCTGAAATCCCAGTGCCGGCAATGGTCCTGAACAAGCGAGCTGACTCGAAGTCTCACGTGAATATAACGCCGTGTCGATGGCGAAGAACCCTAGTACATGGGTTCCTACAAGTCCACCACGAGGTGGATTTGCCACGACATCAGAGAGTCGTCATAACCGAGTTGTAAGCTTTCCAGTCGATCTGCGAGAGCGCGTATAGACGTCCGGCAATGAACACCGAGGAAAGGCGAACCCTGGCGTCACGTTGGCAACGCCGGGGTAAATGTGCTATGAGCCCCGGTGACCGCACCTGAGGCGGCACCGGACAGCTGTTGCTTTTCCCGTCCTTGTCTTCTTCCACATCAACCAACCAGGATGGCTGCAGCGTGTTGGGAACAAGTGGTGTTGAACGACGATGAGTTTCTCTCACGCCGCGGCCATTCCTTCCTGCAAGAGGAATTTCCTGCTCCCGGCGTTGAATTACCAAACAGCCCTAAACGCAAAGAGCAAAGCGGTCACGAGGAGATTACGAGGGGGACGTGGTGTGAGGTCCTTGTTGCGCGCCTTTCGGAACACGACCCGACGTCCAAGTACAAGGTCAGGGCGATGCGCTGGCTGCGCCGCGGTGAATTGTGAACTTTGCTGGTACTATCGCAATAGTCAATGACTGGCCCGGTAGTCCCCAGCAGGTTGCCAAGCTCCCAGGATTCTCCATCGCCATCCCCTCCAGACTTCATGCTTGCAGACGGGAATACAGCGAACGGTGACCCAGATACCGGCGAACACCATCCAGCCAACCAAACTTTGCTCGGTCAGCGATTAGCTCCCAAATGAGCGCGACGGTATATCCGCAAATGTTTGCGCCAAAGGCCGCACCGAGAAGATCCTCATTAACCGCAGACCCTCTAAGCCGAGCTGGAGAAAGGGCTTGCCGGCGAACTGCACCGGGCCATCCACAGCGGACATTCGCATACCCATAGAGGCCCACAGCACTCCCCACTCGAGCGCCAAAGACCAAAGCCTTCAATCATCATCATGCTGATGACGCTTTTGGCTTGCGAGGCCGCCGAGAAAAAGGCGCACCCCCGGTGTCCATTAAGAGAAACAAGCGCGGTGCTGGTTACAACCCACCCAATTGACCAGTATCCCATTACTCCCCTCAGTGTGTGGCGGCGGCACCAGAAACCGTGGCGACCCTTCAGTGTCCGTCGGAGTGTTTCTCTGTGGGCAAGGATGTTACAAGAACTGATGAACACAGGGGAAAGAAATGTTAAGCCTAGGTTTCCTGGAACCCCCACAACCGGGTCGGGTAGCCTCCGCTCTTTAGTGCCGCACGGAAACAGTGCAGACAGATGCTTCGCCAATTCGAGTTGTGGAGTTCCCAAAGGAGTCTCCCGGTGCCGGGTTGGGCCTTTTAGACGGCGCTGCGTCGCTGCGGGATAGCGAGGGGCCGGATTGAGTCCTTCGTCGCTGGCACGGCTTGGTCAGCAAGTTCATCGGGCGCGTGGTGGACACCGGGCTCGCCTGCCCGGTCAGGTAACAGCGCGAAGCAAGCACGCCAACTTCCCGAATTGCGCTGTCAGGAGCTGGGCCGATATGGCGATGAATGCTTTGACCAAGTTCAAGGCGCGAAATCCATCACCACACACGCAACATCACAACGCAACCCGAGACCGGCCGCCGTGCCAATCGCACTGGTGGCGGTATACAGATCGGGCAGTCTTGATCAAGGCCAATAGCGGCACTCGCAATGATTGCCGCCCCAAAAATCAGGGCCCCTGCCCACAACGGTGATGAACCATGTTCCGCATTCATGCTTGCGTCCCTGCATCAGGGCGCGCCAGAGAGAGAATGGAAAGAACGAGCAGGGCCAGAAAATCCAGAATGATGTCGAGCACCGCGGTCAATCGAGAATTGCAGACCGAACAGCGGCAAACCAACACCGATAAGGCGAAAGAAGATCAGGTCCCAGCCACCGACGAATCGCCTTAGTGGGCCCCTTCCACACGCGCACCACCGCAAAGAATCAGCGCAAAAGCAAGGAGAACCAAGAACCACCAGCGGGCAACAAGGTCAGGCAGGAACATGCCGTGAACTCTTTCAGCGGGCGTGCTCGGACGCCCCTCACCGACGGTCGTGGGTGGTCGCCGAAGTGACGCTCGAAAAATTCTCCGCGTCGCAGCAACAAACATTCCATGGAACAAACATGCTGCCCTTTCGCGTCGACGGCAAATCACGAAGCGTGGTCCCCTGGGGTGAATGGTATCAGCGCCACCAACAGGTGAAGTTTCGGTGTCGCTCAAGCCGGTCAAGCTCATGCAACTATGCCGGTTGTGGCTGCCTTGCCCGGGGTGAGAATCAAAGCGCTGACCCGAAATGCTGGTGAGCATGAACTGGCCCCGTAAACCATCCTATAACGCGAGCATTCTCAGCGGCAAACTCCACGGAGAAGTTCATTGGCCCATCACCGCCCCAACGTAAAGCCGCTGGTGTCGGTCAGTACACTGCTGGGCGTGCCTCTGGCAAGCTGGCACGCAGAAACTCGCCTCCAAAGCCAAACCGACAGACAGGCCAGACAAGCATCAGGGCCGGGATGACGCTCGGGCGAAGAGGGTTATGCGTGTGCCACGGTGGTCGTGCCGGATCACCCGAGCCAACACTCCCCTCGGGGCGGGTCCGTGTTGCTCGAGCGCCTGAGCTGCTTCTGCGGCTGCCGTGTCGTGTCGATGAACAGCCCCGTCAAACAACCCTCGTCGCGTGCGAATCCGTTCTTCCCGCAGCCAAAACTTCGACGTCCGTGGGGGGTGTCGCTTACCGTGAACATGGTCTGCCCACACTCTCATCAGCGACATCAGCGACGGAGGCTTCACGATAATCAGGAGGCCCCCTGCAATGAGGACTGTCCGGCATCTGCACTGCAAGAACCACAGCATATTTGGCCCACAAATCAGAAACGGCGGCAAGGCCGGGACAGCGCAGAAAATCAACAAAGGCGGCGGTGAGCAAAGGGTTCGCGGGTGCGCAAACCGGCTACCGGTCGAGGCGGCCAGAACGCGTAGGTTCTGTCTCGATGGCACTGGCAAATAACAGCAGCGATCCATCACCACCATGTGGTGGACCATGTAACAATTCCTGGCGGTGACCCCTCGGGAAGTGAACAGGGCAACACCGATGAGTATAAAAACGCGTCACCGAGGGCTACCATCCGGATACAGTCAGGGGGCGAATTTTCTCTCTCCCGAGGCATCGTAGAGCCCAACCGGCAAGGGTGAGAGCGGCGACCACCATGAATCGCGGTATCAAGGCACCATCGCCTTCGAACACTACCCGAGGCTAATGCGATAGACGATATGAGACCGCCCCCTTTAGTGTGTAAAAAGCCCCGAAAAGAAGGAGCCGCGACACAGCGGGTGAGGCGGAGCAAGTACGGCCGGCGCAAGCCAGCCGTGGACAGGGAAAACAGAGGCCTTCACCGCAAAGTGCAAGCCCAAGCACACCCGCAGTCGCGATTGGCGGTGGCCGGATCGTCCCTGCACCAGCGGCGCTGCCATGGTTGACGCTGCCCTGCACTGCAATAATGCAGTCCGACCCCCTGCCAGAAAACAATGTGGAGGCAAGGAGGTTGACGTCCATAGAGGCGTGACGCAGGCCTATTCGGTCGTGTCAACCGCGGCGACTCCAGAAAAAACAGCAAGAGCCCGTAGGAGGGGAGGAAGCATGACCTCGATAACACAAAAAGATTGAAACAGGTCTGCCGTCAATAGAGCGCCGGCATACCACCGGCCTGCGAGAATCAAACACAGCGACGCAAGAGGACGGGGCTTTGGCGCTTCCCACTGGCAATATGTAGTGGAAGCTGATGACGCTGAAACGATTCGGCCGCACCCACCAAAATCGAGGCTGGAAAGGAGTCGGCAACAAACGGATGGAATAGCCACCGGGGCCACAGGGCAATCG
>Ga0163217_1058251_pt1 | contig 11021 bp, 7 predicted proteins | sample SynspAceP_FD_185933 | JGI IMG/M metagenome (GOLD analysis project Ga0163217, IMG submission 185933) | Saline lake microbial communities from Ace Lake in Antarctica - Synechococcus sp. Ace-P (PacBio error correction) | ecosystem: Environmental > Aquatic > Non-marine Saline and Alkaline > Saline ...
AAAAACACAAAAAAAAAAAGAGAAGAAAAGATGGGTGTTAAAAGAAAGTTGCCCCGGTTTTTTGCCAGGTTAATGGGCTTTTTTTTTAAACTCGCCCCAGTCCCCCCCCTGCAAGCCAACTGCTGACTTTGTTATCCGACCACATGGGCGCCCCACCTGAATCAAGAAATCTGGCAGCTTAAAATTTTCCGGCTGGCAAGGGCGTGATCATTGGTATTGGGAAGCCGCGTGCTCAAAACAGTAGGTAATTCAGCATCGGGAAAACCCTGAACCCGCCCACGCCCGGCCCGACCGAACAGTTTCCGGCAACTGACCCGCGGAGCCAATCTTTCCAGCAAGAAGATTCGGCTTTTGCGGGCCAATCCCAGCGTTTTTCGGATCCGGCCAGAATTGGAACTGCAGCGGCGCGGTGTCGGGTTTTCAACCGGCCCAAAGTTCACAAACCGCACTTGCTGCCAGGCCTTAAAACCGCCTGTTTCCCCAAGGCACTCTCAACTGAACTGCGAGCAAACGGACTGCGAGCTCCGTTGGAAGGCTTGTTGGCAATAGGCCCTTTTTGCCTGCCTGTAACAAGGTTTTTTGCTGTCAACTGGCTAAAGTCTGAATAGCCGCGGCCGATGCCCTGATGCAACCTGCTGCGCGTGCGTGCTGTTTCTAACAGCCGTTCCGGATTCCGCGACGCACCCAGCGGCAAATGCCTTGGCAATCCAGCGTCGGCAAGCAAAAAGTGTAAGTGCTACGGTGCGGAAATAGGGGTAAAAAATCCGCAACAATAAAACGTCCTTACAGTGAGTTTAAAGGAAAATTCAATCCAGCGCCTGGCGCCTGCATGGGTGGCCATACTGGCGAAATAGAGGTCGCTGGCCGGCTGCCGCTTCCCAACGGTGGGCCAAAGAATGGCTTCTTCCAGCGTGGGCGCGCCCTGGCCATCGGTGTACAAACCCGGCTAAGGATTTACCTGCTGAGCATGCCAACGCCCCAAGAGGAGCCGTTACGCCAATTCATTGCGGTTGGCCAAAAACTCGTCGCGGACCGCTGCCAAGCGCCGGCCCCCATATCGGTAGCAAGATCGCTGGTAGAGGCCAAATTGGTCTGACTTGCGTCATGGTCCTGGGCGTTGCGGGTCAACAACCGGGTTACGTGGGTAGGCGTATGCAAAGCAGCACAGCCGTTTCGCATTGAAACCAGAACGAGCGCCTTGCTGGCACCGCGGCCTATCCATAATCGGGCGGCCGGGGCAGGAACGCCAGGCTTCTTAGAATAAAGGTCCAACGGAAAATCGGCAATTTTGTCTGTTACTTCCGGTTCGCCGCCATTGGCCCCAGCCGTTCGCAGTTCAGGCGCTTGGGGTGCAGTCGGTTGGTGGTTTTCAGTGATGAGGTAAGGCCCATATCAACACCTGGCAAAAGGCGCCCATGCCTGCTGGTGCAACATTGGGCCTCTAGCGGCTGTTCCCAGCCAAAGCGTCCGGCGACAGTCTGGCCACTGGCGATGTCCCAACCTGGTTTAACCTTTCCGCGCTGATTGCCTGTCGCCTGTTTTGGCGTCATCCGGGTCGGCCCAGGGCCGCCACCGTTTCGGGCGAAATGGCTTCCAGCCACGCCCCATTCCCAATCATTTGGGGTGCTTACTCGCGGGCGAAATCAAACAGGTCGTCTCCCCAAAGGCCCATAGTTAGCTGCTCTATGGTGTACACGGGCTCGCGTAACTCTACCATCGTACCCGTCAGCAAGCACATCCAGCGGCTCTTGGACCCAACTCAAAACCATATCGCTTCGGGCTTGGCGTCCGGCAGGGCAAAGGTTTGTAGCTGCGCTCCCGTAGAACCGGATGGGGCTTGAACCCCGTTTGGTCGCGCAGAAAATGTCCGGCGTCCTCAATAGGTCCGTGGTGGGCACGGCCAGGCGCAATGAAACAAAGAGACGAGGGTGTAATCAACGGCTGGGGCGGCTGGCCGCGGCCATCTTTCCAGGGTGGCAACCTTGGCAGGCGTTGGGTGATTGAACAGCGGCCCAAAGACGTCACGGGCTTGGGGTGCTGGCAGGGTTGCTTCTACCCAAGGGTTGCGGAAAAAAACTGTTGCCAACGCTGAAGTCAAGCCGTTTGGTCCATCGACAATTGGCCTGGGCCGGGAAAACGCATTGGGTATCGGGTTGGTTTTACACGGTGCAGCACCACCTGGTCATCGGGGTGGTTTGGAAGTGCGTAGCCGGCGTGTTCGCATGGAACCGGCCGGCGCTGGTTGCTGCATGTGGCAAACACCGGGGGCCCTGGCAATAAGCCAGTGGCCCCGGTTTACAACAAAAAGTGTTTTTTCATTTTGGCCTCAGATACGCGTGGCCGGCCGTCATCCGGTGAAAGGGCTTCAATGCCAGTTCGCGGGCAGGGCCCTGTTCCAATTGAACCGGTTTTGAATAACCAGCGCCATGATCCGCGTCGTTAACAATTTTCGCGGCCCTTCATCGGTTGCCTGGTGCAATCATCAATCGAAACGCCATGGGGGTCTGTGAGGAAATCTCGGCTTGGCTTTCATAAAGCCTAAAGCGCCTTGCATGGTGTTGTCCAGACTGTTTTATTCAGTTCTGCATTCAGCTGTGGATGATTTTGTTCACCGGTCGGCCAATGACCGGGCCGTGAAACCGATGAATTGTCGACGCGCGGCGAAGGTTCCGGTGTAAACGTTTTGAATGCCTTGGCCGTTATAATAGTGGGAGTTGTGGTGTTATCACTAACGAGGAGTGACCAGTGCGCCCTGTCTGCCTACGAGACTCATTATCGTTAGCTGGTAAAATAGAGGAGTTCTGCGCGCGAAGGATCATCTCGAGCGGTTTGCCTCGGCCGCATGACGAGTGAAAGTGTCCTCTGGCCTGATAGCGGTGTTATCCACAAGTTATATAAGCACGGTCGCCGACTATTCCATCGCCACCGCCCATGCCTGAACTTGCAGCTCTTTTCAACGCCAAGTCCGAGATCGATGCAGCGACCACATTGTCGGCGCACTATGCCACGAAGAGAGCGAACAAATTTAGCGAAACGCGCGGCATGCTTCAAGGCGCGGCCGCTGCCAAGCTATTCTGCCCGGTACTTTAATGAACAGGATCAGGAGGCTTTTTCCGCCCTCGCTAATAAGCCTTCCACCGCTCTGCTCTCTGCCAACCACCTTTGTCTCTGGGCCACTACATTGTGCCGCGTGCAAGTCCAGCCGAACGGCTCTTGCAGTCGGCAAGGATGCACGCCTCTCGTTATTACGAGATTAGTTGACACGTGCGGCTCCCAATCCAGCATCTCGCTTGGCGGCAACACGCCCGGCTTTTTCGGTTTCGGATATCAGACTTCTGCTCTACTCCAGCCGCGCTTCTAGCGATCCCATCACGCGAGTCCGAAAATCGCCTGCTCTTGTCATTCCTATTTCCAGGATTCGTCAAATTGCAACACAGAGTTCGGTCACACGCGTGGCGCCCTTTGGGGACACGGGGTTTCCTCGCAAATTGCCGGTTTAACTCTCAGGAGGCCGCAAGCCGCGACGACGGCTGCTGCGCGCAGGGTGCTAGTCCACATTCCATACAATGCGGCACGCATTTGATGGCCACGGGTGGGATTAAGTTGCAGCTACCTTCACACCCTTTCAGCCGTTTGGCCTGGGTTAGTGCGAACGGTGGCTCTTGTGTTTCGCAGTGTGTGCCGCGGGTGTGCGGGTCCACTAGCCAGTTCAAGATTCCTGGCCTCCTCGCCGCGACCAGGATAGCGGGAAGCGCTAATGCCGGTTGATGTGGAGATGAGGTTGGACGATCGTCACCCTTCCCACAAAGAGCGTGGATACCATGGGTGTCGCGCACATCCGCGCCCGTCCGGTGGGGTCCATAGAGACGAGACTTGTTCCATGAATTATGTCACAAGCTCGGTCGCGGCTCAATATATGCTAGGTCGATAAGATGCGTTCGTAATAGCTCAGCGTCAGTCGACACTGTGGATCGCGGCGCTATAGCGCGCACGCGATCCCTTTACGGGTTGGCCCCAGGGAACCTATCCCGCGTGGCATACTGATCCAGAACCAACTTACCGAGTCTCCAGCAAATGACCATAGTTGGTACTTACGCGTCGTGAGGATCGGGTATAGGCAGACTGATGGGTACAGGCAAAGTCTGGTGAGGGACGACAAGTGGATAGGTGTCCTGCCGGAGTAGGTGTCTGGGTGGAGCGGTTAAGCGGCGGAGATTGGCCCAGTCCTGCTTGCCCGGGGGACGATAAGCCATTGCGCTTCTTCCGCAGAAATCGCGCCAGGAATTCACCGTTAATCAGGGGACAGCACTGCGCACCACTTTGGAGTGTTCCTTCGAGAACCATGTGTGTTGGTTAGACGCCGCTCGTGTACGCAGCTCGATGTTATATAGAGTTGTATATGTCGGAGTACTGGACTTCTAGATAGGTGGATTCGCTGCTGTAGCGCTGATCTCGTAGGTCAGAACGCCCAGGTTGCATTGGTCCAGGTGCTTGGACAGGTGTTGCGATCTGATTATGGATGTCTTATACAGGGGTTGTTTCTGGCGGAGCGCGAGCAGTTAGTGGCGCTGCAGGACGCCTCTCTCCAATGGGCGCTAGAGGGACATGAGGATTAAGGGTTGGTAATGGGACCCGAATTTTGGATATAGCTGCCACGGTGAAAGAATGGAGGGCCGTCTCTTTCGCGTCGGTTCCATTATGTGTGTGAGTTGTGCGCGCCTCCTCTCTGGTTAGTTAGTGCGTGGTCTGTAGGACCGCTGTTACGTCAGACCGCGTGGGTACTCTGGGATCGTTATATTGATAGTGTTACGGTGACCGCACTGCTCCACGATTGGCACTGGCTTCGGTTTTTAGGGAGGTGTGGGGATGGGGTCATATGTGCGTAGGAGTACCGTGTGTAACGCTGGGTGGTTTGTATATCGAGAGGAGATGAATTAAGGTTGCTGTGTACCGGACTGAGGTCGTGTGGGCTGCGATGACGATGTTGTTTTATTGAGAGTGTTGTCGTATAGCCTGGGCGGATCTGGAGGACAGACTTGAGCTTCGGGTACGAGCGCACTCATCCGCTGGCGCGTGGGTTGTGTATTGAGGCCGCTTTCCGGGAGTCTTACCCGGTTGCGGTTGGCGATTCTGATGTCCAGGTTTGCCGGGGGACTTCAGTTCCGCCATCAGAAGTGACTTGCGGGGGCCATTGGTTGGTGGGGCTTTTTCAGGCATCGGTGGGGTCAGGGGCGCGAGTGGATCGACGGGTTGACAGGGACACACGCCGGAATCTTTTCAAACCGGGTAAGGGCGTTGGGACAACGTCTGCCGTAATGCGGCTACCGTAACGACTGTCATAGCGCTGGCGTAAACAAACACGCGCTCGAGACTTGGATTTGCTCGCCCGCGAGTCAGCTCCTTGCTTGGTTTGGCTCGACCGAATCATGGGACAAACCGTTTGTCGCCTCGGTGCCGGCAGCCTCTCGTTACCGTCACCACTGTTATAGCCTGTGTACAACGGCAGGCATAATCGGCGCAGATCTTATATCCGTCAGCGATTTGCCGTGAGCCCGGGCCTGCGAACGACTGCAAAAGACAAGCATTTCAAATAAAAGCAGCATGCGCGGCAGTTATATCTATTCAATTGCTTCGACATATCTCTAGTTATCTTTTCTGGTGAACAGTTCAGCATAGCGTTCTCAGCGATCAACGCGGTCGTCTTTGAATACGCGTGCATATGGCAAAAAATCAGGTTCTGCGCGGGCGCAGCCGTATTTCCGCTCGGGCCAGAAATTCACTAATGATTAGAATGCCTGCCCTTGAGCCGGTTATAAAAAAGTAAGAATGGGAGGAGGTGGACATCCTAGCTTGAGGCCAATAGAGCAACGCGCGACTGCGTGCTGTCTACGAATCCTAGAGAGGCAACCGTCAAGAGCGGATCGATCGAAATTACGTATGACGAGGCCTCTAATGGCAGCATTTCGGCGCCTCATTCGAACGTACGGACTCTTTCCAGAGGGTCCGCGAGACCAATGTGGGATGCATGTGGGAAGGCATGCCATCTTCGGCTTCTCGTTCACTCCGCCACGGGGCCGTATGGGCTCAAAAGGGCAGACCCGCCCCAGACTCGGTAGCAATTCCCAAGTGTGTCACCCGAGGCTCTGGGCGGACAAAAAAATACAAGAAACAAAAGGATTGATGTCTCATCTACAAGGTTCCCAGAAATCTGCCGAGGGATAGCATAATGCCTTTTCATAGAGCATCAGATTTAATCTGCTGCGTCTATGTATGCGCACTGCGACATGCGCACGATCACAGCCAGCGATATGGGGCATAGGCGCGCGGCCTACGGCGGAGAGACGCTTGCAGCGGCAGCAACTGGCTCCAGACCCCGGCATCGCCGCAAGTCGCACCCTTGTACATAACCGCATTCCACCAATAAGCGCTGCGTGAGAGCATAGCGCGCGCGGGGTCAGATCCCGGCGCAAGCGGCTGAAGGACGACCTTGCCGACCTGTCAAGATTTAGGGCCTAGAGGCCTAGCGCGCAGCTCTTGGCCAGTAGAATCGGCCTAGTTCTATCCACACTGGCGAAGCCGTCAGGGAATTGGCTTGTCGCGCGCCGGTTGAGTCGGGACCCGCGACTATTTGGTGGGCCGAGCAGAGAGGTTCCTTGGTGCCAGTTAATTTCGATCACTAATCAGCCCTCAGTGGCGAACGGATCGCCCTCGGTCGCGCTTAAATTCGAGGATCCGGTCATCTCGACAGCAATCATCCGCATCCAGCTGCACAAATCCACACAAGGCGCGTGCCCGCGCGCCAGTCGGCAGGATGTGTGGCTCTCCGGAGTTCCAGAACGAGACATGAGTTTTGCCGCGCCCATTACGCTTCTGCGCTGAGCCGTATATAGTGAGTATGTTGTGTCGCATCCTCGCATATTCTGTCGCGAACGGTTGGCCCGTGGCGGAGAGGGGCAATGCATTCTCGTAAAACCAGCTAGATATATAGATGTGACCTCGCCTCACGATAGATGCGTTAGGAGTGTTTCAGCATTATGCTGCTGCCGGGCCTTTCGAGCGCAGGTAGGGTCGCGCTCGACAGCCTTACAGAGAGTGTATTGCGCTGCGGCCGGATCGGAAGATATTGTGAGGTTGTACGCTGCGACCAAGGCACCTGGCGCTCGCATGGCCGCTGGCACGCTGCGGCTCGAGGGTCATCCCGGGTTTAGATCCTCTGTCTGAATGGTGTTAGTCAGGAGAGAGATTGTGCACTGATATGTTATGAAGAAGAGATATATGACATGCTGGGGCATAGGGGCCTGTTATTTGGACACCCACGGCCGGCAGTGGCGCCTTTTACGATCTTTGATGATGACGCGCCCAGCAAAACCGCCGAAGCTGATGCGGGTATCCCGCAAAACTCTGGGCCGCAATTGGACAGCCTGGCGGGCAGCCGATTGGCAGCTGTTGCGGCGGTAATTTGCGCAGCAACTAAACCCGGCCGCGAAACTGCGCCAATATCCTGGGTCCGCCTGCGGTTGGGTTTGGGCATTATCTACGCGCGCAGGAACAAGCCCTGGGTGCGTTCGAACTGCATCCGTCCAGAAACCAGCAGTTTGATCCAGTGGGCTCGGCAAACGGTTTGCGAGTAAACCCAGAAGGACGGGGTCTGGGCGGGCTGCTGAAAGTGCTCCACCTCGTCAGCCGCCTTGCTCGTGCTTTTATTGACCCGGTCCTTATGAAGTAAAAAACCGAACTAATACCGCCGTAGCCGAAACACTCAGTCGTGCATGGCAAAAATGCGCCCACGGAGTGGTTTTCTTGGTGGGTGGCTATCCCATGTTGAACCTCTGGCCTTTGAGCAGACTTTGCTGGACGGCCCTCAAGGGCCGGCCCCGATTTTCGCAAAAATTCTTGCGAAAGTGAAGTTGCGGCTGCATACGCCACCGGAGCGCGGGCCATGGTCGGTTCCGGGATTGCCTGGTCATCAATCCACCCTGGGGTATGGATGAACGGCTGTCGGCGATGATGAGGATTTGGAGCCGGCAGCGCGGCTGGGCTTGGGGCAACCTAGAATGGACTGGTTGGCTTCCCGAGTAAGCACCGCTGTGCTTTTCGTACTATGATGTGGGTTATCAAGTCTTTGACAATTATTAAGGTATTGGGGGCCAAGTGTCAAAACAACAAGCTGGAGCAGGTAAATGTGGACAGCGGTAATATCACGTCATGCGGTTACTGACAATCGTGTTTTGATGTCTTAGCGTTCGGTTTCGACCGTGTTCGCTGTTCATCGTTTTAGGCGTAGGGTGGCGCCATCTCCCTTCGGACCAGTACGGTGGCGAGAAGCAGGTAGCTGCGCTGTGTGTACGGTATTTCCCCTATTCCGACTGTCTCTCAGCAAGGCATGCTGAAGTGTGGTCACCATTAATTACTACTCAGCCAGGCATGCAGTGGGGCCTAACTGTGTACAGACTGCGCCAAGGTGGGCGTCACCACTTATAATAGCCCAGAAGATATCGCGTGGTGCTGATACTGAAGCAGTTTAAGCAAGTGGGTAGCTCGACGTCGATTACGCCTCTTTCCCTGTTTTGCTAGGCGTAAAAGCCGGACTTGTAAGTGCTTTATGGCGTTATAGGTGCTCGAATAGTTATCATATGATTCTGGTTTTCAATAATCTCTGCCATGCGCGAAAATTCTCTCATCGCGCAGGCTTTGTTTGTATCGGCTTCAGACTCTGCGTGTCAAAATGCGGGTTCTTTGTAACACTTCTTCCCGTAGCGGTGTTCATGCTGGTTGCTGTGCATCGACGAACTTGTGTAACCCTGAGCGCGTTGGCGCAATCTGCTGTACAAAAACCCGCCGTGTGCGTTTCCGGCCTCTGCCGGAGCGCTGAAACCTTCAGTTAAATGATCTGGCTCAATCGCCGGAGCCCTGCTTGAGCCATCGCGCTGCAGCGCTTGAGCAGGCTGACGAGCACTGGTTGGTGGTGAGAAACGCTTTGAAATCCGGTTGTTTCATGGCCCGAGAGCTTCCAATAATGAATACAAGGTCCAGGCTTTAGGGCTGTCACAAGGTGATATCGTTAGCAAATTAACGACCTGTATAAGGCCGGTAAGGGATAAGAGTATAATGCGTGGCCTAGAATTCGGCATCAAAGGCCGTGGGTTGAGAGTGTAACTAGACAATCAAAAACAGGCCATGGATGTTTGCCTCGCCACGGTATTACTCGTAGGTCCACCGTGGCCCCGCGTTCAAGTTGGCCCTGGCCGGACTATCCCCGCTGCATAGGCTTGCTCGTTATTGCCCTGTGTGGCCTCTGTTTTTAAGTGATTGGTGCACGAATTCTGGTGCTTCAGGGCCGCTGTGCGCCTGGTTTTTCCAGCTGCGCCGCGGGCAGTATGCGCAGTCATTTAATGATGGGTGCCTTATTAAGCCCCGGTGACCTCTCTATTTCTCTCTGTTTTGGTGCCTTTGAACCGCCTGCCGGCCTCAGGAGGCTCAACCTCATCAATTACACTTGGGCGCTGGTGGTTGTGCTTTACCTTCTGTTTCCCTTTCCTCGGTCAACGTCTGCGCGGCGCGAACAGTCGCGGCGGCGGGCTGGTGTGTTACGGTCCGGCTATTTGTGAATTGCCTACTCGTTGGCGCGGTAACCGCCTGAGTTTTTCAGATCCGGTGGGGAGTGGCCTTGTGCCGTTTGGCAGTACGCGTTTTGGTATGGGCCAGCTATTGGATTATTGCCCAACCCCGCGATGCCCGGACCCGCGCTCGCGCTCGCGGCTCTCTTGGTTTCCTGAACTTTCTATTTGGCTTTGCCGGTCCATTTGTTGGCACGGGCCTGTAGCCAACGACAGCCTTGCATTTTCGCTGACGGGTTGCAACTGTTGGGCGGGCCGGTTTATGTCGGCGTGTTTGTGAAATGGGCATTGCGTTCGTGTTGCTTTGTCCTACGCCATGAAAAAAGCCGAAAACAAGCCGAAAGTTAGCAAAATCTTATATTTATATCGCCGTTTGTCGTTGGTGTTTATCTGGGTTTTATTTTAGGTGAGCGATAATTTTTTGTGCGTCCTACTTTACCGTAGGGCTTGGTGAACTGCATTACGCCGGCTTTGGGTGGGTTTTGCGCAAAAAAAAGCCGCGCAGAAACAGGATGCCCCGCCGCAGGAGTCGTGAGCCGGTGGCGGCTGTAGTGGTCGGTTTTACTGGTGCGAACCGGGCCGCCGGCGCCTTATACAAGGCCGTGGGGTGTCCCTACGGATGGTGGAAGGCGTTTTTTATGAGAACATCAGGGCAGCGTCAACGGTGCTCGCAGCCTCCGCGGCAAGGCCCGCTTGGTTCTAGGCGTTCAGGCTTGTGTTGGTGGCCGGTCAAGCCATGCAGTTAGAGTGGAAAATTCAAACGCTGGCCCAAAAACCGTAAAGAAGCGTTGTGGTAATGGCCAGCTTACGCTGGAACCGACTGGCTCCCCGACCAGTAGGGTTTTCCGTGAGCTTGAAGGGCGTAGAACATGATCCTTTTAACGAGACTTTTTTCTTACTCACCACAGGTGGTTTCAGCCTCTCGTGTACTGCGAAAACAAGATACTATAAAAATTACCGGATTGGGACCCGCAACTCGTTGCTGGAACAGGCCTGGAAGCGTTTTCGAACAGACATGAGCGGGAGCCTGAGCCATGAAATGATGGCTTAACTGTCAATTTTTAAAATGGGCTGGACCTTTGGGTAGAGCATTCGCAGTGGAAATATCCACCAAGGCTATGTGACTCCCGGCCAAGCATCAGGTCATGGTGCACTATTACCCGAAGCACAGCTGGCAACACAATTGCCCCGCGGAACAGTTTTTGTAATGCAACGGTTTATTCCGATCACGATTGGGGCCTTTACACCCAAGCTGATAGACCGCTGCTTGGCGGAAGGATTTGATGTGCTGGCCGTTATGACCAGCCGGGCCCACCGGGCTTTTTCCCAGTGGCACGCCGGCGGCGAATAGGCAGTTTTTTTTGGAGTACCAGCAGGTGCTCAGCGATGTAACGGCAAAGGTCG
>Ga0163217_1089953_pt1 | contig 11021 bp, 14 predicted proteins | sample SynspAceP_FD_185933 | JGI IMG/M metagenome (GOLD analysis project Ga0163217, IMG submission 185933) | Saline lake microbial communities from Ace Lake in Antarctica - Synechococcus sp. Ace-P (PacBio error correction) | ecosystem: Environmental > Aquatic > Non-marine Saline and Alkaline > Saline ...
AAGAGAGAGATAGATCCTTTAGCGCTGGCGTGGGCAATGGATGAACTCTCCTGAAAGGACTCGCTGACTCACAGTCAGGAGGCAGGCCTCCTTCTCTTCTTTGAGCGACCAAGATAAAACTTGCGATGGCGTAGCCTTCAATCAGCTTCATTGCCCGCCCAATGCGAACGAGCTTGGAATCATTACGCATGCGCCTGCCACGTCGGCAATTGGCTTCGGCGAGGAGCCCTGCTGATGATGCGCTTTCAAAGATCACGGCGGGAAGGCGCTTGCTTGGCTTCCTCCATTTCCCCTGGGCCCCGTTTGCTGAAAATTCTTTGCTTTTCTCGATGTCCGTGGCCAAATGATTCGAATTCCCGACGGCTTTCGGAATTACATTGCGGAATTGATCGTAGAGAACCCAGGGCGAAGCAGGCTACAAGGAGTTAAAAAATTAAAATCTTGGGCCGGCAACAAATAAACCAGTCAACAAGCATGTCAGAGTCCTTTTGAAATAAATCCAAATGGATTAACGAAAATCAGGAAAACCACGCCTACAACAAGGCAATCAAATGGCGGTTGACTCAAACCATCGCCAAAAGCCCAACAAAAGAGGGTGCGGGGTAATTACATTGCCTTATCAGGCTGCCTGGGCCAACGCCTTCCCAAGCGCGTGCAACCGGCCCAGCCTTCCCCAGGGCAGGGCCAATCGAGCCACGGCCATCGTAAAAGGCGGCTCCAGCGATGGAGGCTATGCCTATTAGGGCGAGGTCACTCAAATGGGGGGGCTCCAGTTTTTTTGACGGGGGAGTAACCCCGGGATTTCATCACTAATGCTAGCCGCTGATGAAAATATAGACCAACGAAAGCACCGCGAAGACTAGGCCTGAATCACTCCCAAAAACAAGTCCATCGCCTGCATCAGAGCCGGGATAAAGAACCGGCACAATGGACCAGAAAGGATAGCTGTGATCAAGGCTTCCGCTCATTATATTGCCAACAGACGCATTAGCAGCGCAACCCGTTCGAGAGAACTCACCGATGATCTGAAAGGGCAACATCAGCGGTGTTGGCTTCAAGTAGGAAGAAGTAGTAGCGGCGCAAGCCTAAATGACCAAATGCCATAAATGGAAACCGCAAAAAAATACACAAATCGAAAGTGCTATAACGGTAGGTCGAAAAGTGGAACCCGGTTGGGCGGCTCGAAGCCGGGTAAAATGATTGTCTGAAATGTTGGCGGTTAATCATGAATAAAAATAGGCTACCAAAACCGAGGGTAAGGTAAAGAGTTTGGATCTTGCTGGTGTAAAGCATCCTCAATTTTGTTGGCAGATTTCCTCAAACAATAGTCTCAACAATAGATTGCACGTGGGAGGGAATGCCTTCGCGCTTAGGCCTCGCCCTACACAGGGAGAAAGCCGACCAGCACGGCTACATCGTGAGCCAGGTGAAGACTATGGTGGCAACTGAGTGTCCAAGGCCCCCAGCTTGCAATCACGTTCGTATCGGGGCTTAGCTTGCATGCCTTAGTCCATCCCAAAAAGTAGGCTCTGTTTGAAGGATGGGGCGCCAGCGGAGGATCAGCAGAGAGCGGGCCGAGTAAAAACGCCAGTAGGGCGGCAGCCACACGTGCCACTGGCCTGCGGCCACAAAATAGAAAACAGGAACTGCTATGGCAACCTTGCCAGCACCGCTTCCAAGCATCAGTAGCACCGGGATTGGAGGAGCGAGGTAGATGGGCGCACTGTGAGCCATAGGAGAGGTGAAAAAGCACAGACCCAGTACAAACCCGACAAAGCAGGGCTATCAGAATAAACGTTAGCGAGAAGTGTGCACGCCAGATCAGAGACAAAGGACCCTGACCATTATGGCTCGTCTGCTGCTGTTGGCATTCCATCGCCAGGCGTTCGCAACAGCCCAGCACGATCCGAGTATTAAGAACAATTAATGTCCATGAATAGGAAGTTGGGGAAACGCCCTTCAATCCACAATACCCCAGCGCAAGACCAAGCAGTGCCGGCAGGGTTACAAGACCAGCCACCATTCAGATAGACCAGCCCCCCTAATCACGAATGTTCCGATCACCCTCAGCCTTGGCGCGAAGCCGACTTTCGGCCTTATACCGCACTTGAGAGGCAAGCGATGGTGGCTTTTTGCGGGGTCGGAAACTCTTGCCGCTAGTCGGTCTCATCCCACTCACCCAGTCCCCGCCAGGCCATGCCACAAAGCTGGCTTCTAGTCTCGCCGTACGGCACGAGCCTGCCTCTTCCCCGCACTCAAGGCCTGAAACTTTTCAACACACTGTCCCTTTTGCAACGTCCTCCAGGGATCCTCCTGCACGCCTTGGACGAACTGTGACATCAACCTGACTCCCTCTCTCCTTGAGCAAGAAGTCCCCTCGTCCACTGCCACGAATCATCGCGACCATCTAAGTATTCATATGAAAGAATCCTCTGGGACAGGGTGCTCACCAGATCGCCATGATGCGGAAGCAGAGCGAAGTATGCCGCCTTTGGGCTCTGCGCGCCAGCACCTTAACACATCGGACCCGAAGGATCTCCTCAAAGGGCGCCAGCACCTGCAACTCCATCAGCCACAGCCCTCGTCAATGGTACCAATCATGTAGAGCGCCGATTCGGGAACTTGAGCGAAATCATCGTTGAGGATCCGTTCACATCCCTACAGAGCGTCGATAAGTTTCACATGTCGACCGGGTTTGCCGGTTGAATTGCTCGGTAGTGAAGAAAGGTTGTGTGAGAAAACTTTTCCCAGTCGCCGAGCCCGGTTTACCTAAACTTGCGATCAATAGGAAGACAACTCCTCGATCCCCAGCATCGGCAATGAGATTCTTTTCAGTTCTTCGTAGGTTGCCAGAGCTTCTCTAACGGCAGCGCGATGGAATAGTGCGCTGGCGGCAGAATGCCACTCATCAGCATTTTGGAAATTCGAGCCAAGGCTATCAACAGCAGGATTAGAAGCCCTGCTGCCCGCTTACGTGATAGCAGAATTGTGGAGGAAGAGGTGACCGAACGTAATGTACGGCTGCGGGTCTGTGAAGTCCGTCAAGCTGAACATACACAGCCTGAATCGAGGTGATCGCCCCCGAGGAGGTGCTGGAGATCGTTCCTCAAGCGCCGCCAGCTTCAGAGCCAAGGCCGGTTGGTAGCCGACCTTGGATGGCAGTTCCCCCATTAAACCAGAGACTTCCTGCCTGCCTGAATGAAACGATAAATATTATCTATTAGCAAAGCAGCACATCTTGTGAGCGTCATCAACGAAAAGTATTCAGCCTCGTTAGAGCTGCGTGGCCTACCTGTAGCGGGCACCCGGCCGGCTTGCCTCATTTGACCGAGAACCATCACGTCTTTGTCCCAGAAGCTCCGCGTTTTGCATGGGCGGCGATAAAGATCTTCTCCCTCTCTACTTCTTCTCCATTCCGCAAAACCAGGCTTAATCCCTTGATGGTGAGCACCATTGTTGTGGATCATTTTCCATGATCAGCACTGTCTCGCCACTCCGGCCCCACCGAATAGCTCCCCGCCTTGCCACCAACGTTCCCACTGGAGTCAGGAATATCGATTATCCTTGATGCCCGTTTTCCCAGAATTTCCGGAATGGTGCCGATAGTCGACCTAATGGAACGGTGGAATTGGTGAATGGATCGCCGGGCCACGCCCTCGATTCGATTGCACCCTGATCGATAGCCTCCCCGAATACATTTATACATGCGTCCCAGCAGTTGTTTTGCCGACTGGAACCCTTAACGAATGACCAGTGTCGATAACAAGTGAAGCCCCTCGCAGCCCCTGAGGCCGTGGTTCAAGCGATCTGCACCGCACGACCTCGGTGCTGAGATGGCTGACTACTTCAAATCACGACATTGGCATCTTCCTCCAGCATCCAATCGATTCCAATAGTGACGGAAGTTGTTGAGGAAAAATGCAGCATCAAACAACGCTCTCCCGAACCTGCAACGAACAGTACCTCTGTTGGTTTTTTCCAATGCCATGGCCCAGTTTTGACTCATTTCCCTGGTTGCCGCCAGGTCCCGGTGGACAACCAATTCTGCTTTTTCCTAAGCGCTTCTGGGGTGGGCTTCTGCCCTCTGAGCACATGCACCTGAACAAACCATCCTGGTTTCCCTGCTTGGTATCCACCCTCTGGATGCTTCCTGCCCAGGGTCGCTGCTTCGTGATCTGGATAAAGCTTCGATCGAATGGAAGCAATGACGACGACCCCTGATCCGGGTGCGCTTTCAGGGGGAGATCAGACGCGGGTCGCCGAAGTACCCACACTAATGGTTTCCCATATGGCCTGATCGAGCTGCGCTTCATTTCCTTGCAACCTCCCTGCCAGTGGACGCCATAGGATGCGAGATTCCTAATACGTCACCGCAAGGTGCTGCCCGGGCCTGGTGGTCGGCGCTACCGCTCGTCGTGTCCGACGCATTGTACTACACACAACGCGTGGCGCGAGGATTGGTGAATACCAGTCCTGAGAGGATATTCTCGCTATCGCCATGCGCCACACAAGAAAGCCTTTCCTCGTGACCAAGGGGGCAGCTGAAAAACAATCTGCCCGAACACCAGCACTGCCTTTCAGAAATTCTTAGGCGCGCTCGCATCGGGAGCAAAGGCTGCAGGTAGTTCGGCGCCCGATCATTCAAACGGGCAGATAGGCGGCAAGGATGTTTGCCGTGTTTTCGGGATCTATGGCAGGAAGTGAATACTTATGCTTCACGTGATCTGAGTAAATGCCCTGCAGCAAGCTTGCAGAAGAAAGGCGGAGGCCTTCACCAGCGGGCTGGCGCCTGACCTCGTCCCCGTATGGGAAGCGAAGTCCTAGAGGTGTCTTGTTTCTTCTGCAGGAACGTCCCTGCACCCTGGAATCAGCTCATTCTCTTGAAATTCCATGAGCAGGCCCTAGCCGATAAGTTTGTTGGTGCCACCAAGTCACCGGTCAACCAGGTTGTAGCATCACCATGTAGATGCTCTTGTTTTTTTCGTCATGGTAAGTGGTGGGCCATTGTGGCGATAGCCTGCCAAAGGCCGCGATCGCAGCGCGGCCCCATACCCGCGAGAGCAATTTTTCAAGCAGGCATGGCAAGCTGAGCCAGAACAGTGCGCTTTGTGCAGGCAGATTGTGGAATACAGGAAAATATGCGAGCAAAGTCCTTTGGAGCTTCTCCAGGATTGAACCGCCGTAGCCGTCCAGCTGAACGGGGCCTTTGTCTAGTTGTAGCGGCGATGAATTGCTTGATTTTGGCCGATCAGCTCCTTGAATGCTGGAGATGTTGCCGCGGCGGAATCGCCCGCTGCGATGATGGAATTCAAACAACGCTCCACCTGGTTAAGCCAAGGGAGGCGTAGGTGGGGGTGTAGTGGATAGGGAAACGGGTCCCGCTGGGCCGCCAGGTGCGGAACTTTGGCGTGCTTATGGCGTGGCGTAGTTGTCCGACGAATCCGGTGGGTGACGTGACCCCATGCCGGTCACGTTCCACCGCCCCACCAGGCCGCTCAGGGCAATGCTGCAGAGCAAAGGCAAGAACCTGCGCGCCGTGGATGGTTGGGGTAATGAGGTCGACCAACAAGCGTCAAAGGCAGCCTATGCAGACTCCGCGGAACGGGCCACGGCGCAAGGGCCAGCAAAGGGTGGAAACATCCCTTGTGAATTCGCCAGCAACAGAATGGGTGATTGCAACATTCCCTTGCAACCCCCACGGCTGGTCCTAGCTTTGCCACAAGACTGGTGCCACACTATCAAAGCTTGGCAAGCCTGGCCGGGCTTGTGTCACGGTGTCGCTCCTTGCACCTCTCCGCCGCAGCTTCCTCCATGAACTGGCCTTGCCGACACAATCGTCCCTCTCAACGGCTGCAGTATCGCCCCTGACGGCGATCCTTTCACATGCCTCCTGGCCCGTTCTCTCCACGGCCTGGCCGCATCTATCTGGTGGTACTCGAAGCCATCTGGCTGCGCACACGCAAACCCCTGTATTACCACCAGTGCCGCTTTGGGCAAAGCTCTACGTGCTTCCAACTCCGGCATTCGGCGTGGCCTCGGGGCTGCCGATGGAGTTTCCAGTTCGGCACCAAAACTGGCGCCCCTATCCGAATTCGCGGTGATTCTTCGCTGCAGTGGCTGGGCTTGAGGGGCGATGGCCTTTCATCTCCGAGGCCCGGTTATTCTCGGGATCATCTGTTACGGCTGGACGCGGTTGCCGCCCGGCCATCACACTCCTCTCCACGGTTGATGGTGGCCTTCGGCCGCCAAGCTTCGGTGTTCTGGATCTCAGCGCCACTCCTGGCTTGCAGACCCCCATGGCGGCACCCTTCTCCGATGGTCCAACTTCCAGGTGCAGAACTATTTTGCTAGCGATCAATAACCCCTTCATGTCCAAAAGTGTGATCCACATGGCCCTGGCCCACGCTGGAAACTTCCGAAATGGCTCCGTAGTGGCGGCGATCCAGTGGCTGGTCGCTGATGCGCAGCAAGGCCCGGAGTTTTTTTCCTGTTCTCCTTCAAGCTGGCGCTGGTGATCCTGCTGGCGGTAGCGCCGCTGCAGATTCTGGCCGGCCCACGAAAGCGGCTGTGCAGGTGCCCGAATACCAGCCCACCAAAACTGGGCGGCAATCGAGGCCTCTGGGACGATCAGGCCGCCAGGCAGCTCCCCGCCTGGAAGCGTGCTGCAGCCACCATGATGAGGCTAGCCGGCAGCAACCGCTTGGAGCCTGGGCGCTGCCTGGAGCCTTCAGCTGGATCCTGGAAAACACGGCCCCAGCTCAGCCAAGCCGTTGCGGGTCTCATAGCTGGCCCGCCGAACCAAGGCCGCACATGGTGGGGGCTTGGCTCCTTCTATTCCTTTCCGGGTGGAATGGTGGGCGTCGGCCTGGCAGCAGCGGCCCTGATGGCCCTCAGCCCTTGCTGTTTCTGGTGGCGCGGCCGCCTCAGCCGCCGACAGCTTAGGCCAGTGGGCCCTGGTCGCTGGGCCTGGAAATCCTCTTCGGCCCCGGCCGGCTACCTGGCGATCGATCGGGCTGGGTGGTGGCCGTTGCGTGGGCGCCAGCCCTGGACCGTCTATGGCCAGCTGCCGCACCCGCTGACGCGGCCTCGTCCTGCCCGCCGCAAGGGTGCCACCAAGCTTTGAGCGGGTTTCGCCGTGATCTAACAATCGGGCTAACTGATCTTTGCGCTCTACTTCCGGTCCTCAAATCATTGCCAAGGGCCCCGAATCTCAGCCCTCGATTGCCTCCGAATGGTGGGAGGGGGCAGCGTTCTTGCCAACCCCACCCCCGAGCGGCCTGGCAATGGACTTCCTCGAATGGTTCATGCCCACGGTGCTGGTTCGTAGATCCTGGCCCTGTTCCTGCTGCTCTATGTGATCTCGATTGGCTTTGGACTGGGGGTGGGGCAATCCTGTCGCTTTACCTCAACGGGTGAGACGCCAGCGCAGCGTGCTGAATGACCAAGCCCCTCGGCAAATGTCCTGGGATGCAACGAAACCTGGCTGGTGCTGATGGGCGGTGGCTCTATTGTGGGGCCTTTTCCGCTGGCCTACGGCAACCATCCTCAAGGGCGCCTTATGGCCCCATCTATCTGATGATACTGGGACTGAATCCCTGCGGGGCCGTCGCTTTTTTTTGAATTCCCGCGAGAACTTCCATCAATAAAGCGTCCCTGGAATCTGATGTTCGGCATCGGCAGCTTGGTGGCTGCGCCTCCTCAGGGCACTGGCCTGGCACCGTTCTCTCCGGCATCCCACCGATGCCGCTGGCCACTTCAACCGGCTCCGTCTGGATCTGGTCAACCCAGCAAGCCTGCTGGTGCCTATTACGCTCATCCAGGGCTACGTTTCTGATCGGTTCCACTTACCTGAATCCTTAAAACCAGCGGTGAAATGCAGCGGCTCCACGTTCGCACCGCCCGTCTGGGGCTGCCACCCCCTTTGGTGGGGCCCCTGCTGATCACGGTCACGGCCACCTTTCGTGTCGGAGTCGCTACGCGAACGACTGTTCGATCCCCTCCTTTCTGCCCTTTTTTTGTGTGTGGTTTGCCTCTCGTGGGCATTGCTTGATCGTGGGCAGCTGTTTCCGGACAGCTTGGCGTGGAGGCAGGAGATATGGCCATTTGTTTATACCCGTTCTGTTGTTTGTCGTTAGCCTTGTGCTGGCCTTAGTGTAATGGTTTCCCGGCGGTGAAATTCCGCCGTCGATCACAGATCTTTCAGAGCTCACGTCGGTGAGTTCGCTGGTGTTCATGCCTCACCTTTAATTGGTGTACTGAATCCCAATCATGCTATTTATTATAATATCTATAACTATATTTGCCTTCCGTGGCAAGGTGAGCACCGAATGAAGATCAGCCTATGGGTCGAAATAAAGCAAAGCTATTCAACGAATGGCACTGATCCTCAACCCTTCCTCGTATTTCGTCCTTCTTGCTGGGAGTTGTGCCATCATCGGCTGTCCGGGGGGGAACCGCTCTAGGCGACTGCCAGAGGGATCTGCATGCTCGCAGCGTAATCAGAGTGGAATGTGAAGTGAAACGTGGCGATAAAAGTCTTGAGGATATCAAACGTGGGTAGCAGCATTAGAGCCATCGTGGCAAATGCTGTTTGAGTCCGGACTTGAATCGGAGGCCAACCAAACTTAAAAAAAACCAGCAACTTTTACGGAAGTCGTCAAATTATTAAGCCTTGAAGCTATTCCATGAAGCATTGGTTTAGTTGTTTTCCCCAGCCCTCACCCTTGCAGGCCTCGATCATCGACCTCATGGAAATGGGCCTTGAAGAATGCTGCCCAGAGGAGAGCCGCATTCAAGAGTATCAAACTGGCTGCCATTCCATCGCCTCTGGGGGCAGCTACGCTGATCTTGCCCGAAAAGAATTAGCAGCGATCGCTAACACCTGCTGAGGGTTGAAGCGGAACGTCTTGATCTACGTGAAAGGTCAATCGTCATGGGATTGTATCTGCTGAAAGTGGGGGCCGTAGAGATTCACGGCTTTCCTTCCCCGATCGGTCCAATCACTCAATTCGTCAGCGCAGTGCGGGTGAGCTTTTTGCTAACGTTTCCGCTCCTGGCCAATCCAGGCAGCGCCACACCAGACGCGGCCATCGCCCTGACAGCCAGTGAAATCTGGTTTTTTTGTCCCCAGCGTCCTGTTGCGGCAGCTCACGCAGCAGTAAACACCCGAAGATTGAGCATTGTTCAAATACTGTGCTGGCTGAAGATCTCAACTGCCTTTAGCAACCCGTATCGCCCGGGAAACAGCAACGCGTCCAAGGGTTTCGGGATTAAACATCTGCTCGGTGCCAGCAAGGCGAGACCAATCCTGGGCAGGCAGCAAAATTCAGCCAGAAGCCTGAACCGACACGATTGACCAAGCCTGGCCAACGCTGCCAGCCGGTCCGTCCTGGCTCGGGCCGAAGGCTTCTGGTAAGAACCTTCACGTTGCCGGGCATGATTCATAGTCGCTCGGGCCTGGCAGACCACTTTGCAGAACTGGACCTGTGGGGCAGCTGCCCTCGATCAGCACATTGGTGCCCTCAACACAGATTTTGTTATTTGGCCGTGAAGGGTCGAGGCCGGCTCATTGAACTATGGATGCGTGACGTTTGTTGCTGAGGCAACCTCCCAGGTTCTCAGTGTGGAGGATCAAGCCTCGCTGATTGCCTATTTGCAACACTGGCAACATTCAGCTCAATGTTTGCGTCCATAGTAAACCCCCAAAACTTTTCCGTCGTTGTAACGGCTCATTTTTACATCTCCTGAAAAAGTTGGTACTTTCAGGCTTTGAGGGTATGAACGATCAAACTGTTCAGTCTTTCCCCAGCGAAAGGCTGATATTCCTGACTTTACTAGTCACTTCCTCGCGCAGTCTTGTCAAGCCGCAGAGTCTCCCACTGAATGACCCTCTCTCAGTCGGATCTCTACGCCGCCTGATCAGCTATGCCTATCCCGGCAAACATCATAGGCTGCGGCCGATTCTTACCGTGCAGTGATTATGTCACCTGCCGGGCAAGTTGATCATTCCAGAGAAAAAGGCTCTTTGGTCGAGGCAGTCCGCCAAAAGAAATGCCTTCCGCGTCGACCTGCTCACCCAGATTCCCTGGCTAAGGGGTCCTTTTGCTTGAGCCGCTGGTACCTCCCGAAAGGTCGTGGATCGTGGATGATGGCGCTTTTTTGTGCCCGTACCCTGGCTGGATTTTTGGGCCGCAAACACGAGAGAGCAGTGTGACCTGAATTTCTTTTGGGCTTGTGGTGGCCGGGATATTTGCCTGTTGTTTGTTTTCTTGGCCGGCTGTGGTGTGCAGTTTTGTCCCTTTATGATCACAGCGGAATGGTTGCGACGCGCCTCGCTTGTGGTTATTCCTCGCCAGCAGCTGCGTGCCAACCCCAATGGCTCAATCGCTGGGGGGCGTGGGTGCTATTCGGCGGCCTTTGTGGTGAATTTAATCTATGGAAGCTTCCTGGGACTGGCCCAACAGTGGGACCTATCTCTCGGCCCTGGCTGCTCCTGGCGATTACCGCAGGAGCGGGTGATTTGTTAGCCTGATCTCGAGCGGCGTTTTTGTGGGCGCTATCATCTGCCCCATCGGTGGCAATGAATGGCATGTTTGCCAAACTCGCCATGGTTGAGTTGCGCTTCAGATCAATACAGGTGTGTGGTAGCCAATGCAGCCTTTGGATGCTACAAGGGGAAGCGACCGCTACGGACTGTACTTTTGCCGATTCCGCTTGCTAGCGAAAGGGCAGGCGACGGGGGGCTGCCCCGCTTCTATTCCAATCCCGGCACAGCTTCAGATAATCGTGATTGTGTTCTTGTGCATGACCTGCTTGAAAGCCTGCCCGAATCGTTCGGTTCAGCTTAATCTGCGCTTTCCCACCACAGATCTGCTGGAGAATCACCCAGGGATTCTGGGCTGAAGTGGGCCTCTGTTGTTGCTTTGGCGGTGTAGCTGCTGCACCACAGCGAAAGAATCCTCTCCTGATTGGATTCCCTGCTGTACCGGTTTTGAATGCCCCAGCATTTTTGGAGCAGCGCG
>Ga0163217_1030197_pt1 | contig 11020 bp, 5 predicted proteins | sample SynspAceP_FD_185933 | JGI IMG/M metagenome (GOLD analysis project Ga0163217, IMG submission 185933) | Saline lake microbial communities from Ace Lake in Antarctica - Synechococcus sp. Ace-P (PacBio error correction) | ecosystem: Environmental > Aquatic > Non-marine Saline and Alkaline > Saline ...
TCTTTAGCAATGGTATCATATCTCTATATGCCAGCAACATAGGTCTTCGCCATTCTTTCGTTCATTACCTGCAGAGCCAATGTACAATACGTTCGTGCATGTATGGTAATGCTACTCTTTACGGTAGGTAATACAATTTTAATCATCCTTCACTTCTTCGATCTAGCTGTGAGCTGTGACAAATTTCCACGATCTTGCGAGATACCGAACCCTACAAGCATCTTTTCTTTCGTTACTATTACGATTTTGGGATAATGTTTACGCAATTCTGGCCCTCTTTATTTGTCCAGGTAATACCACTGTAAACATCCAATGGAGTGGAAGGTGTGAGATAAATCTGTTAGCGCTAAAGAAAGGTAGCTGTCGCAGGTATTGTCTGTTATTGTCTAGGCACAATAAGCACCAAATCTTTGTCGTGCAGTATTGGCAAATTCAGCACCCTTTTTTACTTGTTTTTTAGCTAAGAATTGCCTCCATAATCCATCGCCGATTTTTCCTTTTTAATATAATGGTCGGCTAAAAGTTGAGTGAATTTTTATGGTAGACATTATTTTTTAATTCTTTTGCAGTAAGGTACTAGGTACATAAGCATTTACCAAGTTTTGAAAATCTTCCATGGGTGTACGTAGGGTTTTGCGACACATATCAACAGAAATTTTCTTCATATGTGCTGCTTCTTTTGCCTAAAACGAAAATGGTCGAACCATGGGTCTAGAAACTGCATTCTCTTCTTCGGTCAATACATCATTTAAAACCACCATAGCCGGCTCATTAAACTGCTTCATTTCTTTTTTCATTATAATATAAATTGGTTGCCTATTCTGCGAATGATTTCCAGAATCTGATTGGTAAATGCCGTTCCATGCAAGTATTTTTTTTTAGTTGAGGATTCTAAGTTACGAAATTTGAGATTTCAATTTGTATGGATTGATAATTTTTTAGTGATGAAGGTCTGTCCAAAACCTACAATTCAAATTCCCGTTTGGGTGGGGTTTGCCATCAAAAGAATATGGGGGTAGTGTTCACGACATTTTTTTTAACCATAAACTCAATAAGGCCACATCTTCAAAATTGGCCATAAATCTTCTAAGTATTCCATAACACAAAGTTGCCTTCCTTATTGATTTCTTGTAAAAACAGCATCTTTTTCGCCGTCGAAATCTAAAAGGGGGCTGACGTTTGAGCATCACACCATAAAGAGGTAATTAAAAGTCGGTGAAAGTTTAAGCCACTTATCATTGATATAAGCCATCTACCATACCGTGAGGTGTTTAATTTCGTTAGAACCGAATTTTTCAGTTAGGCGTTCTACGTCCAAATGATTTTTGACCTTAGCCAAGTGAATCTTTGCAGGGATTCGACAGCAGAAGGCAAGCTATTTAGAATAATAAGTTTATTCGATGCAATGCCCTTTTGTTTTTTTAGCAATTTACTTGCTCTGTAATTCTCTTTGGGTGAAACTTAAGCTATAGGAATTATACAGCCAATGAATCGCGAACTTTTAATAAAAAGCTGTAGGCTTTTCTTGTTCAGTAACGGAGTCCTAATTTAACATCGGCAACTAGATTTTTGAATCTCTTTGGGTTTCGTATATCAAAGAAATAGGTAGGTGCTAAGATATTTCATGGTACTGTTTAATCTTTGGTTCCTAAACACAGGAAATCTTACCGTTGTAGCGATACTATGGTCCTACTTTTTAAAAAGCCTGTTTTTAAATCTATAAGCCCTGTTTGCTTCGAAGGGCCTAAATTTTTTTAGGTCATGAAACGCTAGTTGAATTTTTTAAAAATGTACTGTAAAATAATCAAATACACCCAATAGTAATGCGAACGGGAGCCCAGTAAATGCATAACTAATGGCTTTTTAGTAGGGTGGCGCATTTCATTGAAAATGCATGTGCAGTTTTTTAAGGCAACCAAAATAAAGCAATAAGTTGGCCGTAATATCTGCATAAACCCAGCCAAAAATTGAAAAAAGCTTCTGGAATTTGGCATTTGCCGAGTATCAACCACAAGAGCGATACCTATAATCAATCGAACGTTTTATTTTCACCATATTGAAATGAAGTTGGTGCTTCCCGCTTTTTGTAACATTAATCGTGCTTTCTCGGGTTTGTGAAAAGCATACGGAAACCAAAGCTATAATAAATCCTCAAACAAGAGAGAATAATCAATTTAGCAGCTGTTTAATCAAATGTTCTGGTTTTTTTATGGTACCCTACAATATATGTAGAATTACCCATTTCTATATTCCTCAGGTCTATTTTGCCAAAAATATGAAATATACTGCCCCGTAGACATTCTGCGAGCCATATCTTTTTGCGATATGTGGCCAATTCACCTTGATACAGGTCGTCAATAGTTTTTCGAACCAAAGTTGCCAGCCATTGGGTCAAAATGAGCCTGCGAAGATGGTGTGGTTGATGGTTTTGTCGACGTTAACAATGTTTGGCAGACGGGCTTCTCTAATAAGGTGGCGGACGCCAAGAAAGGTTAGATTCCCAAAAAAAATCCGGTGAGTTGCTCAGGTGCGCTGGCCATTGTTCATCGGTAATGTGACCATTAAAAATAGGGCCTAGCCTTTCGTTTTCTCTTATTCTGCATAAAAAAGCATGTACGCAATAACGCCTAACATCTTCTCTAATTGGTGATTATCGTTCAAGTTTAACGTTTATGAGTTCGCTATAACGTCTTTACACGGTCGGGGCAGTAAATCTTGTTTTTGAAAAAGCGTTAACCGTACCCAAATCTATCTCTTTTTGCAGTGAGATCATGCGGTACGTTTTTCCTTCAAGGGTTGAGCATAGCTCCTTGTTTTAAATCGTGTATTTTACCTTCAACGCCAAATGCCGATTTCACCCTCTAAAATATGAACAATAATAGGTAAAGGGCGTTGTGCTCTTTCAATTACCTTGACTTGGTTCATTAAAATGCGAATCTCTTTGAAAAATGAAGTTTCAAAGTACCTTAATGACCACTTTAGTGTCGTTGAAAATCTAGGTTTTCGGTAAAAGATGTTGAAGTTTCCATATAGTAATTTTGGTATGATAGAAGAAAGCACAATGTCAAACTATGACGCTTGTCATTTAAATACATCCCTTTTTCATACACATTTTCATTCAGTCACGATTTTCTGCCAATGGATTCGTAAAACCTAGAAGCTTCAAAAATCCATGACATTTTTTTTGGTGTGGCACTTCGAAAATTTTGACATAAGTGAATTGAAGTTATAATTTTCAATTCGACATGAAAATTAAACTTCAATAATAGCTATTTTGAATCGGAAGCCTTTAAAATTAAATAGGTATTTTTTATTTGAATTAACTTAATGGGTACGACATCACCTTCTTTTTTATGGAGGGTGCTCAATAAGTAAGGTGGGAACTCCTCCGTAGAAATTATCTAGTTCAATGGCCGAGGGTTTTAAAAATTCGAACACATTTTTTTTAATTCATCAGCTTGAATAATTAATGGAATCATCCAGTAGATTGGTAAACCAAAATCATGTGCAATCGGTGCCTAACTTTTGGGGTTGGGAAATCAATGAACATCATATTTTTTCTAGACGCGTCAATATGTTTTACGAAAGAATTTTTATCAAGTTTTAACCTATCTATGTAGCCAAAGTTAGTTTCAGATGCCAATGCTTTTTTTTTCTTTCATATGTACGGCCAAGCGCTTTAATTTAGTTTCAATAACTCGTCCAATCTTGTTTCCTGCCTCTATGCTGTTGAAGAGCAAGTTCTTGATTTGCGATTAGGAGTTCGTCTATCCATTTTTCTTTTTATTTTTTTTGAATCAAAAGTTCTTTTTGTAGTACTTAAAACTCATGGGTGCGCTTTGTTTTGATGGTACTGCTGTGCCAGTTTCATTGTAGCAGTCACAATAGTTCGTAAGCACGCTTTTTGTTTTTCATCTTTCTGAAATCAAAGCTCCAATAGTTAGCTATAATAAGCTCGTCGGCACGTGTTTCGTTCTCTGTGGTTTTGAAGGCAAGTCTTTTTTGCTTAATCCAATTCAACTGCCTTTGTTTGCTTTCTCGTTATTTTGGAAAGTAAATTTTCTACTTTGGAAAGATCGATAGTTCTTTCCGTAAGGTTTTATCCTCTACTTTTTTGGAAAATTCCAACTCTCTTTTTTAGCCTGCAATAATCTCCAGTTCTTCGTGCGTTTTGTTTCATTTCCGTTTAAATTAAAATAGTTAGTGTATGTATATAGTTTTTCTACAATGGTTCATAAGGTATCTAAATTTTATCGCATATTTTCGTAAGAAATTTTTCTGCATATTTCCTCAATATATGAATTTTTTTGAAGGTATAAAATTTAGTTAATGTTTGTATTGAAATGAATGAACTAGTAATGTAAGTTCGAATAACCCAACTATAGAGCTAAATAGCTTTTTATCCATTAAGTTTTGAGTCGATGCATATTTTTTTCCATACTTTAAATATGCGTAGACCATTTAAAAACCTAATAACCCGAAATGGGTTTACGGTCTTATTTTGAATAATAAATGACGCAGTAAGTAATTAGCGTGTTAATGTGCTTAATAGTATTGAATGCGAGCCCAAATTTGAATATAAATCAGCGTTTTATTTTTCAACTCTAAATTTACACCAGTGCGGCGTAACTTTTCATTCCGCAACCAAATGGAACCCACACGATGATTCCGAATACTACAGGATGAAATGGTTGGTCATGGGTCGTTATGAATTAGATGGGTAGCGACTGCACCACCAAAGCAAGCCGGTAGTTAAAAGTACACCCAATAAAGGTAGTTTTAGAATAGCATAATAAAATAGTAGAGATCAAAATAAAATGAGAACCATATACAGCACTGCATTTCAGGATAGCCCAAATCAACGGCACCTTCTACAGGCCATTCCGTTTGTAAAAAGATTGTTTGCTGCTCCCCATTAAGAAATAGTAATACGACGATGCTTTGGTTTAAGTATAATAGGAAGTATAATAATAACGCCTTTTGAGTTGTTTTAACGTTTCCAATGTAGTGTTGTTTCGTTAGATTGTTACCTACAAGGTAAAAGTAATTTCTACAATAACCAGTGTTTAATATACTAGGTCTGGTTTATTTTGAGGTATTTTTTGAATGCGTTATCTAACGAAATGTAATCTATGCAAGCAGCCATCCGGTTTATTTAAATAGGAGTCCGTTTTCGGCGTCCGAAATTGCGCTTTTTCTTCTCTGATAATCCATCGCGTAGTACTCGAATGGTATATCTGCCTACAATCGAGGTTATTTTTATTTGGTAAGTTGTTCTTCTTAATCATGAATCCGAGGAAATGCAAAAGCCGAGAGGTAGAACTAAGGCAATAAAAGGTTTTTTCACGGTCATATTTGAAAGTCGATTTGTTTGAATAATGCTGCCCAATAATAACGCTAAGATTACAGCAATAACGTGGGTACAATTTTAAACTTCAATAAGGTGTCTTTTTGAAATTTAGAAAAATCCGAACACTTTATGTGTATCAACATGCAACCAAGACAACATTAGCACACCCAGTATGGCAATAAATTTTAAGTTAACAGTATTTTCTTCAGTTTTCGGGATTTGAATTTTGCTTGCTACCATCATTGATACTGCGGCATCCCCTGACATTAATGACCGTACGGCACATATTCGAGTTGGGCGGTCTATGGCAAATATCAATGCGAAGGAGGCCAGCTTCAGGTATTTCCGTTGGGCCCAGGACAAATTACTAGCATGAACCATTCTGCTCCTGGCATCCCGGCAGCTGAACCTATGGAGGCAAGGGTGGCAGTGGCAATGATGCCGAAGTTGGTAAGCCCAATGAAAGTTTCCATTCCAAAAGGCTTGGCAATAAAGACAGCTGCTACAGCCTGATACAAACTGTACCATCCATAATTGATCGTGGCATAACCTGATGGTCAATACAAAACTTGCGCGACTGTCTTCTGGGACCGTGTCAGATGTTCCTCTACCCGTTCCATGTCACTGAGGTATAATTATTTGTGACGTTCAGGCAGCGCTTAGATAAACTGGCATATATAAAGACAAATGCACAGGACTTAACTGATGTGTCGCAGCGAATGCCCGTGTATAGAGTGTATAGACCAGCAGCGAGGCGACTTCATAGCTGCGTAAAAGTCAAACAATCGCTGCATAACACAGCCGAGCATGCATAGTAGTCCTAAATGAGAATTGTTATGCATACAAGGCCATGCCGAAGAAATCAAACCACTTGGTGAATTCTACTACCAAGGCCGCCACAATGCAAAGACTCCCATAAGGTGCCGTCGCCATAATCAGGTCAATAATCTTAAGATGACATCATTAAATCCGTCGAAAAAACTTTTTGACTGGTTAGATGATTTTTTTTGGGATTAATAAGTCCAATCCCAAATAGTATGCGAAAAAAATGACCTGCAAACATACTGGTGTTGTAACTGGCCAGCAAAAAAATATATCGGGGAACGATGTCAACAATGCCTGCAAAGGAACCACTTTCTCTTTGTGCTATTGGCCATTCGATTCGTTTGAAGGCGTCGTCCTTGTAGCTGCTTAAAAGTTCCATTCGGTTTCTTCCGAAAATGGCATTACCAGGTTCAGGATATTGACGAGCCCTAAAAACCATAAAACCCGCCAGTATCGGTAGCAAGGAATAAAATGACAAATCGTTCGGTGCCCATTTCGAGAAAGTTTTGAAAATATCTTTCAGGCGAGCACCTTTGTAAGTGACGCCAAAATCAACGGGACGGCGATGATTTTACAGTTGATGAAAATGGTCCGAGGGCTTTAATCCAATCCCGAACCAATTGTGGTCAGCTAAAATTTGTGAACAGCAGTGAAAAAGCACGCCTGCGCCATCGATAAGTATCTGCCAGTGCAGGGCTAATTGTTTATTCATTCGCTCAAAACGATTAATCAAATGTAATGGTGACAAGTGTGTCCCTAGAAAGGAAGTTTTTTTAATTTTGCATATGCGCCGCCGAAGCTACCATTCCCTACTAAAATTCAGAATTAGCAAACAAAGCAACGCCCAGAATGCGGGATAAATGTAGTAATTATTGAAATATTGTTGATGGGGTTGTTTGATAATTTTTAATTGGGTTTGAGAGTTTTTGACGATGGGTTTTTGAATGCTTGTGTCGAAAATAGAATTTTTCGAAGGTGACACCATTTATTTAAATAAGGAAAGTCCGTTTTCGGCGTCGAATTGTGCTTTTTTCTCCTTGATAATCCACGCGTAGTAGCTCGAATTGTGTAACCGCCAACAATCTTGTCATATTCATAGTACATCCAATCGCTAAATTTTGGCGGGTCGACGTAATCGTATCTCCTAACTATGCATTGGTATACGACCGTTCGTTACCCGACAATGCCTATAAAAATCGAGTCCAATCACTGAAATGTCTTGTATCCAAAATATGTTCATACCACCATCAACTGGTTTACAAATTTCTGTTTTTAGGCAAAAAACCGAAATCAGGATTACCGCTTTCAACGCAGTTGTAAATTCTTGAATCGAACTTTAGCTTCTCAATAGCTTCGTTCATTTTGGCGTTGTCAATTTTCAACATTATAGACATTTGGTTCACCAGCAACGTTCTACTTTGAAGGACTATTTTCTTTACAACATGAAGCACTAGAAGTAACAATTTGCTATGTAGGTACCTATTGTTTTCATTGTTTTTTTGTTTTTTTTTTCATGAACCCGATATGAAACCAGAAAGCCAATGAGTATACTAAGGCCAATACGGTTGGTTCAACGTCTTTTAGAAAGTCGATTGCTTAATTAAGGCTACCCCTATAAATAAAAGCTAAGAGTACAGCAAATAATGTTTAGGTACTATTTTATACTTCATAAGGTCGCTTTTTTAAAATTCAATGTTCAGTCACGTAGAACGTTTTCCAATACTACGAATAAATTTGAGGGTAAAAACCTTTTGAGTTTGCTTCCGCTTACCATTTCTTAATTCCTTCGGGTTTTTTGCTATTACGTGGTCTTGTTGCAATACTTTCGCTGTCATTCGTAGAAAGTAGGCGATAGGCATAAAAACCATGTTGCTCAAAGAAGGTTTCTATGCTGATGGAAAACAGCTCCATTAAATTGGTGCCGCCAATATTCTCTGAAAATTTTTAATCACCGGCTTTAAATTAACAGGTATTTTTTTTAATGGCCAATTGCCTTCCATTGGTGAGGTCCAACTTCGTTGAAAGTGCGTGATGAAAAGAGCGTTAGAATTTTCGAATAATTAGACAATGGCAGAACTCGTGAAATGGCTAATATTAAGCCGTCTCCGGTAATAATAAACCCTTTTTCTACCGCAGGCCACGAAAGATTTTTACACGTGGGTTAACAGGGTATACATCACCGTCATAGAAAAAACATCTCTACCACGTAGAGTAGGAGGTTGGTGTAACAAAAACTTCATTGAAAAATGATTCAGCACATCTTGTCGTATGGCCAAAAGGTAATTTGTACAAGGCACTAGCAGATCACCAGTTTCATTTTCTAGGGATGAGTTCAAAACCTTCTTTTGAAATCAAAATCGTGGTGTGTTAAAAGAGAAGTGTTTCTCACCACAAACATTTTTTATTTGCTTGCCGATAGCACTGTGTAGTAGGTGCTTCATTTACGTAGAATTTTTATGCATTTCTTTGTTTTGCTTTTCCGTCGTAGAAAAGAACTATAAACTGGTGTTTTTTTATATTCCAAAATGAAATTAAGGGTTTTTCGGTGATGACGATACCGCCACAAGTTCATCTGCATTGGGTGCTCGACCAATTTTCCATGAAGTTAAAGTTTTCTTGGTCACCTCAAATTCGAAACGTGTCTCCTTTTTCGGTGTTGCGTTGTTGTACACGTTGCCAACGGTCTCTTTGATAATGTCTAAAATAATGAAGTTTTATTTTAAAGGTATTGGTAGCTGCAAATTGCCGAATTTTCTCGTGCTCAAATTCGATAGCCCTAGGTCTAGAATGAATATCCGGTGTTCGTTTTGCTCTAATTGCTGAACTAAGTTCATGATAATCTTCTCCGACCGTTCTATACGCTCTAAAACCATTCTAAACCGTCGGTTGGGGGTTTTGTCTGGTAGAAACAGGGTTTTTTGTTCCACGGTATCTATTTGAAAAAGAATACGCCTTTGGTTTTACTCTTTAATTCATTCGATAGGTGGTTTTTACGGATCCGTATTTTCCAACGATGAGGTGTAGCATGGGGTTTAAAGTTTTGTAAAAAATGCTCAAAGAATTTAATTTTGAATCTGTGGGCCTTGAATACTAATGTCTCATATTAAAGAAGAATTTGTTTGTTTTTTACCTCAAGTTTCTATGTTACCATTTCTTTTTTTTTAGAGTTAAATATTCAATCAAATTTGGATTTTCGTAATCAACATTTGAAGTAAATTCCGGTCACGCTTATTCCGTAAACTTTTTCAATTCCGATTGAGTTGAGAATTCGCCAACTTGCTAATTTTCTGCATTCTATTCGGTTTTTTGTTTTTTTTAATTCAGATTTCCCACAAAACTCTCTTCAAATCCGTTTTGATTTTATTCGGATTCTTTATTTTTCTTTAAATTTTGATTCCGTACTAAAAACTAATAGTATAGATCTATAATAATAAGCGATGAAATAATCAAAAGCCCAATATCTTGGTCTTGATATATTTAAAAATTCGTATTTAAATGCTCAACATAACAAGAGGCTATAATAAATATGAAAGCTAAATTTTTCTTTTTATCCATTTTTTTGAGTTTGAGTGCGTAACTCCAATGTTCGTTAAGGCAGATAGTTTACGATACAACTTCTATATCAACCTCCAAGCTTTTCTCGCCTTGCAGCAAGCAACTTTATTTGCTTTCGCTTATATCGATGAATTTTTCCGCCAGGATTCCATTTAAGTGGTTCCTTCAAGCCTCCATGAAATTAGGCCAAGATGCATGGGGAGCGTCATTTCAACGGGCATATTCTAAATTGACTCCTGGCTGTGTGCGCGACTTAAACTGCATCTACAAAATTCTGTTGATGTCCAGGAAGAACGCGGAATTGAAATAGGCACGTTAGGAAGATCAGTTTTACGGTCTCTCCATTAATTGTAATTTCTCGTGTATCAATAAGTCACATATTTATGTGCTTTATCTCCTTCGAAGTACGCACCAATACTCCCTATTTTTTGCACCAAGCACAAATTAGGCCGGTTCAGTGGTCCAGTGAAGGTTGAGGTTGTCAAATTCGTAATCAAATATTCTACCACTTCAGGCGTGTCAGAAATGCCCTTTAGCTTCTCTCCTCAGCACTAATGGATCGCAATCCTTTTGTTGTAGTGACATATATAACGACATCAGCAAATATGAACACCAGAATCTGCACAACCATGCACCAGAATAGTCCAAGAAGTAATTCGGTAAGTTGAAATGACATCGTTTCAGGAAAGTAATTTCTTTCTGGTGCTTGGTCTTGCCACAACCCCAGTTTTAATTGTGGAACGGTACACGCTTGCCCTTTTGTCATTTTACTCAGTATACCGCCTGACTTTCCATAACTAACGGTTATTGATATACCAAGCATGCCCGATTGAATATCTCAACAACTCTATGATAATTATCACCAGCATGAATTTGCGTACCCCATTGAAAATATGCTGCCATATTTGCTGAGGCAGCCAAATCTTTTGTCCTTCAAGTACATCATAAGACAATGGCCCTTTTTCACCATACACATCTTTTCCTGCCCTGAAAAGCCAAGGTTCCCAAATAAGTAGCGTGGCCCCAAATGGTCAGGAGTTGCGCAGGTAATAGCATCTATATCTTTTCGTGTCTAAAAATATGCCGAAAAGTCTTCGTAGGTAACAACTTTCCAATCTGGTTGCATTTTAGCAACTACTTATACTTGGAAGCAAATGTTTTCTCAACATCACAAAGAGCAACAAATCTTAACCTCTGGCAAATTGCGAACCAATTTCTGTGCCTGGTTGCCCATCCCTTCCCAACACCAATATTGGCTACCCGTAAAGTGTCGCTAGTGCGACGCCCTTC
>Ga0163217_1044472_pt1 | contig 11020 bp, 11 predicted proteins | sample SynspAceP_FD_185933 | JGI IMG/M metagenome (GOLD analysis project Ga0163217, IMG submission 185933) | Saline lake microbial communities from Ace Lake in Antarctica - Synechococcus sp. Ace-P (PacBio error correction) | ecosystem: Environmental > Aquatic > Non-marine Saline and Alkaline > Saline ...
AAGGCGGCCTTGGTGAAATTTTCGAGCCGCGGACCGCGACCAAAAATATAACTGGAAACTGAGTAACACGAACATTATCAAAACGAATGGTGCATTGCCCATGGGGGGCATCATCCAACGCCCAAACACTTCCATCGGGCCGTTATAACCGTCACACCAGGGTTAATCATGGGAACCGAGATCTGAGATTGTCGATTAATGTTAGGGGCGTCAAGGATCGTCCACCAGCCAATGACGATCAATAATCTTGCAGCTGGTTTAATCAACCCGCGCCAGAGATATAAAATTCTCGCCCATTAATAACACCATTCGTGCCATCTAACACAGCGTAGCGGTCGTCGCTATAGTTTTAGTTCGCATCCAGACGATGCCCACACTCCCGGCTCAGTCATGGCGCAATGCGGAACGGATTTTTCCTTCTAAAAGGGGTTTTACCATGTTCTTTTTGTTTCAATCGGATCCGTAGCGCTCAAGCAACTTCCATATTGCCGGTGTCGGTGCGCTGGCAATTGAACGACCCAGAAGCTTAGTCGACTTCGTTCCCATGATTTCAGCCAATATGGGCATACTCTAGATTGCTTATTCCTGCGCCGCCGCCTGCTCTTTGGGAAGAAAAGATCCCATAAGCCCTAAGCGAACTTAGCCTTGCCTTCAATTTGTCCAAGAATCTCGCTTTGTATCGGGGTATGAGACCATCGATCGCCCACAGACACTTCGTCGTGATATTGCTGCTCTACTGCCGCACCATCGACTTCAACGAATTGGCGAATTTTTTCTCTACTTCCACTAACTCTGGTGATAAGCCTAAATCCATCATGCCTCTTATACCCCAATCACGTATTTAACTAGCTTTAGTGCCGCCACCATCAACAACGATGGTCTGCCCTGTTGTAAAACTTCCTGCTGCCGATGCAAGATAATTGCGGCCCAGCAATCTCATCTGGTTCACCAATTCGTCCGCAACGGAAATAAGTTTGAGACAACTGACGCGTAAAGTCTCTGGGTTTTCCCAAGTGCAACGTGCAAAAATCAGTACGCACCAACCTGGAGCGATGCAAGTTTTACACGGATGTTTTGAGCCCGCCATTCCCACAGCAAGATTGCGAGCAAGCTGCATTCAGCGGCCTTTGAAATACCATAAGCCCCCAATACATCGCTTTCCTTTCAATCCGCTATCGACGAGAACAATCACACGGCACCACCGCCTTTCTAGCCATCGCAGGCAGGACTAGCTGACAAAGACGGTGCGCCACTCCCAATGTTTTGCATTCTATAATTTTATCGAATGCTTCCATCGGAATACTGTATGGACCAAGTGGCGGATTCAATGCCGCATTGCATACGAGATACAAATAAGCGCCAAGCTGCTCAACGGTCTGTTTACCAAGTGTTCTAACTGCTCTTTTAATTAATATTGCACGCAATTGCGAACGGCACTTCCTCTTGTGCATTGATCTGTGCTGCCACCTCAATCGCAGGCATCTTGATTCCTGCTAGAGATCACTACACGGGGCGCCTGCTCTGCCATACGGCTAGCCTCGCCAAACCAAATGCCCTCGTAGAGCCTGTAATCAATCGACTTTTCCCTGTTAGATCGAATTAGGCTCACTTTGCTTCTCCCCCTTTTTCACACTCAGTAGCTCATATAGCGTTATCACTCACAATGAATAATAAATGTAGTATTATCATAAAATTAACAAACTCCCTACAGATGAAACAAGTTTTATTCAATCAGCCAACCCCTTTGCCTTTGCTGATGCTCGTCGCCTCCATCGACAGGTAACACGTACCCGTTCACATAGGGCTCCTGCAGGAGAGCAAAGAAACAACAACGCTCCCACAATGTCTTGCGCCGGCTCCAATTCTCCCTAAGCGGGCAATCATCTTCAATATCTTGGCGAAACTGCGACATAACGAATTCGTCATCTTTGATTCAAAAAACCGGGAAGCGATTAGATTCACCGTGATCCTTTGCGGCCCAAGCTCTACCGCCAAAGCCCGAGTCCAAATGATGCAATGCCGCCTTACTGGGCTGAGTATGCAAAGGTAGGCACCGCTGAACAACCGGCAACCATGCAGACCATCCATAGAACCTATGTTAACCACGCTAGCAGCCCATTGCCTTCTTTCGCGCCGAGCAGCAATGAGGGAAGCAAATCGCGCGTGCAGCGCAAATACACTGCTCACATTCGTTTTTCATGAGCTTATCGAACGCCCGCATCAGGTAGTCCTTGCGATAGGTGCGCCCCAATTACTGCCGGCCATTGTTTTACTCAGAATATTCCAATCCATTTGCAACTTCTTCCGTAATGCGCCGCCAGAACCCTCGCTTCTGCTCGGGCTCAATTAAATATCAGCGGCCATAGCAGTGGCACTCTCCAAAGCCTTGCATCCTGCATCGCCTCCAAGCAGCGTTTTCTCACTGGCGCGAGACCATGTACACCTTAACGCCATTGCGCAAACCAGCCCTTCCGACCATCCTCAAGCCAATCCACTAGACCCGCCGGTCACTAAGGCCGACTTTTCCCTGCAATGAAAACAATGCACTAATCGACAATGTAAATCCGTCATCCCCCACCCACTTCATCCACTATAAAAATTCACACGAACATCGACGCAGCATCATAGCACTGCCCCACCCACCGTAATGCTCGCGACTATCCCTTAGACTTTCACAGCGTTATATATGAAATGATATAGCGCTTTTCAACAACCCTCTACAGATTAGATGTGATGGTTTTAACTCTAGGCAAAGCGGTGGCTTCGCCGGCCCGCCTGTCCCTTACTTACTTGCAACCATCGACCGTGCATGCCAGCAAAACGACAAGTCGCTGCCGCATCCGATCTGCAGTTCGCGCTGAAGAGGTCAAAAATCAGTTTAAGGCCAGAGACAGGCACGCAGATCCAAGTGGGTCTATGGTCGTTCCAGGCAATTATCTTTTCGCCCAATCAGCGAAGGCGCCCCCTTCCAGATTTTTTTGTGTCTGCCGATGAAGTTTAGCGTTCGAACAATTAGCGCAAAACATCTCCACGCTCGATGAAGGACTGCTCTATGCCCTTGGGCGTATCGTCATTATCCGCCGCACGGGTTCAGCTTAAAAGTGGAACACCAATTTTGATCAATTATCGGCTGCCGTGGAGCAAGGCGAGATTTCGCCCGTTTTGCAATCGCGAACTTCCGGAAACACGCGCCCTATGGTCGTAGAGCAGAAGAAGCCCTGCCAACGCAGGGTTATGTGGACGCACTAGATGGCAGATAAATCTTGGGCGAGAACGTCTCTCAAGCGGCGCAAATTGCGGAACCCTCTGGCAGCGCGCAAGGCGGCATCATTGCCTACTCCTTAGCGCTTTCCCCCAACGATTCACGCTTAGGGAGTTTGGCTGTCATTCGCAGAATGGCACTCTCCATTACGTGGTCGCAACGAATGGTGTTGCTGAAAACCAGCCGGCGCTGGATGCTCAAGCATTCTATGCCTATTTACAGAGCGCCCCCGCGCAAGCCATCATGGCGCGCTAAAACGGGCCTTTACACTTCCCTCAGAGTAGGCGGATTAGAAACCCCATGGATTGGTCCGCATTAAGCTCTGCTCGCTCGAACTGTCCATTCTGGACAAATGCTTGTGCTTCTGCCCATCGGCATCTGGCTTGGGCGGCGCTAGCCTGGACCACAGTTTCGGCGGCAAGAGTATGGCCCGAGCCTCTTAGCGCTGCCACTGTATTGCCTCCAACGGTGCTGGGCTTCTATTTGCTCGTCGCACTGGGTTCGAACTCCGCGATTGGTCCAAGCCTATGAGGCCCTATTCGATAAACAATTGAGCTTCTCCTTCGCCGGCGCTTACTGATATCGCCTTCAATCGTATTCAACCTACCCTTTTGCCATCCAGCCGATGCAACGCGCCTTCCGAAGCATTCCCTCGGATCAGAGAAGCCGCACGCTGTTGTGGCATGCCTTGGGTGGCGCATTCTTACTCGCATTGAACTCCCGCTGGCTTGCCCGGAATACTCTCTGCATGGTGCTAACATTTTGCCCCATACCTTAGGAGGTTCGGCGTAGTCGATGGTAGGAGGAATGCATCCAGGTGAAACCGTACGATCGCTATTGCAATCTACGATCGCGCGTACAAGCCTTTGACGAGACTCCGCTGCCGCCAGCATGTCCCTGCGGTATTGTTGGTGATGAATCTCTTTTCGCCATCAGCTTTGTCCTATATGGCCACCGCTCGCTTAGGCCAAGGGGCGTCACATGTCTGATGGTTTGCATGTGCGTCTCGAACAGAACCTTCCTATTCCCTTGGAGACAACTCGTCCACTGCGCGCCGCGGCACGGAGAGGTGCCTCGCCTCTGATTGGGCCGCTCTCTAAACTGCAATAGTCGAAGTGTGAAAGGATAACACCGTGACAGTAGCGAGCGGCCTGAACGAAGCTCACACCCAGGAAGGGGAGCAGAGCTATCTTCTACACCACGAGTCTTATATCATCGAGAATCTTCTTCGTCACACCAGCGACGAGGAGACAACGAGGAGGCGTGTAGGTATTTAGAGAATAGAGACGATTCGGAGACGCGTCGTCAAAAATAATCTCTACACTGAGTCCGCTAATAATCCTGGGCGGAGATTCTGCTCGCAGCCGCTCGTCGTCAATGGTGAAAGCCTTTCCACCAGAATACTCGTTTAAGCAGCCAAATGGTCCCACTGGCGGAAACTGAGTGCCTCGATGGGCTGCGCACGCGGAAAACCAGATCCGCCAAAACCGCTTCAAGCCGATATGCGAAGCCTTGCGCGAGACTTCGCGCCCACACCTCAGCAAACGATACCTGTAAAGTAGTTCTTACAAGTTGCCGATTCGACCCAAGGCTCCACCTCAGAAAAATTCAAATGCAGGGTCACGTTCTGGGGAGTTTGTTTTCAAACAGCTCGGCCATCTGTGCCTTGGTCACCACAGGGTTTTCAATCTTCTAATCGACCATTTGGATGCGTGTGGCGGCCATCTTCTGTCCTGGTAGAGGAGAGTTCGGATCGGGCAAGACTTCGTCGCTCATGGTTCAAGCCAGCTTCCGGATAGAAACTGTTGCAGATTCTGGAACGGTTTGTTTGTGGCACCAATGGCAGTGGCCTGCTCAATCGCCCCGCATACAGCACACCGAGCCTTTGTGTGCAAGCCCGCGAACTCCACAGTGGCTGGCACCTGGCGCGGGAAGTCGTAGAGGGCCTTGGCTCGTCACCGATCAGGCGATCGGCATCAACAGCCCGCGCCAAGGACACGGCGCAGGCGCAGCATTTCCTGTAGCGGTCCGGCCACCTGGGCTTTCCACCACCAGGAAAGGTCAAGACGTATGGCAACGCTGAGTCCTGCGGCAGCGGAACCAAAGGCGATCAGCGCGAAGTGGAGGTGCGGCTGGGCCAACCAACCGAGCGCACGGCCTCCAAGCCGATCTTCCCTCGGGGGTCACCGCCCAAGGCTTGCCGGTGAGGTCCTTGCTCAGCATCGTCCCGGCAACTCGTTTTGCTGCCACCAGAGGCTTAAGGCGGTTCCTGAACGACTGTCAACCTGGACTGTCAGTCCACCGAAACCCGTTGCAAAACCTGCGAAGCTGATGAGGTCATCCTTCCGACCTTGCGGTGGAGCTCACCGCAGACAGATGACCCATGGCCCGTCGCTGGCACGGGGCAGTCCCGGGAGAGATTCAAAAGTTGCTGGCGGCTTCACGCATCCCATCAGCTCACCTGGTGCGCTCGCCTGCAACGTGCCCTCACGTCACTTGTGCAGCACGCTGCTGATGCAGCGTTTGATAAGGAGAAATGCCTTCCTGCATGGCAACGGGTGGCGGAGGGCCTAGGAGGTCACCGCTGGAAAGACGGAATGTGATCCGCTGGTCTTTCTGGCCCGTTGTCTTTCCGCTGCTTCCTGGAGCTGAACTGAGAAGAGCGGCGTGGCCACACTGCGCAGTTACACGGCCTCACGATTCAGTGAGAAGCTGCTGCTCTGCAGGCTCCAGTTTCAGGCGTGGGAGGGAATGATCGTTTCTCAACGCTAACAGATGCTCTTCGGTTTTCGATCATCGGCACCAGGTGGGACTTAGCCATGAAAAGAGCCGCACCAACGAGGATGCGCTTGCCCCTGGATAGCGCTTGCTAGGTTGGGTGCTCCAACACGTCAGCAGATCGCTCGCCTCATCGCCACCACCACTGCTTCGAAGCCACAGCTTTGCCGCTTTCGCCAGGAGTTGAGCATTTTTCTCAGGGCTCCACGCGAAGGGCTTCATCAGGCAAGCCTAGGGAAGGCTGTTGCCTGTGTCATCAGCCTAGGACGGGGCCAAGGATCTTGGTGGCCGTACAATTGCCGGACCACCGAGGCAGGCCTTTGACCCCGCCAGCACCCGTTCCCGCAATCGACGCATCGGATACGGGCCACAGCCGAGGAATGCCAACTGCATTGATCGGGCTTCACCGCTTCCAAAGCAACCGATCTCACCCGGTCGTGATCAACGCCATCTCCGCCTAATGGCCGCCACCAGCAGGTGCTGGCCGACCGAGCGACGCATTCCGCCCCGACCCCGAGGCGCTCGACCGCCTGGGAGCACGCCAACCCAAACGGACCGGCCCGTTCGCTGAAGGGTCTGCGTGCGCCTGATGGATGGCCCTCAGCCGTTTCAGGGAGTGAGCGCCGGCCTACAAGTCGCCCCGGATGCTGGCCTCCGCCGATCGCCTCGACGGTTTCGAATGCCGGTCCGAGGAGCAGACGATTCTTGGTTTTGCGAAAGCATGGCCCGCCAGGCCCAATGCCCCTGGCGGCAACCAGCAGGGTGTTCGTGTCACCGAAGCGGGCAGCATTGATGTGGTGGCCTACTACGCCTGGTGGCATCGGCCAGGCTCACTCCGGGCAGCTCCCGCTGCGGCTTCAAAAGGGCGCCGGCCCGCTATTCCCAGCCGTTGCCCTGCTGGCTCGCCTGGGGTTGACCTTCACCATGAAGGATCGGGGCCTCGGTGCCGCTCTGCTTGGCGGATGTGATCGGACCCGCACGGCAGCAGAAAAAAAAATCGCTCAGAAGTTTGGGTTTGCCGCGGGGATTGCTCGTCCATGCGAGAGCACATCGGCGCGAGCATTCTATCTGCATCTAATCCCGGAAATTCGAAGCCTCCCCAACCGACCCATTGCAAAACCTGGGTGCTTGCTGATGAAAGGAATCCTGCGGACGAAATGGGGTGAGCTACCAAAAAGACAGATGACCCTGCTCGTGGCCTGAACGAGGCAGGCATGCCCATGGAAAGCGTCCCACACCTATCCTTACCAAGTAATACCCAGCCCAGGAGCAGAGTGTGCGATGGACTCTGCCGATGCCAGCCACCAGCTCGATCACCAGCAAGGGGCAGGTCAACGCATCCCAGGCGGTTGCGTCCAGCAGTTCGGGCTGGCCAGGGCACAGCCGCGTGCGTTTCGCGTTAGTGGGGAGATCACATCGACTGCGCCCCTGGAAGCCGGAAGGCAGCCACTGCCCTGAGAGCGGGGTTCGATTGCTGAAACAGCCGGCCAGCCGTGCCGAGGCTGACTTTATGACCCCGCGAGCCTGCCTTGCGCCCGTAGATTGGCGTGGACACCATGGTGCTGGCCCGCTACTTCGTAGCGGAGACGTATGCGGTGCGGCCACGGAACGCCAGCACCGGGCATGCCCGCGATCTGATCGAATCCGGCCAGCCGCTGTTCTGGCCAAAACCGTGGCCCTGGAACTGGAAGGTTGGGGTGCGCTGCGTGGCTACTACGGCTCCGGTGGAGAAGGTGCTGCAGGTGTTCGACCACTTGGCTTGGCCCATCCCGGCCTTCACGGCAGAAGACCGGCCAGCCTCTGAACGCAGGCCGTGGCCGGGGTGGGCAATGGCTCCGGACTTTCCGCCGATGCCCTGCACCATGCCAGCTGCCCGCAAGCTGCGAGGCCGATGCGTCCGTTTGATGATCGCGGTTTCGTTCGGCGCAGTCAAGCCAGCTCAATCTCGCGCCACCGTCTGTTTGTACCGGCACGTTCCTGAGGCGGGAAATTAGGGCCTGTATGTCTCAAACCAAACTCGGAAAGACCGCCGCCGCTCGCTCCTGGTGCTCCTTGAGGGTGATCCACGCGGCATCCTTCCCACTCAGCCGGCCGTTGGCCACTGCGGGCGAGCAATAGAGCCGCCCGCCTGGGACGGCGAACTTGAACTCGTAGTCCTGGAAGCAGTGCCACCTGGTTTGTCCTGCCTGGCTGGACGCCTTGCCGATAAGTTGCCTACCGCGTGCGCATCAGTGCGTTGGGGGCCGCTGGCGGTGAAGTCCCGGCGCCCCCCGGGCCCCCTTTGAAGGACGGTGAACCAGGCGTCAGCAGGGTCTCCAGGCCTGGGCGTGGGCCCTTTGTTCAGGTGGCCGTCCTTGAAGGTGAAGGCGTAGCGGTAGATCCAATAACTCCTGGCCTGGTGCTGCTCCAGGCGCCACGCAGGGGGGCCGCCTCCCCGATGTAGCGATGTCGACGCGCCGTCCTCAGGGCCGCCGTCAACATTGTACACCTGTACACGCCCAGGACGACCGGCCTCCAGGCCTCTGGTGAACTCCTTGAGCCTGGGAGCGAGGGACACGTAAGCCGATGCCGCTTCCAGTTCGTCTCTCCACGATTCGCACCCTTCCGGCAGGGCCAGAGGGCAATCGAACAAGCGCAAGGCGAAAGGCGGGTGGTGGTCATGGGTTGGACACCTTGAGCGGTGTTACGCTGCCGTTCATGGTTGGCGTTTCGGGAACGCAGGCTCGTTCCCGCTGCGGACGAGCACCTTGAGGTACTGATTCCGGAGGGTGTCGAGCTTCCGATTCACCAGTTTTCTGCAGTCAGCGGAGGGGTGATGAACCGTCTTCGCAAAAGGTCCAGGAACGACATCGATCAGCACCTGGCGATCCACCTTCTCTTGTTCGGGTCTAATGCCATTGCTTCCAACGGAGGCGCAAAACCTCTGAAGAGCGGCGCCAGATCATCCACCATAGGAAATGGCAAGCGGCCTGACACCAGCAATCCTCAAGGTCGCGCTGCTCGGTCAAATTTTCGAGGAGCTGGCACCAATTCGGAGCTGGAGCCCAAATTCGTGGAGCTCGGCCCGAAATTCGGGGAATAGGGCCAAAAAACGTCGTCTGGGGTGGGATGGCTTCCTGACTGCCAAATGTGGGCCGGGGATAACAATGGAGGAATGTTTTAGTGTGCAGGCAATTGAGCAGCGGGCACCAAACTCGCCAAGGCCTCTGCCTCATCAAAGGATCATCACGACCCGCGGACCCTGGAGCCAAGTTAAAACGTGATCGATTTGGTCCACTTCGGCTTGCGAAAGCTGCTCAGGCGTCGCATTCACCAAACAACACTGTGTGATCGGAAGTAATAAGTTTGGCATTCAATATGCTCTCAAGGCATCCAAGCCGTTGAGGTCCCTTATTCTTCTTGGATCTGAGACTTTCGTTTGGGAACGGAAAGCGTTGATAAGCTCGTTCAAGCGTACCGTTGGCAATGGCGTTGGCTTGAAGAAAAAAACTCCTCATCAACGCCACGGACGGTGCCACCTCACAGATACCCTATCGTAGAAGTTCGATGATCTCTTGAGTTGAGTTAGAGTCATCAGTGAATCACACATTCGTCGACCCATATCGCGTGGTTTCCTCACGGTGTTCGCCTCGATAAGTTGCGCGAAAGCTGATCCCCCGCCAACCCGAGCCGGTAGCTCTCCTCGCTTGTGTCATCAAGCACAGAACCTGAATCCCACCACGACCGAAAATTGCCGCGCGCCGTCTGTTTGCACACCTCAATAAACCCCGAGAACTTGACGACACCACGTCAACCGCCGCACAAAGGTCGCATGCTCGTTCCCACGGACTGCAATCCCCGCAATAAAGAATCATGCCGATAGGCACTGGGCGGAAGTCAACGAAGCTTGGGAATGGAGCCGACCAATCCACTTCTCCGGGCGATCAGAAGTACTCTGCAAGAAAAGCGCCTCAATGGCCGAGTAGCGACCAGAACGATGAACGCCGATGTTGCGCGCTCGAAAACCGGTTGCAAGTCGGGGATGTAATTTTGCAAAGAGGTAACTTGTCGTGTTCATATGGCAGCCTCCAAGCCTGGATGGCCGAAAACTCGCCTGGTTGTTTGCTGATGAATATCTTTCATATTATCTCCGCCTTGCCTTCAAAAAAGTCAATCGCAGCGGCGACCTTCTTGTGCCGTTAAGTCCGTTAAGGCTTGGCGTCCTTCGCAGACTTCTTCGATAAGAAATCCGGCGTTGCCCTGATTCCCTGAGCCAGTAAATCAAAGTAATAGTCATCGTTCAAACGGCATCGAGCAAGCAATGGCCGGTTTGACCAGAGTCCACTTGGATTATTCGTCGTCCAAGAAATTCCCTAGGCCGTCGCGCAGCGTCCGTCAGCGTGTCCCTCGCCCTGTCCCTGCGGCGTAGCTAATGGTGCCTTCTCACCGGTCCATTCAGCGATCAAGCAGCCGCTGGAGGCATTGCTGAGGCGTGAGGCCATCCGAGAGCCAGTGGCACCTGCTGCCGTTATAGATCCCACAGATAGCGGGGTAACGCCAGCGGTTGCGTTCATCCGATGTTTGGTAGGGCGATCACGTAAGCCCATTCCGAACCAGGATGGTTTTGATGAACCGTTTCGGCCTTCCGTTGGTCTGCGGCGTGTAAGGGCTTGTGCGGATGGGCTTGAGATCCAAGGCGCGACAGGCTTTTCGCCAGTCTCCCAGAGCGGTTAGGAGGGGCCGTTGCTGAGAGGATCCGCGACAGGTATCCCCTGCTCAGAGAACCAGCCGACGCGGACAGGAATCCACGGTCGTTCCTTTCTGCTCATCAGCCAGCACTTCGACGTAGGGCCAGGCGGGTGGCGTCGTCGATCGCGACGTGCACCTTTTCGTAGCCGGCACCTCGGGAGGAGCCTTGACGACGGTCGCCGGTGATGCGGTGGCCGACCCACGCTCAAACCTGCCAGCTGTTTGATGTGACATGGATATCATGTCCCCGGG